>Ga0123354_10015732_pt1 | contig 11831 bp, 8 predicted proteins | sample TergutLab28metaG_2_FD_97872 | JGI IMG/M metagenome (GOLD analysis project Ga0123354, IMG submission 97872) | Labiotermes labralis P4 segment gut microbial communities from Petit-Saut dam, French Guiana - Lab288 P4 | ecosystem: Host-associated > Arthropoda: Insects > Digestive system > Gut ... | reverse complement strand
TAGGATGGATCTCCAGGAGGTGGGATGTGGGTATATGGACTGGATTGGGCGGGCCCAGGATAGAGACAGGTGGCGGAGGCTTGTGAGTGCGGTAATGAACCTTCGGGTTCCGTGAAATGCGGGAAATTTCTTGACTAGCTGCAAACGATTTAGCTTCTCAAGAAGGACTCTGCACCATGGAGTAAGTAATGCCATCTTGGTGTTGAGCAATTATGCAACATGCAGAACACTTACCGGAGATGACGTATTTATTTATTGGCCGAGAGTTGTCCATTTCCGGTCCTCAGGGACGTTTCGAAATCGCTTTATCTGAAGATAAAATTACATGCCGAACGTTTTGGTGGAAGACAATTATAGTAGTAATTCTACAGCCAGCGTTGACTTGGAATTGCGCGATTGTTTGACAGTAAATAAGCAAATTTGATGTGTATTGGACCGTGCATCATCTTGATAACTGAAGAATAAAATCCAACTCGATGCCACTTATTTATTACTCTATTATGCTTATGTTAGGCTCAACATGTTTCGGACACCATTATGCCCATCATCAGGAGCTCACGGCGATAGCGTTGGCTACCACATAGGCCGTCTGGTTCTCGAGTTGCTGCTGGTTGGAAGTTAAGTGCTGGCAGGATGGATGAGTGTCCGGACCGAAGGCTGTTACATATAAAGATCCAGTACGTACTGCGCAGTAAACACACTGCGTCTCGGTTATACAAACCAGTCAGTTAATGCTGTATAGGGAAATAATCGCTGTTTGTTCTGAGATCCACACAAAACACATAAATACACTGTGTGGGCTGAACGTAGAATTGTTGAATGTTAAACTGGCGGTACGTTTAGTAGCAACTGAGCTTTAAATGGTTAAGGTGATATCTCTGTGCTGTTGGAGTTTTAATATATTCGGTCCAGTAACACAGCTGCAGACGGCTGTTTAAATTCGATCATTCTAGCAGAGCCGATGCACCGGAAACTTGTAGTGAATACAGACTGCATAAATACGTATGGTGTATACAGCGACGTCCGCCATGTTGTGTGCGTAATCAGGTATACCAACCCTCAGCAGGGCCAGAATGTAAAGCTCACATCATGATAAAAAAAAACGCGAAACAGTAAAAATCGATTATGTAGATAATAGAGAGGGTAGGAATATGAAAGTTATGTTTTATACATGCCTGCAGAATTTTTAGGATGAAAATCTAAAGGAAAAAAGGCAACTTAGGAGTTGCGGTCTTGGATTTAGTTAGTGTAAAATAGTATGGAAGAGAAAACTGTATATTAGGGCAATGTACTGGAGCAGACGAGATGTTAGTTTGTGCAGCCCTTCGTATTGTGTGCTGGGGAGTCACAAAAATAATAGTAATCGATTGGAGAATAATATTAAAGTGGATAGTAGGTAAATAGGAGAACCGGGATGGATCAGGCAATATAGTGACTGTGGTACTAACTGAAGGACCAGCAAATTGAAACAGGCGCCTTCCCCGTACCCTCGGCCCACAGAGCGTCTCTGGAGTCCAACATTATGACTTTTGGAGGGTAACTGGTGGAGAAGAGACTGCAGCTTGAAACGGACTACTCACACCCTTCGACTGGCGAAAGTTGCAATAAGTGGAACTGTACCGCCACTGGTTGTACGTTGTTGTGGCTATATGCTGAATTATACACAGAGATGATACCAACAGGCCTTTAATTGCAGAAATATGATGCTACTGCGTGGACTGGGTGTGTCTAGCTCACCATATTGTACGGCGGTGTTAATGTAGGTCTGAGTAGGGTACAATGGGTTTGAATAGGATACAATGGGATTAATGTAGTTGAAATAGGATACAGTGGGTTTAATATAGTTTAAATAGGGTACAGTGGGATTAATGTAGTTGAAATAGGATACAGTGGGTTTAATATAGTTTAAATAGGGTACAGTGGGATTAATGTAGTTGAAATAGGGTACAGTGGGATTAAATCTAGGTTTGAATAGGATACAGTGGGATTAATGTATTTCAAATAGGGTACAGTGGGATTAATCTGTTAGGATAGGGTACATTGGGGTTAATCTGTTAGAACAGGGTACAGTGGTATTAATGTGATTGAAAATATGGTACAGTGGGATTAATATAGTTGAAAATAGAGTAATTGGGGTTAATGTAGTTGAAAATTGGGTACAGTGGGTTTAATCTAGGTTTGAATAGGACACAGTGGGATTAATGTATTCGAAATAGGGTACAGTGGGATTAATATAGTTGAAAATAGGGTAAGTGGGATTAATATAGTTGAAAATAGGGTACAGTGGGATTAATGTGTTTGAAATAGGTTACAGTGGGATTAATATATTAAGATAGGGTACATTGGGATTAATCTGTTAGGGTAGGGTACAGTGGTATTAATGTGATTGAAAATAGGGTAGAGTGTGATTAATATAGTTGAAAATAGGGTACAGTGGGATTAATGTAGTTGAAATAGGTTACAGTGGGATTAATCTGTTAGGATAGGGTACAGTGGTATTAATGTGGTTGAAAATGGGGTAAATGGGATTAAAATAGTTGAAAATAGGGTACATTGGGATTAATCTCTTAGGATAGGATACAGTGGGATTATCTGTTAGGTTAGGTTACAGGGAATTAATGTAGGTCTGAATAGGGTACAGTGGTATTAATGTATTTCAAAGAGGGTAAGGTGAAATTAGTATAGTTGAAAATAGGGTACAGCGGAATTACTATAGTTCAAAATAGGGTACAGTGGGATTAATCTAGGTCAAAAGAGAGTACAATGGGTTAAATCCAGGTCTGAATGTGGTGCGTTTGAGTTTGTTTATAAAGAAAAGATGACCCAAACCGCCACTGCCTCGCAACGAACAGTATTTTAAGCACAACATCACGGTGCTGTGTGCAGGTGCAAAATTCACAATCTAAATATTGGCATTTTGTTTTGTTTCCCTGAATAAGAAACAAAATGCGGAAAGGGCTAGTCTAGTGTTGCCATCTAGTGCACAGTGCGAGATACGGCTTGCAAGCACCCGGGTAGCCCCGCCATACCGTATTCAATTACATTTAAAACGCTTTCTGCCTTCATTCTCACTGTAGCCGTTTCCTAGCAACGGAACAACAAACATAACTCGAATGGACTATAAAGTGGCATACACAGTGCCAGCTCGACCCTTTGTTTCACCTTCTGCCAGAAGGGAACTTCTCATTTTTCCTTGTCCCACTCACCACCCTGCACAAACCTACGGTTTATCTCCCTATGCTTATTTATCACTCCTTATTTATCTGCTGCATGATGTATCTGCTGTAAGTCCTTTTCGAGATATTCAAACAGAGGAGTTATTACTGGTAACAAAATAACGAGACCGTAAAAGTTGGTCAGTTATTCGTTGATTTCTGTGAATTTATGCCTGCCGATTGAGCCTAAACAAATGACGCGTTGCTTTTCTGGATGTTTCCGCTGCATACTAGCAAGTAGGTATGAAGTCAATAACACAACTATTGTTTAATCAGATGTTATATTCTAGGTCAAAAGACTATATGTTTCGGCCGATAGTGGCTATCATCAGGTCTTTGTCATTTGACACCCTTAAAATTATTTATATAATTGTGTGGTGGCATCAAACAAGCCGCCACACAATTATATAAATAATCTTAAGCGTGCCGAATGACAAATACCTGATGATGGCCACTACCGGCCGAAACATGTAGTCTTTTGACCCAGAATATAACATCTAATTAAACAATAGTTGTGTTATTGACTTCATACCTACTTGCTAGTTTGTACTACACAACAGGGATGGCACAATTCAGAGTTCCGCTGCGTGTTTTGGCCCTTCCATTCAGCGACGGGCTAAACACCAGAGTCTCCTGACGTATGGCATCATGTGATTGGAGATTTATTACTGATGTCTTATAGGAGCTGGTTTCCTCCATCTTCCGCCGTACTGAATATGGAGGCAGAAAGCTTGCCCGAAACACCAACAATTACCACTCAACAGGGCGTTGTGTGATACAAGACTAATTCTTATCAACATAGCTGTGAAAACTTGAAGCGACATATCAAAACCTAGAAGTTTACAGTTGTACGTGTCCATCATCATCATTATCGTCATATTTATTTGGTACAGATGTTTTCTAAGCTACATTCAGTTTTCCACATGTAACACAAAATTTATTGATTAATAATGAACCTGCAAATCGAAGAAGTGGTCATGGCCTGACAAATAATTACTTCAGACAGGATACCCGGTGTCTCGGTCGAAATTCGTACCGTGTGTGTCTCGAATGCATCCACAAAGTTAGACCTCTGGGTGGGTATGAAGATGTTGATACGCATATTATGTGACATGCCGGGAGCGCCTTCCTAGTCTTGCAGCTGTTCAAAATTGAATTACGTTGACATTTAAACACGAAGGATAACCTGAATTATATATATATATATATTCAGTCCGTACCGCGCAGTAAACACACACCGTCTCGGTTACACAAACCAGTCAGTTAATGTTGTATAGGGAAATAATCGCTGTTTGTTCTGAGATCCACCCAAAACACATAAATACATTGTGTGGGCAGAACGTAGAATTGTTGAATGTTCAACTGGTGGTAGGTATAGTAACCACTGGGCTTTAAAGGGTTAGAAATGATGATAATAGATTGTGAGAGCTGTCAGCTCTTTGCAGTGGACAGTAGCTGCGAGCGTGATAAATAACCGTCGCCAGTCGACAAAACTGGCTGTCGCTTAATTCCACCACTTTTCTGTCACCATTTAACTCATTCGATAAATATGGTAGCCGTCAGGCCAATCATGTCACCCCTCCTTTATACAGACAGACCGCTTCACTGTTTGCACCTTCACACGTTCCCACAGTTTGGCTGTTATCTGAGCCATGTAGGTCCAGCAGTCATCCTCAAGCCACTCGTCTACAAGCTGCACTTCAATATTTTTCTACTGTCTCCTGCTACGCCTTCCATTGTATATCTTCCGCCACATTCTTAGTTGTAGCTTTGCGTGTATGTGTTACCTCTCAGGCGCGTGACGTTTGTCCTGACGTTCATCCCTGTCGAACTGATCACACTACTACAGTATGAACAGTACAGTTAAGGTGGACAGTACAATGTCAACAATACGAGGTTAACAGTACACTGTGAACAGTACAGTTAAAGTGGACAGTACAGTTTCAACAATACGAGGTCAACAGTACGAGGTCAACAGTACACTGTGAACAGTACAGTTAAAGTGGACAGTACAGTTGCAACAGTACACTGTGAACAGTACAGTTAAAGTGGACAGTACAGAGTCAACAGTACGAGGTTAACAGTACATTGTGAACAGTAAGTTAAGGTGGACGGTACAGTGTGAATAGTACGCGGTGGACAGTTTAAGGTGGACTGTACAGTGGGACAGTACAATTTGACCAGTACAACGTGGGCAGTTAAAGGTGGTCAGGACAATGTGGACAGCACAGTATGAACAGCTAACGTGGGCAGGAAAATGTGGACAGCACAGTATGGACACCTAAAGTGGACAGGACAGTGTGCACAACACAATACGAAAAGCTAAAGTGGACAGGACAGTGTGCACAACACAATATGAACAGCTAAATTGGACAGGACAGTGTGCACAGCACAATATGAACAGCTAAAGTGGATAGGACAGTGTGCACAACACAATATGAACAGCTAAAGTGGACATGACTGTGTGCACAGCACAATATGAACAGCTAAAGTGGACAGGACAGTGTGCACAACACAATACGAAAAGGTAAAGTGGACAGGACAGTGTGCACAACACAATATGAACAGCTAAATTGGACAGGACAGTGTGCACAGCACAATATGAACAGCTAAAGTGGACAGGTCAGTGTACACAACACAATATGAACAGCTAAAGTGGACAGGACAGTGTGCACAGCACAATATGAAAAGCTAAAGTGGACCGGACAGTGTGCACAACACAATATGAACAGCTGAAGTGGACAGGACGATGTGCACAGCACAATATGAACAGCTAAAGTGGACAGGACAGTGTGCACAGCACAATATGAACAGCTAAAGTGGACATGACTGTGTGCACAGCCCAATATGAACAGCTAAAGTGGACAGGACAGTGTACACAACACAATATGAACAGCTAAAGTGGACATGACTGTGTGCACAACACAATATGAACAGCTAAAGTGGACAGGACAGTGTGCACAGCACAATATGAACAGCTAAAGTGGACAGGACAGTGTGCACAACACAATATGAACAGCTAAAGTGGACAGGACAGTGTGCACAACACAATATGAACAGCTAAAGTGGACAGGACAGTGTGCACAGCACAGCAATTTCCTTCCTCGTCTTATTAACTGCTCACTTGTAGGTAGTAATACTTCACTCAGACGTTCCGAACATTGTCAATCAACGAAGCTCACATTCTGTGGAATATAGCGCCCGCCATGTGTTCAGCAGTACAGTTACTGCTCCGTCCGCCATTAGCACCTTCACAGGTCGTCCTGTGTAAATAGGAGAGGCCAGATGTCTCACTGGCACAAAAGACAGGAAAAGTGTCTGTGAGTACGTGCTGTTTATGTATTGTCTATTTTTTTACGTTCTGCATTCAGTACAAATGAATATCATGTGTGGAGATAACTTCCTCCGTCCATGGTCAGTACGTCTGTCTGTCCCTCCACTTGCGACCCAGTATCAGCCTTCGCAAATTATTGTCGCATAGGGTAATTTTCGTGAAAATCCTCCCATCGGATGTCGTACTTTATTCAAGGGTTAAATACATTTCTGTCAGTACTGTCCACGTTTAATGTCCGAATTTTTTTTTAAATTTTGTGCTAGATGATGCACAAGTCTCCATCCCCAGGATTACCGCTGCGAAAACCTCAGATGTCGCACTTGCACTCTGGTTTATGTAGCAGCTGGGAGGGCGCCATGAATTCTGGAATATAGAGCTGTCTTTGAGCTGTGCACAGATAGGAGCGGTCGCCATTTGTGTAGCTGCGTCCATGTGTATGTCCAGAATCCAGCGATGCACTCTGGTTTATGTAGCAGCTGAGAGGGCCCCATGAATTCTGGAATATAGAGTTGTCTTTGAGCTGTGCACAGATAGGAGCGGTCGCCATTTGTGTAGCTGCGTTCATGTGTATGTCCACAGTCCAACGACATAGCTACGTCAGACCTATGGAGTTTGTGGCTACGTGAGGTGCATTGCAATGTGATGCTCCACTGTTCTAATGACCGTTCAGAACGGCGTACAATATTTGCATTTAATTAGTGCTGTAGGCCACTTTACTTTGCACACGTCATAAATGTATTCAATCAACACACATTGCCTTCTAAGGGTGATTCCAAAATAGGTATTAAACACAGCGGAACTGTGTGTCAAGGTATGAAACGTAGCCACATCAAAGACTTTGCAAGTTCATTAAAATGAATTTACCATTTAAATGAACATGTTTGGAGGCCTGCATAGTAGATAACATAAGAGACAGGGTTCTAAATTTAGAGCGACGTCATGCACTGTGCAATACAGTTCTAATTCGGGGGCGGGGGTGGGGGGAATATAACAGTGTTAACTGTCAGAGATAAGCATTCAAACCGATTCACTGGCGCCTTAGCTTAATAGCAAATTGACGTAATAACTGACACTCTGTTAACATTTAGAAGCCTGAATATCAAGAGAAAGAATAAGCATTTGGCTACATGTTTAGGCCCAGATCAAGACTTCTTAGGCGGCGTGGATCGACTTTCCTTATTACTTCGTGCTGATGTCTTGAATAAGGTTTAGTAGCGTACTTAGTGATTCATAACGAAGTGACAGCGTACTGAGATACTGATCGGCATCTGATAATGTGGCGAAACCTACAGCAAGACTTGGTAGCGTTTGTAGCCCACTATTGGGAATTGGTACCATATTTATTCCTAGATAGCATTGGTACTGTATTTAGATATAGATAAAAATTTGATAATCTACTGAGTCCTAGATCAAGATTTGGTAGCGTTCTTTTACCTAGATCAATATTTGATCGCGTATTTAGGCCTAGATAAATATTTGATAGCATACGTAGTCCTAGATCAAGATCCGGTGGCATACTTAATCCTAGATCAATATCCGTTGGCGTACTGAGCCCTAGATCAAATTTTGGTTGCGTAATTACCCCTAGATCAAGATTTGGTAGCGTACTTAGCCCTAGATCAAGATTGGTAGCGTACGTAACCATAGATCAAGATTTGGTAGCGTATGTAGCCTTTAATCAAGATTAGGTAACTTACGCAGCCCTAGATCAAGATCCGGTGGCGTACTTAACCCTAGATCAAGATTTGGTAACGTACTTGGTAGCATACTTTGTCCTAGATCAAGACTGGGTAACGCACTTAGCACTAGATCAAGATCCGGTGGCGTACTTAGCCCAAGATCAAGATTTGGTAACGTACTTAGCCCTAGATTAATATTTGGTAGCGTATGTAGCCTTTAATCAAGATTAGGTAACGTACGCAGCCCTAGATCAATATCCGGTGGCGTACTTAACCCTAGATCAAGATTTGGTAACGTACTTGGTAGCGTATTTTGTCCTAGATAAAGACTGGGTAACACACTTAGCCCTAGATTAAGATCCGATGGCGTACTTAGCCCTAGATCAAGATTTGGTAACGTACTTAGCCCTAGATCAATACTTGTAGTGTACTTTGTCCTAGATCGAGATTGGGTAACGCAGTTAACCCTAGATCAAGATCCGGTGAAGTACTTAGCCCTAGATCAAGATTTGGTAACGTACGTAGCCATAGATCAATATCCGTTTGCCTACTTAGCCCTAGATCAAGATATGGTACCGTACGTAATCGTAGCGCAAGATTTGATAACGATCCTATCTCCGCCATGCAGTAACATCGTAGGGCTCACGGCCAGTGGGCACGCCACCTGCTAGTTGCAACCTGCTGCACGACACTTGAACAAGATCCTGTCCCCGCAAACCTGAGAACCAGACGCGCTGAATTGCGAATCTTGGTGGTAGTTGTGATAATTGCTTTGAGGCGCTCTGGGTCAGCTGTTTGCTGTCGGTGTGTTGGCAGCCAGCACTGGAGATGGAATAAACACTGCTGGCAGTTTAACGTGGCGCCCAGACATCATGCAGCGAATGATGCACATCTTACTATTAATTGTGAACTGCACGAAATATCTAGGCTAATTAGATAATGCAAATAGTAATCTGGGCTGTGCAGATGAATTGCTGTGCAGTCACCGCCACGTTCACCGTTTTGAGGTAAAATGTCAGGGTGAATGCAACGGAAGTAAATCGCGAGTTAAGTGAATGGATAGGAAAGCCTTTTGTTACTAAAACTAACGTAAATAATACACGCATATAAATGTTCAGCTCGTACCGCGCGTTAAACACACTTCATCTCGGTTGTAGAAGTGGAGCAGCTAACATAGTTTAGGAAAAGAAAGTTCCAAATTAATAAAACTTTCTCGTCACGAGCGACAAGAACTGAGATGGTTCCCTAAATGTTCGTTTTCTCCCTTTCGACCCTCTGACGCGGCTGCTAGCACGAAAGCGTCGCTGTTTTGAGCTTCAGATTGTAGCCAATCATTTTGGTTTATTAGATTTGCTCGTATATCAAGATTTGGTAACGTACTTAGCCCTAGATCAATACTTGTAGTGTACTTTGTCCAAGATCGAGATTGGGTAACGCAGTTAACCCTAGATCAAGATCCGGTGACGTACTTAGCCCTCGATCAAGATTTGGTAACGTACGTAGCCATAGATCAATATCCGGTTGCGTACTTAGCCCTAGATCAAGACATGGTACCGTACGTAATCGTAGCGCAAGATTTGATAACGCCATACATTATAAGTATAAACTGTCAACATATGTTCAAGAACCGTTGGTGAATAGTTAGGAGGGGTTGATTACAGAGAGAGATTTAAACGAGGAAACGGTTAGAAACAGATAACGGACACTAGCATTTCAGTGAGAGAGCAGTCGCGTACGAGAGCGATGTGAGTGAGGGAGTGCAAGTGAAGTGATTGTGTTATTTTAATAGAAAATGGTTTAGTTGTTTAGCTGGGTAACAGCACGCATTTTATATCAAGAATAAATGAATAAATAAATTAGTAAAAAAGAAAATAAATAAAACTGTATGTGATTTGGTGAACCACACCCGTTTCCCGAAAGAAGTTCTCCTACCAGACTGAGTACGTCGGGGCAACCAAGTTAAAAAGGGTGATCGTGTATAAGATTGAACGTAAAATCGCAAATTATGCGCTCCGCGACGCAGTGGGCCCACATGAAATTTACCGAGATGTTCTTTCACCTACATATTGTAAGTGAATGACAGCGTCGTAGAATGAGCCAGAAATAAATGAACTTTATTTATTTACGGTCTATCGTAAATTATAATTTACGAGAAATCGGTTCGTATTAAATGCCACAGATTTTATTTGGAATATTAATTTTCTAAAGCCCATTGGTCACTGTATGTACCACCAGTTTGACATTCAACAATTCTACGTTCTGCCCACACAGTGTATTTATGTGTTTTGTGTGGATCTGAGAACAAACAGCGATTATTTCCATATACAGCATTAACTGACAGGGACTACTTCCTTGTTAGTGCTTGTTATTTCACGACGCCTTCAATTGCTAGGGTTACATGTTTTCTATAATAAGTGAGTGAATGATTATAGAGAATCAGTGGAGTGATCCTGCCAGTGGCAGACTGCAGCACGGTAGACAGCTTACCCAGTATCGCTGTGTCCTCTGCAGATCGCCTGTGGTCAGGAATATCCAATGGCTGTCAGTTCTCGACAAGTCAAATGTCCTCCGCTGTCTGCATGTCGCCCTCTATCTCCCGCGTTGCGCTCTGCAGTTCGTAGCAGTGTAATATTCGAATTTAAAATCTGTGATTGGTATTATTTATTGTCTATGTTTCTGACTTTAAGTACAAACTCCCCTGCAGGGGCAGAGATTGAAAACATGAAATGCCCCAAATCCTCCCTCTACGGATGGTTTTAAATGCATCGCTGCGACGCGGCTTTTCCCCTCGGCACATCCGCTGCTGAGCAGGAAACCGCACCGGAAGGCTGCCCACTCCTGGCATGTGACGTAATTAAACTACTAGCATCTTGAATAATTAAACACCTGCACTTTAAATTTACCGTGCAGTGATCTGCAGGCTTATGGACGGGCCGTATCGTTGAAGATCTCACTGCGTATTTAGTGCGACTGCAGCGGGTAACAGCGAGTGTTTACCGGTACAACATAACAAGTTTGTAGAGGAATGGGTTTCAGAAGGTAGGTACTGAGTAGGAGACGGTAGGATGGAACTGCAGAGGAATGGACAAAGTAACCGTGTTTGGCTGAGGCTAATCGTACTCCTTTTGATTTGCTGAGGGATAGTCTGAGCTTATTTCTGGCTTTACTGTAGAATATGGTGGTGGGGGATTTGCTTTGATTTTATTGGCTGAGTATGCAAGTATTATTTTTGTAAGCTTGTTGTTTTGTACTATTTTTTAGGTAGCGATCTTTATTCTGTTCTTCTGTATGTTAAGCTTACTTTTATTTATTTTTTTTGTTTGTTTGGGTTCATGGTGCTGTGCCTTGCTTCCGTTACAATAAGTTGATGTGTTTGGCTTGAAGGAGATATTTTACCTCTTTCGTTAAATTATCTTTTGTTTTTTGTTGGTGTTAAGTGTTTTATTTTTTCTTTGTTATAGTGTATTAATTTAGGTACGTACCCAATATTGTGCGGGTGATAAAATCGAGAAGAATGAGATGGGCTGGGCATGTGGCGCGTATGAGTGAGGAGAGGGGGGTGTATAGGGTCTTGGTGGGGAAACCGGAGGGAAAGAGACCACT
>Ga0123354_10015731_pt1 | contig 11831 bp, 6 predicted proteins | sample TergutLab28metaG_2_FD_97872 | JGI IMG/M metagenome (GOLD analysis project Ga0123354, IMG submission 97872) | Labiotermes labralis P4 segment gut microbial communities from Petit-Saut dam, French Guiana - Lab288 P4 | ecosystem: Host-associated > Arthropoda: Insects > Digestive system > Gut ... | reverse complement strand
TGCGGTTACAGTTTTTAGTACTCCTGATGATGGGTGCTGTGACACCCGAAACATGTAGAGTGACTTTGCAGTAAATAAATATCTGCATATTGTTGCATCTGGTTGGATTTTTATTAACATTAATGTTGGGGTTGTTTAACGACTTTGTACCCCGACCGCCTTTCATCAGTTTTGCTTATATGCATTCTAACATCAAAGCGTTGGTTGCCAATCCCTTCATCTAACTGATATTTATAGACAATTACATGTTCTGTTCTGGTAGAAAGTCAGTCTACAATACATTCAACTGAGAGCGGTATGACTAGAAAACAAGAGAAGTTTCAGAGAGAGATTTAGTGTTTTAATCTATCTTACAGCCATAGCCCTTCCCTTCTGATCCTGTACTTAAACGCTACCTGTGGCCATATACCTTTGAATCACTGAAAGACCATGGGAGACCAACAGTGGGAGAAACAGTTCGTAAGCTAGTGTAGAAGGGAACGTTCTGGTATACGCCCCACTGAACAACACTGTTCCAGATGCCCCATACCATCGTCTCTTGTTGTTTCGGCAAGGCAACGCCTCGTTGAACCCCATTTAACGCTTTTTAAGCGGAAATCAAGAACTGGTTGCGTCCTTCTTCCATTCACTTTAATCTTCTGCTCCTGCTGTTTTCCTTCAGTAAGCACTTAGTCTTTTGTTGAGCTTTACAAACACGTTAGAAAGTTGGCTCCCTTTCTGTTCTGCCTTTTTATATGTTATTTGACTTGTAATTCAGAGTAAAGATGAGATGTAGTTAAACTGAAACGTATTTTTGTATGAAAATTTGGAACTAAAATGTCCATATATTGCAAAAAATAAATACTGGTTTTGTATGTATTGTTCACTGCGTAGAAACTATACGTGGGTAGTGACTGCATTTCTAATGAATGTGAGCAGTTTCAGCTTCCTTCGTTAGTGGAAATTGGATCCATGCAACATTTCCCGTCCAATCTCCACCTGTACGAACTTCTTAACTTATCTCCTTTGCCGCAAAATTACTACTGAACAGAAATACGTATAGAAGCATTTCAAGCACGTTACAAGTAACGTGAATATTTGCGTATTACTTTAAACTTCCCAGAACGAGAAGTTAATATACGAGTATGCCGAAATCACAGTATAATTTTCCACCATTCGGTAAAGTTTAAGCAATCATATTAGAGGCCTGGACAGGCTCTGAGCGTTCCTGAAGGTTGAAGTTCCCAGATTTCAAGACAGTCGGCACATGAAAGTGGTAAGGTTGTCAGCTCTCCGCACCGGCCACCTTTACCTCCAGGAAATATCCGTGGTACTAATTTTTTTCAGAGTATGTGTCAACCCCAGGGCCATATTGCTGCCGGAAGGATTATGTTAGTGATAAATGCCATTGAAACCATAGGGAATCGAACCCGCGACCTTCCGGCTTGTAGCGCAGTGCCTCAACCACCTGCGCCGCCACCACCACTCTGTAGCATTCCGAAATTTACTATGAACAGAATTCAAAGGCCATTTTTCTAAGACCCTGCATAATGTGATGTGAATGTACGTTCCCGAAGAATCTGCACAATCCACACAAAATCCCACAGGACATTGTAAACTGAAACTCTCCTTACAGATTTCACAGTAGTCAGCAGAAAAGTCGTTCAGGAAGGTATGGTGGGAATGGGTTAAAAAAAGAAAAGAAGCATGATAAGAAAAAATCTGATATGGCAGACAGAAAGATATGTGCAATAGCAAAAATATGCAATGCCGTGGTCAATGAACAATAGCTCCTAAGTCACACAAAACAGAAATAAGAAAAATGGGCGAATAAAAGTATCTTCATCTCATAACGGCAGGCTCCGCGTTTCTGCGAGACGAAGCAAACAAGTGCGAAAAAAACGGAAGACGCACTGTTTGGGTGACAGGCCTGATGATAAGAACAGCTGGTCGTCAGCCTTTAATAGAGCCGCAGAGACGCTACAACAGGTACTGATGTGGCGGTTCAGTAACGTTATCACCAAATATGAGGCTAACTACCCAGTGACCTAAAAACTGACTTCTCAAGCCCCTAGCTTTGTTGTCTGGAGATCCCGGTTTCGATTTTCGCTCCGAATCCCACATATCTGACGCAGTATCTCCGTACATTTGTTCGATTTCTTCAGCAGAATGGTACTACAATAAGTCAGCACCAGTTTTACTTACTCAGAATTCATACTGATTCTGTCTACCACCAGATAGATTATTAAGTTGAAATTTTCTTCTTCTTCTTCTTCTTCTTCTTCTTCTTCTTCTTCTTCTTCCATTGGCACTACAACCCACTGTGGGCTTTGGCCTGTCGAACAATGTCCTTCCATTTTTTCCTATCTGCCACAAATTAAGTTGAAATATTCAATTCAAAAACAGAGGCAAAAACATTAGAAATACCATTTATATGATCCAGTTATACATTCACCTACTAACATACTGCACAGAATACTGCTGAATTCAACTATATTCTGCCGATATGAATAACATACTCTTAATATTTCCGGGAGTCATTTTCATCTCTGTATGGAATACATTATTATGGGTTCTTAAGAAAATTATACACGGGGAAGTCATGGTTGATTTTCCTCCACATATGTTAATAGGATCGTTTAGTCAAACAGTTTAAGATGGGTGGTAAACATGGAGTGCGTGAGAGAATAGAGAAACACATGCTTTTGGTGGAAGAAACTTAAAAAAAAAAAACAGAAATCTGGCAATACGAAAGCGTAGACTGAAGAAAAACATTAAAATGGATCTTGTGAAGTGGATTTAACTTTTTCGCAATAAGGTAAAGAAAATTTGGTTTTCATAAAATACGAGGAAATTTTAGCTGACTAGAAAATTCTGGAAAGGAACTTCACTCTCTTGAATGAATTAAATACATGCGTCGTGAAACTGTGAAATTCGTAAGCTACAAAGGCCTATAAATGGGTAGTAGGAGCCGGGAAAAAAATAGCTTTGGGCAGAAACGCCTAAAAATTTATCCTGAGGGGTGCAAAGTTCTTGCAAGGAACGTACAGCCAGTGGAGGAGGAGGAGGAGGAGGAGGAGGAGGAGAAGAAGAAGAAGAAGAAGAAGAAGAAGAAGAAGGAGAAGAAGTAGTAGTACAATAAGAAGAAAATACGAAACAGAAGGAATAAAGCTTATGTTCGTGATATATGACAATTAGCATTGTGAAGAATGATCATGGCCCATTCTGAGACAACGTCACTATGAACACTCGAATGAGCAACAGAAATGATACAACTACAGTGCGAAGTTTTGTACTTCCGTGGATAAAGAGGTGAAAACAAAAGTGTGCGACAGGCTTCACATTCCAGCCAATATTACTCCGTTTTAAGATGAGATATATATATAAATAAGAAATTGATGAACACCAAAACTAAGACCTAAACCCTACACATGTTAATGTCCTAAATTGAAACATGTCTAGTTCTGCAACTTGTAATTTATTTAGTATTTAATAATTTGAATAGCTGAGGTGACTTACAGAAAACACTCTTCATTGTTTCAACCAAATAATTAATTTCTGTAACATACTGCGCTCCCTTCTGGATTGGATTTTTAACCAATACATTTAAAGTAAAATCGCATTTGTAAATTGAATTATTCCTGTCTTCCTTCCCCCGTAGAAATAAAGAAATAACAGACATGGAAAAATAATATATGTTTAATGCACTAATCAGAACACAAATCATCTAATACGCTACTGGGGTAACCAGAAAATCGTAGTCTAGTGATTAGGCAGCAGCCTGAACATTTCGGTGTTCCCGACAAGGGGACGAGATTTTTCTACTCTCCGAAAGTCTCGACTGGCTCTGGAGTCCGAACAACCCCCTATTAGAGAAAAAATGGATCCTAAGAATATGCGGAGTTATACCTCCAAATCCCCGAATGCATTATTGGTGCGTACAGGGACATTAACACACTAATATTTATTGCATAGTTTACTGCAGGATACTGAATACCTACGAAGTTGTTTTATGCCAATTCCATTGAAGTGATTGTAGATGTATACAGTAAAAGAGTAATGACTTGTACAAGCGATTTAAAGTAGACAAGTTTAAGAAGTAAATAATTTCTAATTGTACAAGAGCAAGCACTTCGCTTCGAGGAGGGATTTTGTAAGAGGGCGAAGTTGCGCTATCACACTGGGTTGAAGCAACTGCTAATAGGTCCTGATGGAACCATTACACGGGTCAGCCCTCAGCTCTGGAACACTGGAAGCGTTTTAGCTATACAACAGTCCAAAACTTTCTTCCATGGAGGGGAGGATTAGAGAGTCGATTGGATGTCAAGTACTTGCAGAATGGCAACAAGAAATGCAGGACATTACACAAGTGTAGGGCGACGGTTCCTTTCTGAGTTGCTTTGTTAGGAGGAAGCGGTGAGGAAGAGATAAATACATTCGGTGTATATTTATTGTAATTGAGTAATATAATTAAAGTATTTTTGAAATCACAAACATTTCTCCCTTCAGAGGTGATTTAATTGAACCCTCTTGCTGCTCTCTTTGCAACGAGAAGAAACCGTAACTAATTAATTGTGTAGAATCTCCTTTAAAAATATGATAATTACTTCTTTTCCTAAGTCTGTTATTTAACACAACAATCATTTGCTAAGATCACATAACATTGGTAACAGATAAATCAGTGAGTGAGTTTACGTCATTGATGGAATGACAATGACAAGGAAAACCAAGTCACTCGAAAAGAGACCTGCCTGAGCTCCAATTTGCTCGCTAAAAATCTCAAACTGCTGGCATCCGCGGTGGGAATTCTTTGAGCAACGGCCTGATCCCTGAACCATGGCAGTGTCTTCATTATTATTTATTCGTTCAAAGAATAAAAGCGCATTATACTGTTAACAAAATTTCTACCGTTTCGCTCTGTCCAAATCCATAACAATTCACTTTCTACGTTAAAACACTATTTCTCACATACACATTTTGATAATAGATCTTCAGTGTGGTCTCTTCCCTTGAGGATTCCAGATGCAAATTTGTGAACAATTCTTATTTCTACGACGCATGTTTCACGTCCAGTACATTTCCTAGGCAGTATCCAACGTAAGGTTCGGACACACTTCACCTGAAAGTTACACTAACTTCGAAATACACGTATAACTTTTAAAATTGGCGTTATTTAGACCTTACAAGGAACCAGAATATGAAGCAGCAAACTGGACCGTAAAACAACACAAGACACAAAACCTACAACAAGGAAAACAATACAATTACGCTCATTGAAAACACAGGTCTATTAGAAACATGTTAAGAAAGTTTAATTTGAAGAGGAGAACTGTAATCACTTTTTAATTCTTAATTTTTAATTGTTAAGGATAAATTAAACATAACTATGTAGCTTCAGCGTAACCACAGATACTTCAGGTTTTTTATATTGAGAAAATTCACGACGCTATCAAAACATAAACGTTTTATGAAGGAATGAGGTCTTATTCTTCATATGGGTTATTGTTTATACAGGGTGTCCCACTCGCTACCGAATCCGGCATTTCTTTAATAATTTTACCACTAATGAGGATATTGCAACGAAATTTGAAGCGGACTACAGACACATTCCTCTTCATTTCTCACACAACGAATGTACTCTTGTTCAAATTTCGTTGCAATTTGTTCATTGGTGTTATTGGTGTTAGGATTATTAAAGAAATGCCGGGTTCGGTAGCGAGTGGGATACACTGTATAACTGCAAATTCATTTTCATTTTCTATTTTTATTGTGATTCTTGACGATGGTCACCGTGTCCGATATATATATATATATATATATATATATATATTGTACATATAAATAATATAAAATAGATAAAAATAAGTGTGTTGTGTTTTTTATGTTTTGCTGACCGTGCATCCTCGTAAAACTGTGGGTAAATGACCAAATTGATGCACAATTACGTTATATGAAACGTTTAATATCACAATCCTCTACATGTTTCGAGCAACACTGTGCTCATCATCAGGAAGTCGAATTGTATTAATACAGCATCTGGTATAGTATTCTCTGTCAGTGACCGTCCGGTGTGCAGGTTGAGAAGGAACTGATCGGCAATACTCCTAACCAACCCAACAAGTTCCTTCTCAACCTGCACACCGGACGGCCACTGACAGAGAATACTATACCAGGTGCTGTATCAACACAATTTGACTTCCTGATGATGAGCACAGTGTTGCTCGAAACATGTAGAGGATTATGATAATAAACGTTTTATATAACGTAATTGTGCATCAAGTTGTTCACCTACACAGAAGTGTGTTGTGAACGATGGATATTAATATCTTCTACCTTCATTTAACAATTTCAAACAAACTTTGTAAAAAAGAAAGAATTGCGCACATTTTCATGATGTGAATGGTGAAATCACGGAACAGATTAACTCAAGTTGTGCAGTATATTATCTAATAACCAGCCTAATTATCCTGAATGGAAAACACAAATTAATAATAAAATATAATTAAAAAAATATTAGTGATACTATTCTTAGCACTTTTATCGAAGCTGTTAACTGTATACGTATAAGCTGATTAGTATCGAATGATGTCTGACGCTCAGAAATAATGAATAGGTAAGAATCTGGAAGGGGGCTGTCCTAGTTCACTTGAAAGTATTATACCAGTTGTTCCAAAATAAACACCAACAAGATGACACTTCTGGACGGGTGGAATACAGCAAAAGATTATACAGTATGCCAGAGACTGCCTGTACAGTGTAGAAAAAGTGAACTCCTGATGATGAGCTCTCTGAAGCTCGAAACATGTAGAGTGAAGGACGACTAACCGTGAAATAAAGGATAGTCCAGAAGTGTCATCTTGTTGGTGTTTATTTTGGAACAATTATAATGATGCACGGAACCATGAATGTAAAATTTATTATACCAGTGTTCGCCTGCATCGAATTATGAAAACCATGACAGACGATAGAAAGACATGTTGTTTCGCAAGTCCGGATTATAATTAAGTTCGATTTACACAAGTGAATGCTCTTGGTCAGCTCACGATTAGGGGACACTATACTTTCTCTGCGTTTCAGTGCATGTTTGTGCCAACGGTCATGCTCATGTACCGCAGCCCTCAAATGATGCGAGTATTATTCTAAAGTATATTTGACCCAAAGTAATCGCATTAGCCGTCACACCTTTATTGGTTAAGATTTTTTACATGCTTAAAGCAAAATCACCTGGGTCCCAGTGGCCAGAGCGTTCAGTGCGCACTGTCTGCACAAATCCTTGACCGTAAGCTTGCCATGAGCTGAGTGTGAGCGTACCAATAGCATAGAGAGTTTAGGTGGCTTCACCTGCAGAATACACGCCTTCTCTAAATGACGTATATTTCTCCACGTCTTTAAGAAAACGAGGTGCTTTCCAGCTCTATGATGTTGGTAACACAAAGAAGGTGTCTTAAGAAGCCATGTTCCGCACTCGGTGGACTGACGTCTTCCGGCAACTGAGCGGGGATGAAGAGGAAATCCGCTAGATGACACACTACTACTATGTCTCCTACAAGTGTTTCAGCTTTGCACAGGAACTAACCGATAAGACAGAATTCTGGAGTGAAAATGTATTGCATTTGTACAATTTCACACAACACTTCTGTGTGCCGTGTGGCTGCACTGAGACGTACCAAATCAGACATTATCAAATTGTGTACAAACAGCTGGAAAATGGTGACTTCGGTAACTGCAGTCCGCGGATTTTTGTTTTTAGTGTTAATCTGCTCTCCTTACTTCTAAGACAAAATGGGATTATGATATTTAATATCCTTATCTCTATCTAATTAGAAGTTCACATAAATTGAACTACTGTATTTTCATGAAGTTTCGTGTGAACATTAATTCATTGCATATTACGCCTACGGCAATATTTAGCTGAAGTTTAGGTAAGTAATGTGCGACATGACGCCGTCATGTCACACAATACTTAAATTTTTACTGACTTCTCGGATGAGCCTCCTTCATCTACCTTTAGGATCTAAACAATTCAAGAAAACTGTTTACAACCTGAAATTGGAGACAGTAAGGACGTCGGCAAATATTTACCATTTGAAACGGCGCCTTATTCTCGAAGACTCGAATCTTCATCAACACCGCTGTTAGAAATTAAAAATCTTACCTAATATTTATTGATACTATTTACATTACTTTCTCCAGAGCGGGTGAGTACATATGGCTATATGCGTGTCTTTATTCGCCGATTTCACCTGGAAACGGCTCAACCAAATGACTTAACTGCACAACATTTAACATAACTATACTATCACTGAAACTAATTCACTGTGACATACCTTCCTCTAACAGTAATAGTACTTTTTAGAGGACATCTCCATTGTGTTTATTAAACTAAAAGACAACAAAATATTTTCTGGTTTCAGTGAAATACAACAATATATTATTTTATTTAATCTTGATGACGACATGTTTTGGTCACTTAACCATTATCAGTCCATCTTTACAAAACTTAGAATAAGGTACATGCAGTGCAAATAACATTCGTGTAATAAGGGATCCCTTAAGACTTACAAATATATTAAAATATATTAAAAACTGTGCAAGAAGAACTTTTTTTTGCCTGTGATGTATTCATGTACCGTTCATATTACACCGTTTTTAATATAGAGTGATTCAAAAGATATACTCAATTTTATACGTCTATATTTCCTGAACTATACATGATATGTACATGATCTACATAACATTTGAAAGAGAAAGTCCTAAAGTTTCAAGTAAAATCGCTAGAGTGTTCACCTGACGCACAGCCGTGCAGCAGCGTCAATTGAGAGCAAAATTGCTACTATGCAACGCAAGAATTTGCGTGTATCTGAGAAGAACCTGAGACGAATTCAAGAGAGTTTTTAAGCGTAGCCCACGCAAGTCAACCCGTAGAGCGAGCAGAGAACTTGGAATACCGTAACCAACTGTGAGGCGTGTGTTGAGGCGCCGTTTACTCTTCAATTATGTACATCTTTTTGAATCAATCTGTATTTTAATACATTTGTAAGTCTTATGGGATCCCATATTACATGAATGTTATTTTCACACCATGTACCTTGTTCTAAGTTTTGTAAAGATAACCTGATGATGGTTAAGTGACAGAAACATGTCATCATCAAGATAAAATAAAACAATACATTGTTGTGTTTGACTGAAACCAGAAAGTATTTTGTTGTCTTTCAGTAATAGAACAGTTGAAACGTCAGCTGTGGAACTGGTACACGAAATATACAGAAAATGATTTTTAAGAACAGCAACTCTGTTCAGACTTTTACAGAACATAAAGTAGTACTCTGAAGTCCAAACAAAACTGACATTTACTTTTCGCTGTTACCAAAATGTATTAAAAGTAGTGAGGAGGCTTGTGAAATTAGGTCTAAGCGTATATTACGAACCTACATGGAATATGAGTGCATTATTTTATTGGTTTAAGATACAAAACTTGAAAATGTAGGCAACTGTGGAGTTACATATAGCATTTATAAGATAGTGAGAATGTACGCTATGTTAATTTATGCTCATAAGTGTGTAACAGCAATTCATAATTAGAGACTTTTTTTTTGAGCCAGCCTAAGCAGAATAAGCAATCACGGATCTGAAGACACCAGGAACTTCTTTCAGAACTTACCGTTTTATATTAAATCTATCATATGTTTACTTGGTATAAACAATATAAATATTTTTAAAAACACGGTACTAATTAGAATACCTGATTCAGAGAGAAAGGAAATAATTTTTAATGTAGTAAATAAAAAGTGAATTAAGAACGTTGTGACACACGTACTCTGTACTTAGAGTGTATGCTGCCCTTTACCGTCATGTAATAAGTTAAATTGTGCAGTTTAACTGTGTAAAAAAAACTGCACGAAAAATTGAACTGAATGTTCTCTGGCACAGCACAGCTTTCCCGTAATGATTGTCAGTTTTTTGTCAGTTCTGTGTGTCTTCTTGTGCGTGTGACTATGGTGGATAAAAACAAGGCTGTCGGTTGCTGTTTGCTTGCCACATCGGCCATAATGTTGTCCGAAAAGAAGAAAAGGAAGCGTAAAATGTGGAGTAAGAAGTGGTATTTGAAAACGAATATATCATGCGACGCTCATCTGCTGAATGAATTGCTAGAAACTGATGTGCCTTGAGATGATGTCATCGTGGTATCGGCCGGTAAACGGAGGAAACTTTGGGATTCCCTGAGTGAACTGCGCAGTTCTCAGTGTGAAAGACGACTGGAAAGGACAGTTCTGAGGCCTGCGCTATTGTCTGTTAAAACTGCGCAGTTTACTCTTTTTTTTTGTCAGGTACGAAGTCACACAGTAAAATCGCTCAGTTTAACTGTGAGCTTAAGAGCAGACTCACTCATGCAGTGTTAAGGGCGGTCGTGGTTTACTTGAAGGTGATGTCAGAACATGCGACTGTACGAAAACAGGAAAGTCAAGAAATAATTCACAACATCTGCGACTCGACTTATATTCTAATAAGATTTATCTTTTTAAGCCATATACGCTCTATAAAGGTAATGATGTGTGGAAATAGGAGTTGTAGCCCTATATACTGGATTATGGCTGTGGGCTGTAGCAGTCACGTAAAGTGGTTTTTAAATGACTGAATCTATATTGTGTATAGACAAAAATTGTACTTACGAAATTATGGCGAATGTCGGAGAATTTTAATTTTAATTTTTGTTATTTTCCACTTATTTTCAACAGGTATGGTCACAATATCAAGAATTATGATAAGAAAGAAGCAAACATGTATAAATATTTGTTAGGAGCCCAGAAAAGACTCGTTTGGAAATAACAGGCACAGACGAGACGGCGATATTAAAAATATTTTAGAGTCACTGCCTATGCAGATGCAAACAGAACTGAAGTAATTCGAAATGTGAACAATGGAAGATTTTTGTCATCACGATTATGAAAAACTGGGGTTGTGTAAAAAAAGGGAATTTTCCATTATTTGAACATCTATTGACTTTTCAAAAACGATTCTCTATAATAGAGTCAGCTATGCTTTGATAATAAGTTTTAAAATCCTTTCTTAATAAATGTTTCACGTTAAAAATCAAGGATCCGTTTCTTTGAATTCCTTCCCATCACTTTACCTTTGCTTTCTACCCTCTGACGTTTCCTGATTATGCCTACATTTACCTCTCATCATTATTATTATTCTTTCTTTTCACAATATCCCATTTCTCCACTTCCTTTCCCTTTATAATATCAGTGATTGGCCATTACTATACCAGCGTTTCCCTTTGTGGTATTACCCACTTGTTTCTCTGTATGTGAATATTGGATCATGGCCATCTCTATTTTAATGCTTCGCCTATCTTTCAATCGATGATAAAAGAAAGATCTATCAGGGAGAATTTGCTTTCGTCGTGTGAGTGAAAGAAAGTTTTATGAGGATAAAAAGCAAAGAAAGACGTCTATAAGTTGCAGAGTGGTGGAAAGAAGTCTTCGCGTTCATGTAAATACATTTCTTTGAAAAATAGAGAAGAATTCTGCCACTGCAGCGAGAAAAAGAACAAGTAACTGAGGCGAACAGGCAACTGACAACAGTTCCATGCTTTAATTACGTGACTGGAAAAAGGAGGGAACAATTTTTACATAGATTTATCTTCGTGGATATTTACCGTAGAAGCAGATCCTTTCTTGGATATCCAATAGTCCTTAAAACAGTCAAATTTCGTGACTTTCATGAACCCTTTGGCCCTGGAGCTGGACATTTACAGTTTAGCACACCATTTATGTAAAATGTGAATATTTTATGAACCAAGAAGAGTAACATTAGGAAATACACGACATTTTGTGGAGGAATAAACG
>Ga0123354_10015730_pt1 | contig 11831 bp, 12 predicted proteins | sample TergutLab28metaG_2_FD_97872 | JGI IMG/M metagenome (GOLD analysis project Ga0123354, IMG submission 97872) | Labiotermes labralis P4 segment gut microbial communities from Petit-Saut dam, French Guiana - Lab288 P4 | ecosystem: Host-associated > Arthropoda: Insects > Digestive system > Gut ... | reverse complement strand
GAGGTTGCGGTTACAGTTTCTAGTACTCCTGCTGATGGGTGCTGTGACACCCGAAACATGTAGAGTGACTTTGCAGTGAATAAAAATCTGCATACTGTTGCATCTAGTTGGATTTTTATTAACATTGAATTGTGATGCACAGAACTGTGAGCTTAAAAAAAAATGATGATGACATACTGTACTGCTGCTCCAATGTATGAAGTGTGATAGACTTATGTATTCAGAGATACAACATGCCTGAAGAAAAATGTTCCAAACATGTCTATATAATTTTGCCACTACATCTCCACATAAATTCTCCCATTAGGTAAAAAAACAAGGTAAAGGTAAAGCAATCCCATTACAGGCCCAGACAGGCCCTGAGGGTTCCAGTAGGCTGAGGCTACAACACATTTCAAGACAATCAGCACATGACGATGGTAAGGTTGTCAGCCCTATGCACCGGCTACCTTTACTTCCCTGGGAAATATTCTTGGTACTCATTTCTGTTAGAGGCTGAGTCACCCCAGGGCCATAGTGCAGGCAGAAGGATTATGTCAATGACAAATTCCAGTGATGCTCCCATTAGGAACAGTACTTATGATGACAGAATACCATCAAAACACTGCATTGGCACCAGGCGGTTACGAGGAAATTTAAATGTACAGCCACAGGTCAGGAAAGTGATGGGTGTGGAGAAGGTGTAACAGGCAGAAATGTGATCAGGGGGATCGTGACCAGAGCAAAAATGATGAAGAATATAAATGAGAAAACTATGAGTTCACAGAATAACTCAAGAAAAGCACAGACACACCTCAGGAGCACTGGCATGCAAACAGACAGAATTATCAGAGGGATACAACATGCTCCTGTGATAAAGGAGACACACACACATGAAGATGATAGTTAGGACAATGCCCAGAATTGTTGGTTCAACACTATTTCAAGTTCTCAGAACCTTGACAGCCACATTTTCCAAGTGAAATTCCGTCTACATTTCAACAGGATCCTAAACCAAGGACAAAGTTTTCTTTCCTAAAGAGGGTAGGAATCACAGGCAAAAGTGACAGACTGTTTACAAAGGAGGTAGCAGAGGCTGTAGCTAATACAAAACACAAAATTCAGCTGACCCAGACAGGATTTGCAAGTACCACATGAAGGCCTCATGACACTGGCTATATCCTACAACCATGCCTTTGACATCCTGCACAGGACCACATCAATCAATACAATGTAACGATTGGAACACAAAATCATCTACTAACCCTAAGCGTACATCCCTTAAATCCCAACTAAGTTGCTGATGCCCATTATTCCACCTGTTCATGTCATCCGTTGTGTTTCATACATTCTTAAAGCTAGGAAGGTCAAACAGAAAGCACATAATTAACAACGAATCCAGCTAACAGTGACTGAAGTTTTGAAACAATCCATTTTCACATATTTAAGTCTTATGATCCTTCTTAAATTTCATCGTTATCACTTTATATTTTCATTCTTGAAATTATTCATTTTAGCAGTCTGCTTTATACTATTCCATTACAGTTGGAGCAGACTGTACATGAGTTCTGCTTCTTCAGGTAAGTTGTTTATCTTCCCAGAATGGTAAGCTTATCTGGTGAACAAATCAACATACTGGGCAGAAACAAGTGAGTCCAAAATGAGTGAAATAAAGAAAGCAATAATGGTCTTTCAGAAGGGTGAGAGGGAAGGATGAAAGGTGTAAACACCATCTTTCTTGAGCAAGAAAAGGTAGGAATCAGTACATCTAACACCTATGCCTTATATTTCCAACACCCAGAACATCACTCACACAACATATGAAGGACAGAACAGTAGCAGGACTAGGAGCAATGCAGATCACCAATCTGGCACACCCTGTTAAGTCAAAAAGGTAAGAACAATATTCAAAGCCACAAAAGCCCCCAGCCTACAGGGCCTATATTTTGAATGTCCACAGTCACTAGCCACTTCCTGCCAGGTCACTTATACATCTAGCTCTCTCACTAGCTGATTCTCACATCGCATATCAGGGATAATAAACAGACTCTGTGTAATACACCTCATGGATTCTGTCACAGCTTCATGTATGTCTCATGACACATACACTGAATACAATCCCTATAAGAAGTTCATCATCAATTCTGACAAAAGTTTCTTGATGCATCTGTTCCATACAGGAGAGCCATTCGCAATTACACGACACATTTCAGGCAACAGGTTCCACTCTACATAGTAGCAAAATAAAAGACAACATACACTGAAGAAAAACTGAAAAAAATTGATCATACGATGGAGACAACACCACAAAAATCACTGGCATGACTTACAGCAAATGGATTTGTCTTCAACATCAGCATGACATGCAACACAACTGTTGCATTTACACCAGTGTAAGACAACTGTGTGTGTCTCTCTCTCTCACAAACACACACACACACACACATTACAGACCATGATACAAGACAATTTTGTGAAATGGTACCTTCATAGTATGCATGCTGGAGAAACATACAGATCCCACACACATTCTGCTCAGTGATGAAGTCTGGTTTCACCTCAGAAAATATGTAAACTCCTATTACAGTAACAGGAGCAGGAATGCTAATCTACATACACATGCTGCATCATTAAGGCTGGTGCATGGTGTGGTACAAGTGCAACTAGGATTACTGAGCACATTCTTTTCCAGGGACCATAAATGCATATCAGTATTTTAACACCTTTTTTTTGAAAATCCGTCTATGCCAGAGCTCCTATAACTCTTTCCAGCATGAGAGTGCAACAGCTCAAACTGGAAACAATGTTATATGTTATTTACACAGTCTTTGTGGCGACAGAATAGTAAGCAGAGGATTGTAGCCTCCTTGTCTACCTGATCTGAAGCAATGCAACTGTTAGTCAGGCACTGAAGATGATCTGAAAAAAAGCACTCAGCATGTGCTGTTGATCATCAGAAATTCAATGTGCAAGGAACATGTTACTCCAATGTGATGCATGTATGTGAGCCAAACAAAACCACTTCCAGTACCTTCTTCAAAATAGTGAGTACAAAATCTAGCAGTACCTACAAATGCACTGAGACACACAACACATGGAAACCTGACCAGCAGCAAATTGGCACAGTGACTGCTGCACCACCTGCTGGCACAGGAAACTGTCCAAGTAGACTGATGCATATCATTTTAAAAGTGTCCCTGTAATACACATGTTACAGATTCATAACGAACACCAAATAGTGAACAATCAGAATACACAAAAAGTGAAAGTAATGTATGTAAAGATCACTACTCCATACAATATTCATCCATTAGTGACTGGTATATATCCTTGGCACAGAAATCTTAACTGAAGATCTGCAAACCCTACAACTTCTACAACCCAACAATTCCTGTAGAAAAAAAAAAAGCAAAGAGGAAGACATGTGGACCGACTTCTACTCCGTCACAGCACTGACCAGACGTGATTTGGCTCATATCAACTATAAGCTGAACAGATATTCGCGAGTATAGAAGTTCAAGAATGCCATCACACGATGCATAAAAGTAAGAAAGTCCGCGAACACTAAGGTCTGACACATTTATTACATTTTGGTTTGTAGTAACATTATAAAAGCTGCAGCGCAATACTCAATGCACAACAAAGCTCTATTCCCTTTATTACCGCAACTTCTTCAACTGTCACCCTCTCAATTTTAGTGTAACGTTATGGCAGGCATTATATATTTCATTTTTCCCTTACCATTATGGTGAACAAGTAACCCCGATTCCTTGCGAGCTTTCATGTCATACACATGAATTGTCTCATCCGCACTGCCTGATGCCATAAATTTACCATTTGCGCACACACTTCGAATACTTGCTCGATGGGAATGATCAGCAAAACTTTGAACTAAACAACAACCCTGAAAATGGAAGAAAACATTCGTGTTACTATGTGTAAATTTTTACGTTGTAGCCACCATCCGTTTTTGTATTGAATATTCTTCGTGCGACTTACGGAATCTTCCTTTTTAAAGGTCTTATATCCCAACAAAAACTCTTCATAAGTTCCAACAATTATTTCCAAGTCTGGAACGAGCATTTTCTCTTATGGAATACAAACTACACACGACATACACTGTCACCACGGAGAGTCCCGACCACACGTGTTTCACAGCATTAATCCGTAGATACAACGTTTCTGTGGGCTTATAATGTTGATCGCAGCATACAAGCCTGCCACACTTTTGCAGTTAATGCATATACTGTGCACAAGTTTAGTTGGACGCACGGACATTACCTATACTCCGTGTTATCACAGTTTAAAGATAGTATTTTACCATTCGAGAGTATGTAACAAGGAGAGGAACCGTGTCTGGAAATGTCCCAAAATGTATATTTTAGTAGTATGATGTGAACAGAACGAACTTATTTTTTTGTTAGTGGTACAGGGCAGTGCATAAATGCATACATGCATATAGCGTGGATTGAATGTCTGTATTTACGGGTGGATATGATACGTGTCAAAAGAAATACGTATAGACCGTACATGTACAAAGACAACTCATGTGTGAAACAAGTCGAACAGTGACGTACTTAAAACACATTGAGCTGCATGATTACACATAATCAGAGTTTGAATAAAGACTATAAATGTGTGAATGTGGAGACATAAATGTTAATTAGTATTTCTAATGCATGCACAGAATTCCTCAGGCGAATGAAATGAATGTAATACAAGGTTGCTTCGCAACGCAATTTCAATTTCTGCAATAAAACTTTATGAATTATAGTGTAAAATGTTTTAGATAAATCACAAAAAAATTCCACAAATGTGCCTTTTTTTCCCATTGTTCCATGCTTGCAGAATACTACCTGTAAGCTTGTACTTAGCTTCAGTTGTGGATAATCCTTTTCTGCAGCTCGATTAGGGTTAATTACTAAATTATCATTTTCAAGTACACAAGGCATTGTATCCCGGTGACATTTAGTTCCTGTTTCTGTCTTTACAGCATTGCATAGAGTTTTGGTTTGTTATCAGAGTGATATTAATTGGTCAAAATACATATTTTTGCCTCTCTTATGATTTTACATACAGTTATGCAATATCAAGTACAATAAGGTAATTTCTGACTATGACATTTTCTGTAAAGAACATAATAAACTTCTTTTACACGTACAAGACACCCTTGTATCATTGGTAATCCATCCATTTGGTTTGTTTGTTTTTTTATTATATATTGAGTAGGAAAAGATAATTGGAAAGTAATTAAAAATGAAAATGCATCACCAGTTCCACCTCGTCCTGGTCACCAGCACGCAGCATCGCCAGTGCATTACACCACAATCTGTAAACACCGTCTAGTGCTCCTGAGGATGGGTGAAATTATCGCCCAAAACATGTTGAGCTGATTGAAATTATTAATAATATTATTATTATTGCATTTAGTTGGCTGTTTATATTATTGTATCAAAGATGCACGGTCACACAGACATAAAAGAAATGAATTAAATGTATGTCACACAACATCAAGTACATATAAATTATCCCAAGTTTCATTTTTTAACACCTCTAAAAAGTCAGTGCTAGAATCTTTACATAATAACCTAGTTATATCACTCAAACTTCTAGTTTTAATCATAGTAAAACATTCTTTAAAATTAAATATTGTCCATTGTGGTATGACAGACCATTAAATATAGAGTCAGGTAGCCTAGTATTATCTATAAAAATATTGTCTATTAGTGTACCTGTACAATTTTGTATTCTTGTAAGACACCAGACTGACTATTAACTGTCAACTTGATGTTGTGTATTTCGATTCACTGACTGTGCTCTTAAATAAAGTACAAACAAAACTATCCTCAACCTACAAACTTTTTTTCCATTATGCAAACATGATTTTCTTCTTTACTTACACACGCAAATTGTCTTTGACCATATAGTATGTGAACCACCTGATGCGGCTGTTGGCCGGAGCTTTTATTGAATTTATTGGCCTTGAAGGCTTTAAGTCATATATAGAGCTTTTCTGTAACAAGTCACGAAGACTCGGAGGGGGTATGGAATGTTGGACTTTCATCCTTGGACATTTGGCACAACTAGGATGGCACTGTCACTTCTACACACCGGCTGCACTTCACCCTCAAGGGAATTCCTTGTTACTCATTTCTGTAAGTGGCTGAATGAACCCTAGGACTACTGAATGCAGACAGAAGGACAGATCCTACTGGGAACTGAACCTGAAACCTCCAATCTTTTGGCACAGTGCCTCAACCAACTGCACCACTCCTCGTCCCATGCTTCATAAACAAATTTAGAGTGATTTGTAAATTTTTTCCCTCTGAGATGTGCTTTTTTGTGTTCGTACCTCAGGGTGTCTGCTTTCACTGATATATTTTTATGTTAATGTCAAAGAGGCACTCAGACTCTCATCAACAGTGAACCCCTGTGCATAGTTAACGGCAGCACTGGATGGAGGTGAATCGTTAACTTCATGCTGTAGTGACTTTGCTTTCAGCTGAAGAGTCCAATGTGAGAGGGGATCAAGTAGTTCCAGTCTGAATGTGGTGATAAAGAGTACAACCCCTTCACTGTCAACATTGAACCCTCGAAGTCAAGCCCATGTCTACCGACTGATGCATCCCACTTTCCCATCTTTGAAGAAGTGTAACAACGATTATGAGTATACCATGCAATAAACATAAAATCTTTATGAGCTTTAAGTGTTTCAAAGTACAATATTCTGTAATTCTTGCTTTATTTGCCTGCATCTTTTAGAGTGTATTATAGCAGTATGTTTTAACTTGACAGTTAAAATATTTTTCCTTTTACACTTTGCATCATAAATCGTGGTAATTTGATTTATATCTCCTATCCAATAAGTACCTGGAGAAATAAAATGGTTACTTAAAAACCATCAATATTCCTTCATGATGCTTAGGCACAGTGGCAACTTACATGTTGCTGTTTGTACAGCATGCCAAATGGTATGAAACTGACGAGTCTCATGTACTGCCCTGATACAAGGTTGTTTTATTGTGCACCAACATGTTACACTGAAACAAATGTGATGAAAGTGGAACATTAATCACACAAGTGCGTGCCTGAAAGAATGCAATGAACTACCCAGTTTGTTCTGAAAGAGGGCAAGAAAGGACAACAGGGAAGAAAAATGTAAAGTTAACAGCAGTCTAAATATATTAAATATATTTCCAATATGGTGACTGAAGACTGCTGTCTTGTAGGATGTGAAGTGGTGGTATATAGGTACCAGTGTTTTAGAGGAACCTGTTGCTTCCATTTTCAGGGTACAAGCTCTATGGAATAAAAAAATGGTCATTGATATAGGGAAGGGAGTTGTAGGATTGGGGCTATGAGTGAATGAATGGGAGATGGTAATGTTCATAAGCAACTGCTGTGGGAACCAATGGGAGGCATAAGCTTCATAGTTACTAACAAGACAATCACTTCAAATCATAGTCACCACTGTGAGAACCTCAAATTTTCAGTTACCACCATGATAACCTTATTTCTTTGTAGTCATCACTGCAACAACCTCGAATCTTACATTTTTCTTGGGGTTCCATTAGCAGTGGTAAGGTAGGATGCTTGTAAACCCAACAGATTTATTACATAATTTACAAATATTATAATACCTTACACATACAACTGTTTTTGTGTATATTAACCGGATTAACCTGTTCTTGTAATCTGTGTCATTGGTCTCCAGTGACATAGAAACAGAAAATTGTATTCTCTCTTTTAAACATTTTTATGTTTTGTCCCATCAAAGTATTCCTGTGCACCATTCTCTTCTACAGACAGTTTTTCTGTGGATACTGTCATCTGCACTATGATGTTAGGATCCCCAGTTTGGACAACTGCATTTCTATCTTTTCCCCTAATTTTTCTTGTTTTGATCTGTTACAAGCCACCACTAGGTGCCAGTTGTATTAATGCTGTACTATGTGTGATAAGCCCTCATTAGTTAACACTGTTACTATGCCAAGTCTAATTTAAGAGTGTTATCTGCAACATGTTTAATGAATACATCAAACAACAAAGTCCGTCTGTCTCAAGAGGTCACACAACCCTACTACAGCAGAAGGGCATTACATAACATATATTTCTTATCTGTGCTCATGCTTTATCAGCAGTATTACATACCAGAATTGTACTTGTAAACATGGAAGTCTTATCAGAAATGTAAATGCTATCATCAGAGATTCATCTTTTACGTGTGGAGTTTGCTTTGGTAAGTACATATATATATATATATATGTGTGTGTGTAATTTAAAATATTTAATACAAAATGAATGTAAATTATATGAAGTTAGAAGGGAACACACACCTGTCTGAGTAAGAACCCATTGTTCAGCACATTATGAAATAATTCCTTTCAGATATGAAATAGGCTGAAGAGGAGCTAGATACAGGTCTAAGAGTGTATTTTGAATGTTTTAATAATACAGTCTTTCTGGGATCTGATAAAGCTAGTCTTGTGGACATAAAGTAACATTTTTTAGGAAGCTGCTGCCTTCATCTTCAAGGTACAATTGTGGGGGATGATGCCAAGTGGTCTGGAACTCATACCCTGAAGATGGAAGCAGCAGGTTCATCCAAATGTTACCTAACTACATAGTGTCACATCCCATAAGAATGATAATATTGACCACCATGAGAATTGTAACTCTTTATTTTCAAACTTAAATTGATTCATCCTTCACTGTGTACCTCATGTGATTAATATTCAACAAAGGTCCATCATAGTACATACACGCAATTTGTTACTGATAAAAACTGACTTTATTGTTATCACAATACATTTTGACCATTAACAGTCATCATCATGAATATCTTATTAAGTTAGCAAAAAGACATTGCATAGAAGTCATAAGTTTCTCCAGATCTTAAATTTAACAGCGTGCTGTAAAGATGTACTGAGGTGTCTTCCTGTTGTCAAAATATGTTTTGTAATTGAGTTATGTCTTGAATCACATTTGATATTGCGTACATTTATGGAGGTTTCTTGCTACCATCAGACATGTTTGTTACATGAACAGTCAGTACTATTTTGAAGTCTTTCAGCTGGAAATATCTACCATTACAGGGAGTTTGATGAACAGAGTACTATGAATCAACACACAGGACTGAAGATCAGAACACTCCATGTTCGAGACATCCGCTTTCCTACATCACTAGGGTCACATGGAACAGATGCTGTGGTCAGTTTAGTTATGTGTGGCTGATCTGTTTTGTGTCATATAGTATAAAATGGTATGATGATTAGAGAATACTGGGAAGTATGCTGTGGGATTCAATTGTGGCCCATCTGAAGTACTAGTTTTGTAATTACTTTGAGGGATTAAGAGAAACCATGAACAACCTCATTCATTCATTCACTTTATTTTCTGTATATCCATAAAGCACCAAGGATGTGGAAATTGTCAAAGTAGTTGTATAAATATCTGTTAAAATACAGATGTCAAATGTTTAAATATAATTGTAATATAATGGTCACATAGTTATTAACAATTATAACATCAGAATAATTACAATTAAGATGTGTGAGTTGTTACTAGTATCGTAAACTATTAACAGGATTAAAATAATTACAATTAAGCTGTGTGTTGTTATCTGTATCATATGCTATTAACAGGGTTAAAATAATGTATCAGGGAATCAGCCTCAAAAGGTTTACATTCTTCTGTCTTCCTTATATTCATAATATTAATTCATTGAGTAGAAAGAATGATTATATTAGAACCTTTTCAATGTGGATTTAAAATATTTAAGATCATTAGTCAAAGCTTTAATGTATTGAGGAAGGTGGTTAAATACTTTTATACTTGATATATAGGCTCCTTTATTGAATTTTGATAAGTTAGCTATTGGAAGGTGTAAATTATTGTTATTCCTAGTTTTATATTTGTGAATTTCGTTATTTGTATCAGTCACAATAATTGGTGTCTTGGTGATGGTTCAAAGCAGTCACATCCTTAAAGTCAGAGTTATTACCAGTTAAGCCAACTTGCTCAGTCAGTGGAATGTTGGGTGTCATAGTTCATTTCACACAGCACTATGTGGACATGTGGATAATGACTGGAATGTCAAGTGACGCACATACCACAAAGTGCATATATACATAACAGTCCATGGATCCATAAGTGTGTCAGAAAGACAGTAGAATGTGGAAGAAATCACAAATACACAAATATACACAATTTTTACAGCGTAAAATACTTTAAATATTTTACAAACCAGTATTACAGATCATCCTTACATATGAAAAGTTAACCAGAGAAAAAAAATGTGTACATATTTTCTTAAGGCTACTTTAAATTTAGCCTTTTCATTCTTAAGTATTGTCAAACTACATGGTAAACTGTTGAAAATTTTGATGACACCATAAAATGTGGCTTTCTGATAACAAGATAGGTTGGTATTTGTTCTGTAAGATGGTGCTTATTCCTTGTATTAATATTGTGTACATATGAATGTGTCTGAAATTTTTCCTGATTGTTGAGAACAAAGTATATATTGGCATGGAGCAGGCAGAATTCCCAGTTGTTTAAATAGACCACTACATGAAGTTCTGGGTTGTGCACCAGCCATAATTCTGACAATTTTCTTTTGTGATTAAAAATCTTACCACTGTTGGAAGAGTTACCATAAAAAATTATTCCATATTTTAGAAAAGCATTAAAGTATGCATAGTCAATTGATTTGAGAGTGTTACTGTTACTGATACTGACCAGTGACCCAAAGGCATAACCAGCTCAACGTAACTTAGGAGTCCTTTGTTCAATATGTTTCTTCCAGTTGACCCATTAATGATATAGGGTACAGCCCCAGTGTAAAATCTTGGACTCTTAGAGGTTCTGATTTCACTTTCCTGGTACGTTAGATTGTGCACAGACTTTTCTGCTGACAGAGAACCTTTGTCACTATCATAGATAAAACTTTGGGAAAGTGAAAAATAAATGTGCCTCCCCCCACCACACCCAGCTCCCAGTGTTTCAGAACCAAATTAATCTCTAAGTCCCCCCTGTCAACCGTCACTCTCATTATTACCACATCACTGGAGCTAACAGGCAATGCCATCTTAGCAAGGGACCCTATACACACAAGGGAACAAAGGTAAGAAAAGGAATACAGCCCATATCTGGAAGCACTAGACAAGAAACATTATTCCTAATGTTAATAATTTTTACATCAGCTAGTTTTTGAAATTGAATACAATATATAACAGCAGTTATAAGATACAGACCAAGCTTACTTTACAGTTACAGTTTTCTTGGGTTATTCTGATGTGTACTTCAGCTATCTTGCTGGTTTTGTGGTAAGGCATTACTATTTGTATTTACAGGGGTTTTTAATTTAATTTTTATCATTATTAAGCAGCCTACAGCTTTCAACCTGTCCACACCACTAAGTGATGGTTTATGCTCACAGTTTAAACACCTATCACTTTGGGCCTAAAATGAATGAAACTGTAAATTTATCAGTCAGACACTGCAGCTGAAATGTCCAGAAAATATTCTATTTATTTATTTATATTTTACATTCCATGGATATTTTGGGATAAGCCCCATTTAGATATAGAAATAGTCAACATAGATATGAATACAATATATAATGTCATGATATGTATGCTATAGCAAGCATCTGTCGTAGCACAAAAATAGAACAATCCAACACAAGTCAATCATTCATACATTAATAATATGAATAATTTGACAGCATAATTAACCTTTTGATGCCTAATGTCAACTATAGTGGTCGTACCGCACCGCTAACCTCTAAAGTTGCATTTTATATATTTATTCAACAAATATAGGTACTGAATATTTTAAACATGGTATAT
>Ga0123354_10015729_pt1 | contig 11832 bp, 7 predicted proteins | sample TergutLab28metaG_2_FD_97872 | JGI IMG/M metagenome (GOLD analysis project Ga0123354, IMG submission 97872) | Labiotermes labralis P4 segment gut microbial communities from Petit-Saut dam, French Guiana - Lab288 P4 | ecosystem: Host-associated > Arthropoda: Insects > Digestive system > Gut ... | reverse complement strand
GGGGTCATGGCTTGCATTGTGTGGTGCACAGTGTTAGCACTGGACGGGGTCATGGCTTGCATTGTGTGGTGCATAGTGTTAGCACTGGACGGGGTCATGGCTTGCATTGTGTGGTGCACAGTGCAACCACTGGACGGGGTCATGGCTTGCATTGTGAGGTGCACAGTGTTAGCACTCGACAGCCTAAATAGTTTACCTTTACACATTTTTACAGTTCACTAATACTAAAAGTGACTGTCCTACACCTGTAGGCCTATTATTGTCAAAGACAAACAGCAAATATATTTCCACACGTAACAAAATGCATAAAGGCATATAGAGGTCGTCGTAGGGTAGCTCCATTCGTCCTTCATATCGGGCATCACCGAAATTTACAATTTGGCACGTGTTTAGGAGTTTCTGGATTTAAATATTTACTTCTTTTGTTTAGGTCCGTCTCTCAAGGCAGGTACCGGCATAATGTATTGAATTGGCTCACCGTCACTTCTGTTCACATACTTTGTATTTCGTTATTTATTAATTATGGTATTTTATGATAATCAAGGCAGTTCAAAGCGTCACTGAACGTTGTACAAAATAAATGGTATTGAACACTAACTATGAAGCCAGAAGCCTTTCACAATTCTTCATCTCTCCTATCGCACCGCCTGATATGATGTTATCACTTGAAACACTGCTGGTAGGAGTGAAATGCATCTTGGCTGTGTCTATGAAACATGTGACAGATAATTACAGTAGTAGATTGCCGTATGTTTAGTGATTACCTTAATCTAAGAAGCCTTGTCTATTAAGTACTGGTGATACATCAATTGTGAATCAAAAATAAACATTCTTCTCCCGCTAATCTCAGCCGTCACGGCTATGTCTTTTATCGCAACGCCTGTTATGCTGTTATCAGCTGTTGCAGTACAGTCGGCTGCGGTTAGGAGTACAAGTGTCCTGGCTTTATGAAACAAGTGACAGATAATTACATAATCAACTTGCGGTGTGTTTTGTGAGCACTTGAATCTAAGATCACTGATTTTGGTTCTTTATTTCATTTTTCCGGATTACTTTTTTGTCCTTTCCAGAAATCTCCTTCCACACTTACAGTCTTGTTACCCAACATCACAGTGCTACTGCACTCCTATTCGCCAGTTCTTAGCCCCTGTGCCCAATCAAACACTGACAAACTCGCCATGTGTCATGGCTACCCTCAGTGCCACAAGACAGTAACTGCAGCATGTCGCATTATAGCTTCCCCTCCACTCCTCTCCCTGTCAGACCATCTCTTTCTCTGTTCTCCTGCCCAGTTCTATACTCACAGTAAATCTATCACTTCCCATTGACGTTCTGTATTACTCACAGTTCATCCTCATCACCCAACAAACAAACAGCACTCAATGCAACACTCAATACCCTAAACCCCACTTCACATCACTGTTGCAAACTTAATTGCACTCGGACCGCTATAACTACACACTATTTGCACACCCCTGAACACAATCCGGTGCACCGGCTGCAGTCCGACCGTTCCTACGGCTTGTTCCATAATGTTACTGCAGTGGGTTACTGGACTGGTTACTGCTACAAGAAAGTAACAGTTCTTTGGTGGTTACCTGTTTCAGGTGTTCGGTAATGTAATTAATTGTTTAACGGTGAAACAAACACACGAGCGCCCAATTATAAATGGGCAATTAAGGGACGGTATTTTAAATATTTAGATTTTTTTGTGCTTGTGTGTGTATTTACAGATTACAGTTTTCCACTGTCAGTTGTACTTTTATAAAATTTAATGGAGTAATTAACTCTCTGTTTAATTTATAATATTAAATTCTGTAACAAATGACAATAATGTTATAACGCGGACGACGAATATGTAGACAACAAGAGTATTGTAGAGTATTTAAACTAGTGTCGTAGACTGTAAACTGGTGTAGGCAGTACTGTAGACAATGACAAAGGGCAAGGAAGAGTTTTAACATGAACCGCGGGAGGGACTTTCGCTTGGTTCACGACCCTCCCTTTGCAGGACTACCACGAGGAGTGAGACAGTCGCGGGATCGTGACACGTAACAACATCTCGCTGTACTCTTCTGCTGGTTACCAAAAATCTATAATAGACCTGTAACTTCTATTTAAATATACTACACTATTGAGGCTCACGGGCCCGGTAGCTCAGTCGGTATACAGAATGACTACGGGCTGGACGGTCCGGGATCAAATCCCCTTGGGGACGAGATATTCCGCACGTCCAGACCGGCCCTGGGGCACACCCAGCCTCCTTTTAGATTGGTACAGGGTCTTTCCCGGGGGTAAAGTGCGGCCGGGGCGTGCTGCTGACCACTCACCATCCTTCTAGTACCGCGGTCATGGAAGAGTAGAGCTATACCTCTACCCACCCTCAGAGCCCCACCGGATCTGTAACGGATCGCTTTACCTTTACCTTTTCACTCTATTAAGGCTGGGGATCCACCACAGGAAACTACCTTATATTTTTAAATAACATTGTTTCAATTTAAGTTGCAAATCTCTAGCCTCTTGAACATTAGACCCCTGCTGCACGATTTCTTCTCCCTCTCGCTTCATCCGGCACACTGGTTTATAACGTCGCTGCTACATTTCTACCTTCGAAAACACGTTCGGAACCGTCTTACGCCCAGAGATAATATCGCATCATGGGCTAGTAACGGTGGTTGCGTGGAGGAAATTTGGAAACGTTTGAAGGAAATAGTCTTCGAGAGTATCGATCGGTTTGTCCCACATAAAATTCTGAGAAAATATTCTGATTCTGAATACTACGATAAGCAACTGAAACGTCCTAACTCAAAGGTCTGAAGAGTATACAACAAGAGAAAATTAGAAGGGCGATATCAGGTGGAACTGAAAAGATTTTCTAAAGACTTGCTGGCAGCCAGAAACACTGCATGGGAAAAATTTTTGCAGCCAGTATTACGAAATGAAGGGAACTGCTGGTCTGAGGTCTACAAGCACGTGAAAAGGCGGAAGGGGAATAGGGAAATTATTTCTGCTATGAAAGACCACAACGGAACAATCATTACGAACTGTACTGAAAAAGCTAATTTCTTAAATTCCTATTACGAGTATGCAGCCATCTTTTGCTGCGATCATAATATCCCGAAAATAAAATTAGCCAACTCGGGTGAAACGTTTATTATAACACTAAAATTATTAGGAAAAGGTTAGCAAAAATTGGTAGATATTCGGAAATTGGATGGGGAAACCATGACTCTTTTACTAACTAGAATACTGTAAATATCATTGAACAATGCTACTATCCCAAGTGACTGGTAAAATGCCATAGTGGTTCCTATTTACAAAGAAAGTGATCGATCGGCAGTCGCAAAATATAGATCCATAAGCTTAACCTCTGTGGACCTCTGTGGTCTTCAAGTGAATGGAACACGTTATAGCAGGATTTTTGAGGCAATTTTGGGATAATAATGATTGGTTATACAAAGGAAGGCATGGGTTTAGACCGAGAAACTCTTGTAAAAGTCAAGTAATCACAATGTGCCAGGACATAGCGGACTCTTTGGACGAGGGGTTCGGTGTAGATGCGATTGTAATAGACTTTTCCAAGGCTTTCTATTTACTTCCTCGTTATCGGCAGCTTATGTAACTAGCGTCCTCGTGCGTGCATTCGTGGGTAGTCGTTTGGGTAAGGAAATTCCTTGTAGGTCGCACTCAGAGGGTTAGATATAGGTGGGCAAAAATCCAAGGAATTCAAAATAAACTCCGGTGTGCCGCAAAGGAGCGTTTTGGACCCATTCCTGTTTCTAGTGTACGTAAATGATATTTGGAGGAATACTGACTCGAGTTTAGACTCTACGCTGACGACTGCATTAATAAAACTACATAAAAAGTTGCAGAGGGTTCTGGTTACCTTGTGGGAGTGGGCGGTAGAAAATGGGACGAAAATAAATCCCGGTAAAAGTACGGCACTAAGATTTTCGAGAGCTCGGGTTAAATATCCACTGGATTACTCTCTTGGTGACCAAAGTATTCCCGAAGCGAGCAGTTGTAAATACTTTGGAATAGTCTTACGAAGAGATTTAAACTGGTTCGACCATGTAAATTACACACCGCAAAAAGCCTGGCAGGGTCTTCACTTTGTAATGTTTGTTCTCAAAAACGGAAATTGGAATACAAAACGTTTAGCCTACACGTCATTGTTAGTCCTATTCTTGAATATGGGGCTGCGTGGTGGGTTCCATGCAAAGGACAGATACATGCGTTAGACCAAGTATAGAAGGAAGCTGCTCAATTTACAAATCATACGAAGGAATCTGACTGGGAAACCTTGCCTCAGCGTAAGACGATAGCACGCTTATGCGAACATTTTAAAACGTACTGTGGGGAACGGGCTTGGAAAGCTATACGCGACAGGTTATGAAGGCCTTACTATTTGAGCAGGGTTGATCATGTACGGAAAATTAGGTACAGGAAGCAAGGAACGGATATCGGGAAGTACTCCTTCGTAAATAGGACCATCAAAAATTGGAAGCAACTACCTGCAGAAACGTTAGGGACTTTCGCTTGTAAACCTAAACTTTTTAGAAAGAGAGTTAGGAAAGCATTTATAAACGGGATGAAGTGACAGAATTGTGGCAGTGCAGTGAAATGAAGTGAGGTGAAGTGTAGATGTGAGGTGAAATGTAGCGGTAGGAAATTTAAATACGTTTAAGCCGAATGAGAGGGTAGTGAAGTGCAGTGAAGTGAAGTAAATTTGGGTGAAGTTTAAATGGGAAGAAATGAAGTGTCGACAAGTGTAGTGAAGTGTAGTGAAGGTCTTAGTAACAGGGTGTCAATCATTTTTAGAAGATATATAGAACATATGATCCTGTAAAATGGGTACCGGATCTTTCCCGGGTGTAAAGTGCGGCCGGGGCGTGCTGCTGACCACTCACCCCCTTCTAGTTCCGTTTTCATGGAAGAGTAGAGCTATACCTCTACCCACCCTCTGGGCCACACCGGGCCTGTAACGGGATCACTTTACCTTTACCTTTATATAGATCATATGAAGTTTGATAGTTATATGGCTGTTTCTTTTATCATATTTTTTCATATTCCTTTGCTTATATTTTGTGTCATTATATATATGGTTGTATGTTTGGTATGCTTCTGTTTAATTTTGTGAATTATGTATTCTTATTGTTATGTTTATGTATTCTTTTTTTTTTTGTATGTTCTGTTCTGGGTGTTCTGCTTCATTGTGTTGTTCTGTGTATTGTTTGTGTGTAAATGTGTACTGTACTACTGCCACCGGGTGTCAACCCAATTACAGTTAACAAATATATCATATATCGTATCATGTATCATATATCATACCATATCATATACCGTATCACGTATATCATGTATTGTATATCATATATATATCATATCATATATCAACTTAGCGTCAGCAGCCCCCGTGGTTCATGTGTCTTGCTCTCGCCTCTGTCGGACACCACTCTCCTTATGGCCCTTTCGCCCTTGGTTTCTCCTCTCTCCAAACTCAGTGTTGTGCCACCTCCTCCTGTGTTCTTCAATCTCTCTAGCCGACAACTGTTGATTGTCACCGCCTCTAGCACACTGTCAGATGTACTAGCAGGGGTGCACTACTTGAAACGTGCAGCCTGTGCAAGTTTCTAACTCGAGAGTTTAAATTAAACAGTGTTCCCCCTCCCCCTCCCCCCTTACCCATGATTTCTTTCACTGCTGATTTCAACTGAATTTTGGACAAGTAACCGTATCCCCAGAACTATAACACTCACCGGGCATATTACTCCTAAAAAGAAACATGCTTGCACACTTTCATGTTATTCCGTAACCCAAGGTGTGTCGAATCGAATTTACTGAAGATCAGCGAGGCCGAAATCAGTATGTTGGTTCGATGTGGTGTGCAATATTAATTTTAGTAATCAACCAATTTCATGTACAAATTCCTGTTTTATAATAAGTTTATTATATGCCTCTACATGTTTCGAGCAATATGTGCTCATCATCAGGTGGTCAAAATTGTATTATACAACATCTGGTATCGTCACACACTGTAGGTTGCCGTCCGGTGCACAGGTTGAGAGGTTGAGAGAGTCCTCTCTCAACCTGTGTTCTCGCGAATTGTGCACCGGACGGCCCCCTACAGAGTGTGACGATACCAGATGCTGTATAATACAATTTTGACCACCTGATGATGAGCACATAGTGCTCGAAACATGTAGAGGCTTATAATAAACATTATGAAATAAGAATTTGTGCATTAAGTTGGTTAATTACTAAGATTATACTGAGATGCACGGTCAGTAAAACGTCAACATTTGCAATACCACTTGTGTAGTTTGCAGTTTATTGTACTTTGGTTTATTTTAATGTTAATTACAATGTGGTATTTTTTGTGTCTTGTGTTCAGATATTCTGCAATATCAGTTAGCTCTACTTTTTTTCAATATGTAACAAACTTCTTTTTTCTTATTTACGTTTTACATATAAAGTATCTGTGTCAGCTTTCAGGATATGTATTTTACACCCTGTTAGTGTCTGTCTAGTTTACTTGTAGACTTTTTGTATTTCTTCTAATCTGACATTTATTGTACCAAAACTGAATCTGAATCTGAATCAATTTCTGTCGTTGTTTTAAATTTATTCTCGACTGTTATCAGGTGGCGGGCTTCTGCTAAGTCCAGATCTCAACAAGAAATCAAAACCATTTACCCCAGCACTTTACAATTACTGTGTGCACTGCTCATCATTGTGACTTTCTGTAGCTCTGTCGCCGAGAGGTGACCTGGGAGCAACTGAAGTTCCTTATCTAATCCCTTATTATTGTTCCTAAGTCTCCGGTTATAATTAGCACAATATTTATTCTCACTTTCAAAGTTCTGTTGAACTCGATCGCCATGTATTTGACCCTGATTAATTTTTCAGTTTAGTTTGTTTCAACTGTGAATCATCTAGTGTGGCTAAATCGATCGGTAGACAAGACCTCTCATTTCATCATGCAGTACTCTATTAGGCCGGTTTGCTAGTACTGTTCGATCTGTGATGAAATTATTATTATTATTATTAGTAGTAGTAGTAGTAGTAGTAGTACTACTATTGTTAGTATATGGATGTTTCTTGTCACATACCTTTTTCTTCCTGGTGCATCTCCTTTTGAATCAACAGTGATCCCCATCGCTCAGGCTTCGGGTTTTAAACTGCAGTACTTTCGGTAATATGTGTGATGTTCCATGTACATCTGTCTTCGTAGTGAAACTCTTGACTCTTTTCCTGTTGTGTTTTGAGAATAACTGGTCTCAAGATATGAAAAGACAGCCACGTAAACTGAAGTGGCTGTTTTGGCAGTAAAAATAAAACTATAATATTTTGGGAGTAAAGGTTGCACTATAATGTTTTTATTACAAGATTTATTATTCAAAACAGCTCTCAAAGCCCAAAATTCAATAAGCAAATTACTCAGATATACAAATCTGCTTCATACCAATAAGCAAATTACTCAGACATAGAAATCTGCTTCATAACAATAAGAAAATTACTCAGATATAAAAATCTGCTTCATGCCAATAAGCACATTACTCAGATATACAAATCTGCTTCATACCAATAAGGAAATTACTCAGATATACAAATCTGCTTTATACCAATAATCATATTAATCGGATATACAAATCTGCTTCATACCAATAAGCAAAAACCTCAGATATACAAATATGATTCCTACCAATAAGCAAATTACTCAGATATACAAATCTGCTTCATACTAGTAAGCAAATGACTCTGATATACAAATATGCTTCATACCAATAAGCAAATTACTCATATATACAAAGCTGCTTCATACCAATAAGGAAATTACTCAGATATACAAGTCTGCTTCATACCAATAAGCAAATTACTCAGATATACAAATCTGCTTCATACCAATAAGGAAATTACTCAGATATTAAAATTTGCTTCATACCAATAAGGAAATTACTCAGATACACAAATCTGCTTCATACCATTAAGGAAATAACTCAGATATACAAATCTGCTTCATACCAAAAAGCAAATTACTCAGATATACAAATCTGCTTCATACCAATAAGGAAATTACTCAGATACACAAATCTGCTTCATACCAATAAACACTTACACTCACGTATTTAAAGATTAACGTGCGCTGAAGGCCTAGAACGGTATGTTAAAGAAACCGTGAAGCAAATTTTCACCCGATTTATTGAGCATTACCAGCATTTCGCAATAATAAGCGTACCATAAATTTCTCAAAACACCTACTAGATAGTCAACACCGCATTTGCACCATTGGCAATAACATTGAAATCCCACACAACACACGAACATTCCACATCTCAGCACAATGTTCAAACTTGTTATCTATCAAGAAACAAACAACCATCTTCATGCCCAAAATACCCTCAAGAAACAAGACAGTCAATATACGTATAACGTGAAATTGAAGCGCTCTCGTACAACCACTGTTGCTGTGGAAAAGCGTTGAGTACTACATATTCTGAATGGGTGATGGTAGCCTTGGTTATCCAGCATTCAATGCACATGCGCCAGCCCAGCTTTACAATATTTGTCCAACATTATCTCACAAACGGCGCGGTTCTCGGTACAAGGTACTGAGCACAAAATGTGGGTCTTGATTTTGCCTACAACTTTTGTCTCAAACATTTATCGTTGTACGAAGAAATGAGCAAGATTTGATAAGGAAATATATGTTGCTCTTCGCGTAAGGTACCCATTATTCTTGTCCGATTTTAATGAAACTTGAATTTTCTCAATAGATTTTCGAAAACCCTTCAAATATCAAATTACTTGACAATCCCTATAGAGGGAGATGAATTGTTCCACGCGGACGGACAGACAGAAAGAAGGTTATAGTCGCTTTTCACACTTTCGCGAACGTGCCTAAAATAAAGAACTAAATTATTACAACACATCCTGATTTAAATGTGAGATCGTATTTTATACATTCCACTGTCAGTGCACGCAGGTAAGACCGACACACACAACTTCGTTATTTACTCTTATTCTAACGGCAGAACATCAGCGATATTGACAACTGGCCGTGTTTTCTTTGTCCACCATATAATGCTTCTTAAGAACACAATGGCTCAAACCGTAACATAATGGTGTTTTAATTCTATGTTCCTGATTCGAAGGTTCAGTACGTTGTCTGGTATTCACAGACTCATAAGCAATATTTGGGTCTCTGAACCCTTGCTGTAACAGGTAAGTCACAGCTGCTTCTTCAGCACTTCTAGCCTCACTCTTCTCACATTTCACCCAGAAGCACCAACATTATCTCTTAGCTGCTGGACGATTGATGACCCAGTCAATGGCCGTCTTGCATACAAAAACACATGAATCCTTAAGGCATCACATTTACCCACCAACGTGCTTACATTACGAAGGAGAAAATCACTATTTTCTTGCAAAACAGCTTCTACCAATGGAGTTCATTTTGTTGTTTGCAAGGTTACCAGCTACGTAATGGAGCAATAAGTTGTAGGTTCGCCTGCAATATCGCCTATGATTATGCAACTATAAAACTCGTCGCCTTCCCTGTCCGTAATGAACGACCTGTCATTTGACTTGCATTACCAAAATCAGCTCTTGCTCCACAAAATCGTTCCCTGATTTTGTGGCATATTGCAGTGGAGTCCAGTCTAGTACTGTGTCCTTAGTGTCCACAGTAGCTCCACACCGCAAAAGGCTGTTAGTGATATCTTTCCACAAGCGATCACCAGGTCCCTGTGCCGCAGTGAGGTGTAAAGCAGTCCTGCCACCTCTGTCCACAGCATTGACGTCAGACCCTTCCTGCAATAGAGTTTCTACAGCTTCGGCGTCGCAGTTTAGCACTGCAGAGCACAGACGACGACCTTTTGCTAGTATCCTGTCGAACACTTTCCTAATGATCCCTGATGCAGGGGCGAAAAGAACAACTTCCAATACCGTTCTGTTTGGCACAAAGTTTTTGCTGAACCAGCTTGCTGTGAAATATTCGGCAAATATTTGATGTAGGAAATGCGGCCTACCCTCCACCACATTCATTACAATACCTATTTTGTCCTTTCCAGCCTGGATCCTTTCTAGGAAAGACTGTATTGCTGACTATGTTTGCTCGTCGCGTGGTGGATTTAGCTCATTAGGCAGTGTTACAATCAGACTACATATCTCGAGATTTTCCAGATATATATCCTTCAATATTTCATGGTCATCTTGAACGCTAGCTTTCGTTATGTCTTCCCTCTTTTTTTCTGTTTCGTAAATGTGTAGATTCCTCTCAACAAGTGTATCATAAAAATGAAGTAAGTCGAGTTTGCCTGGCAGACTTGTTAATCCCGTTTCTAAATACGTTTCTAAATTTTCTTCAAAAGCACTGGCGATCATTATAATATTCATTGGAAATCCAGTTAAGTCTCTGTGCTATACTGATTCATTACCGTGTTTCAGAAGTTCTTGTATCTACGCTACCAATTCACCATTGTTTCCATTTGCTTTTTCTTTCCAGATATCACAAAACACCTTTTCTTGGCATTCTCGTGAGAGTTTCTTCAGTTTAAAAGCGACAACAGACAGCTCCTCCTCAAGCCTTTCCCTCTGCACAGGACGTGACGTCACCCAAACTCTCCTCACTTTAGTCTTTAGAATCTCTTTCAGAATGGCAAGAGCGTTTTCAGCGTACGTTGGACTGATCACATCAAACCCGTCCATTAAGACTGTCACATTTCCACTGTTCTGTAGCGCCTGTTTGAGCAGACTTCTGTTAATGCCTGAATATTTTGATTCAGGGAATGCAGCACTACAGAGGAATTCAACGAGCGAATCAAAACTGAATGTTGCTGCATTGATTTCCTGCAATTTCCTAGTGTGGTCATTCCAGTTGATTCGCACAACCCACGATGTAGGATCGCGTTCTTTTGTGTTCCACGCCACTTGTGTTGTAGTGCTTGACTTCCTCATACCCGGCTCAGCGACCACTAGCACTGTCCTGTCGCTCAATTTCCAGATCGACTCATCTTTCACCTCACAGCTTCCTCGCTTCATGAATTCCTTAATAATTCTCTTGTCCCCACGTGTTCTTTCAGAATCCACAAAATCTATGAGACTGTCAACGCTTCCACGTGATTCTATCCAAAGCAAGCACCCGTTTTGATGCTTCAGCCAGTGCAGCGTTTTTTCGCTGTACTTCTCGCACAGCTTACTGAAACACAATCTCAGATTTTCGCTATCTAGTACAATAAACCTGCTCGGGTTGAATTTGTTGTAACTCTCAATCCAATCGCCAGTTTTAGAATCTTTGTAAATACAGAATTTTCCAACAGTTTCATCTGAAGGTACACGCTCAACAAGATCTTTCTCTTCCATTCCACTCACAGCAAATATATCGGGATAAGAATCTGAGTTCCCTAGGGCATCCAAGCCTAAGTATATTTTTCTTTTCAGCCTTCTGGGTGCATAATACCCTGTGTTTTTTTGTAGCCTATCTCCTATTTTGACGGGAGTTTCCTCAATTATTAGGTCTGTGACCAGTTCCGGTCCCAAAACATGCTCCACATCACCGTGTCGCTGTAACACACTTCTCATCGTCACTTTACGACCTTGAAAATCTACCTTCTTGTCTAGCAGTTTGTCCTGTGACTCTTTTGACAGCTGTTCAAACTTAAATTTGTGGTCTATGCTAAAGAAACCGTCCATCTTCTGCACCGAACATGCGGTCAGAATTATTGCACGTTTAGTCGAATGGTTAGATTTAGTAATTTCAGAAATTTTGGTACATGTTCCTGAAATGTCACTTTGCTGAACTGTTGAATCACAGAACACAGTAAGCCATTG
>Ga0123354_10015727_pt1 | contig 11832 bp, 9 predicted proteins | sample TergutLab28metaG_2_FD_97872 | JGI IMG/M metagenome (GOLD analysis project Ga0123354, IMG submission 97872) | Labiotermes labralis P4 segment gut microbial communities from Petit-Saut dam, French Guiana - Lab288 P4 | ecosystem: Host-associated > Arthropoda: Insects > Digestive system > Gut ... | reverse complement strand
GTGTAATGCAATTTTGACCTCCTGATGATGAGCACATGTGCTCGAAACATGTAGAGGCATGAAATAAAACTTATTGTGAAACAAATTTTGTGCATCAATTTGGTTAAATACTGAGATAAAAAACACATGAACTCAGTCCACACACATCCTATTCCTTCGACCTCTTTTAATATTATCCTCCCATCTACACCCACGTCCCCAAAGTATCTTCCTTTGGACATTACCTAGTAAACCTATGTACATACACACATACATACATATGTACGTACACACATATATACATACATTACATACATACAAACATGCATACATACATATATACATACATGTCTTCCCCTACGTGCTCAGTATCATGCACTCCTCATATTCCTCGATTTTAACCCCGCGATAATAATAATAATAATAATATGATGATGATGATGATGACGACGAATACAAATTATACCACTCCACGTTATTCAGTTTTCTCCATCCTTGTGCCACTTCCACTATGTCAGATCCAAACATTCCACTCAACACAGTACTCTTTACAGCTTCAGTCTCCAGTCTTCCTTCAGGGAGAGTGGCCAAGTTTCGCAACCGTATGAGACATGCAGTATTGTGTTGTTATGTACTTCAACCTTTGTGCCTCTAGATAAAAACTGAAATACATATCAGTCTGAACTAAATGGTAGCATACATCCTTAGAATTTAACCAATTACTGGCATCTTCGTGCATGTAATTCTGATTTGTTACCAAGTATATGTACTTTGCCACAATTCTGTTAAGATGTGTTATGTATATTCATACGAACTTTTCTACATTCTTATCATACACAAACAAATACTGTTCGGTCTGGCGATCGTGCATCTTACAGTATGAGGGCAAAGTGGGAAGCAGAGAAATTTCTGGATGAAGTAAAACCACGGAACCGTGACAACTGCAGCGACTTAGAAAATGACATTCGGTTTCATCATGGAATGGTGTAGTTAACTCGAACCAACGTAGCCCAGTACAAGCGGAGGGGAAAGAGCCGGATCGCCGCTGGCGAGGTCAGTCAGTAGGTGCCGATGCAGTAAAAAGAGGGTGTGCGTAGCGGCAAGTCCGGAGAGGCATGGATCAAGCTGCAGATCTAGAAGAAATGTGCGGAAAGTGAGGAAGAAATTCGTACAAAACGTACAAGCCCCGACGTTACACATTTGTGGGGAACAAGACTAAATACTTGTGGGAAAAGCTCGCAGATTATGGAAATTCAGGATAAGGTAACGTTAACAGGAAAAAACGTCCCGGATGATTAGGGTCAGGTGTAACTCTGCACTTCATTCCTCGTCAGGTATCACGAATCTCATCTGACGGCGGAGTAGGTGGGAGTCGAGTTTGTGAGGCGACGGGTTAAAGAACTGTGAACGGATGTGGTCATCGGGATGACAATACGAGAAGCATCACGGTAAAATGGAGGTCCGAACTTAAATGGGGGTTCTTGACATTATGCCGAAACGGACATCAGGATTTTAGCATATCGCGAAACGGGCGATGGCAATCTGCGCAAAAAGGGGTAAAAGATATTCGGGGATGCGATGACGAGTGTTACAGCTGCGACAAACAGTACAGACAGGTAGCGGAAATCAACGTCAACAGAATAATACAGCTGTGACTGCGTTCATGGCTAAAGCGTCGGTCAGCAACACCGTTAACGGGCAAGGCGGTAGTCTGTACACTGACATAAAGTCGATTCATTGAAGCTGCAGAAAAATATCGAAGCTCTGAGGGCAGGGTCACATGCGTCCGAACAGTGCTCTGACGAGAGAGAGGGTTATAGGATACCGTTGGAAACACAAGTTCCAAAGTCTGTGCTGTGTCGATAAAGAAATGCGTATTGGGATTCTGTTTCGAAGGAAACACACACTGAGCCCAATTTTTCACTGACGCTAAAGAGTGCATCCTGGACGATGCACGATCGGGGGTAATGAACGTTGGCCTTCGCGCCGACATGCACACGGAGTAAGGCTTTGGACAAACTAGGTTTCTGGAGACAACGCCTACTGTGCTTGGCAACGGGGTCGTACATTACATACAGTGAAACCATGACAACACAGTGCGATACAGTAGGAAGTGTAGGGAATGTGGGTCAGGAATTACACTTACCAGGAAAATCAGTCAGGCTGATGCTGCAGTGTTCAAACTTCTGCATACCGATATAAGAGAAAAGTTGGGCAATGCATTGAATGAGACAATGGTGTCGGACATGTCGCTGACCGAACAACGAGGTCGAACACTGCGCTGATTTAAAACGGGGTCGGATACTGCTAAGGTGGTGCAACAATTGTACCGTACACTTACCGTTTCAAGAGAAGTGTTCAGAAAAGTTACAGTGCGTGCGGCCACAAGGTTCCAGGTCAGAAGGTAGTAAATACAACCCCATATTCAACTGGGCAAAGGGTGACCGAGGGAAATGTCAAACGAAGTAATGCTTAAAGAGAACGGAGAGTGACAATGCTTCTCTTTGGTAATGGACTAAGTAAAATATGCTATTTTGGAAGGAGCGTGAATCTTTGACAAAAAGGAACAACACAAGAGGAATATTTTATGGATAGTGTAATCTAACATAAACTGAACTGGAAACAATTATTGTATTTTGATTTACTAAAAAATAATATATTTTCAAAAGATGTTCAATTTCAAACAACGCTGCACAGCGGTATGAAAAGTGCATGATTTGTTGCACAGTAGGAGAGAAGAGAAATGCATTCATGGGATGTGTGAAAACCTGAGGAGGCCACTTGGGAAAATTGGCACAGATCGCAGGATATGCAGAGTGATTCAGGAAGAAAAGTCAGTATTTTGGCAGGTTATGACAGTGTCGGTCACTGTGAGAAGAACGTTCATATGAACATGTGTCTGAATGGTTACTGAGATAGACATGTTTGAATCTGCAGACCTAACTCTGTTAGATTTTTGTTTCTGTGCTTGGATAAAGAGTTGTGTTTAAAAAAGAATGATGGACACATAAAATGAGTTGCTCGCTCAGATTTTGTATGCTGCTGCATGCATAGAGAAACACGAAGATCAACTCAGACTAACAACACACTATCTTCACACACAAGTTACAGAATGTATTGCGGTTGATAGATTTTCAAACATGTTTTGTGAACTGTAACAAACTTGCCATTTCTGTGTAACAAATTTGTCATTTAAACATAAATTTACATTAAAATAAAATTAAAAATGAGTAATTTCTCTTTCTTTATTACCATACACAGTGTTTTTTGTATTTGTACATTCAAACAGCTCTACTTAATTAACCAATCAGAATTAGACCCATGTTCTTGTGAACTTCTTTATTCTCATTATGACCAATGGTATCCCCTCAGAAACTACTGACACTGACTCCTGACACACCATGCATTAAATGGATCTTAATGGGATGGTGTGTAGGCTAAATTAATCTGGCTCTGGGCAAGTACCAATGGCTGGCTGTTGTGAACATAGTAATGAAACTTTGCATTCTACAAAACATGGAATATTTCTTGTCTAGCTACAGAATTATTAACGTCTAAGGAGGACTCTTCTGCACTGAGCTGATTAATGCATAGAGGTACCATCTGCAATACTGCTGAAAAACCGTGCATCCTCTCCACAGGGTGTATGTCTGGGTTTCATAAGATTCTCAAACTCAACAGTGAACATTTTCCAAAGTGATGGTAAGTGACCGGCATTTGTAATGAAGACACACTGTCTTTCTGAGCTCGGATCTGAATTTTCAAATATTATTTTGAAGAATTTTAGGCTTCAAAGGATAAATCAGTATACAAATAGCAAAAAAACTGCCAATTCATATCAAGTGCAGCTGCACCACACAGTTTTTTATGCATATTATTTCCCTGTAAGATGACTAACAACACCGTGTGTATTAATTCTTCATAACAATTGATGAAGTCATTTTCATGCCCAGGTATACAACGGCAGCTACATAAAACTTAATCAGCTGGTTTATCTATATTTGACTAGTTAAGAAGCAGCTGTCACAGTGCCATCTGACTAACTTATATCATTGGGTAAGTGCGGACTGTCAGTTGGTGATGTCACAGAGGTACAAGACGGATATGCGGTACATGACGGATATGCGGTACATACAGTAAGCGTGATGGTACTTTCCCCACTATACCTACCAGGGTTTCCAGTTTATGGGAGTTCTGTCCCCCACCCCACCACACTCTGCCTTCAGCAGTGAGTGAAGCAGCACATAGACTTAACGCTTGCTTAAATTTTAAATTTCATAAAGTAACAAATTTATAAAGAGACCAAACACTGAATAATAAACATCTGTCAGAAAATACAGTATACCGGAATGCAACAGAATGTAACATTTACATTGCATTCCTGAAAATGATCGCGTTTTGGGGTTATGGCTGTGTTGCCAACACTTCAGACTACTATGCTGCCTCCATGCTCATCGCTCAACTCCCATTCCACCAGCGGCCCTTCCCTGTAAGTGACCACCATTTTGCCACCTGGCAAAAGTAACTTAACTGTATCATCAAACAAATAACTCTGACTATGAAGAAAGAAAGAGCACATTCTTGACAGCGCTGGCTGCACTGCCCACTTCCACATGGTACCAATATCCAAACACATTTAATACCACTAGTGCTGCTGAATCAGTAATTTACATTTCACTGTTATGCAGATACTGAGAAAGGCATTTCATTTAATGGGGCTGTCAACTGCTAAGATTATAGCACTCCTGGCACATGAATGAAATATGGGTGTGAAGCATGCATAGAATGATACTGAATTAGGAAAAGTGACATGCTCAGAGTGCACTTTACTACTGCCACCGGGTGTGAGCCCAATTGATATCATATCAAAAACTGTCCCAGTGCCATTCTGTCCATCACAAGTCCCACACAGACTATCCTGGGGTCAAACCACAGGTTCCTTGATATGAAAAAAATATGTCCAAACCCTACAGTAAGTTTAAAATAGAACAAGTAGTGTTTGTGCCATACTCTCCATATCAAGACTCAAATTACATCAGTTCCCAAAGGCAACTTTTCAACATTTACATTTCTGGGTCTTGACCTCACTTGCAGACTATGAATAAATCACAGTATGTGCTGTACTGTGTCTTTTAACCAAAGAAATTCATCAGATTTATAGAAATATAACCTTTATCCTACTGGTTAGGGTATTTAAATTTTAGCATATGCTTTATGAGAAACATATTATTTTAACAGAAAAAGAAATTATGAAAAAAAGCATTTTGTGGAAAATAAAACAATTATGCATTATGTCTTTAAAATGTGGTAAATATCCCCACTGTCTAATATACAAAATGAATTACTACGGGTGTTTTCCTATATGCATTCCCATGGTTGGAATTCAAAACAGTCTGTCATTAGGTGCTTGGCAGCCAATAAAACAAAGCCATTAAATTTGTTCACATTTATTGCAAGGTGTTTAACACATTTACAAATGTTGGAACTCAAACAGGAACCTACATTACAGGCAGTCCCCACCTTTCATACGTAACTCATTCCACAAACGTGCACAAAAGTCAAAATGCATGAAACTCAAGCAAGAGGCTTATATGTTAGAAAGGGGGTTCTCTTCCCATTGCTTAAAAGTACATAAAAATATTTATAAGCAAAAAACAAAACAGTAACACAAAAAATTATGGTACATTCATGCATGAATTCAACCAAACCTGAGTGTTATTTTTTCTGCCAACACATGGGCGAATATCCTCCACACTTCTGATTATATAAGGGATGGCCAATGAAAATGATACTTCATAAGCAATTGGTAACATTCACAGTGTTGTTAAAAAAAAAAAAAAACCTTTCCAAATGTTACATTACGCCATATCATGCTAACACAAAATACGTATTGCCACCACCATGATCTATTTCAACCTTCTTCCAGTCATTATTCAAACTCAAGACCTTTTCCTTGAATTACTTAAAGACTCATTGCCATGTTCCTTTTTTTGTGCTGGTCCGTAATCCAAAATGTTAATGATCATTACATTTCCTCCACCACTACACTCGACATTCGAACACAGTTTTCAACAAAATATTGCCAGCATAATATACATATTCTTAAAATGTGTCCTTCTCCTTCACAACTGAATGCACAGTCGACCAGCTCTAGTTCAATGAGCATCTGATTGAAGCTAAAGCTTTGCCACTTTCTGCGTGCCTTATAATTTCCATCTTTGTCTCAGAGACTTAAGTGTTGGCTTTACTGACAGATAGTGCCAGAACTCAAAATGTTTGTTCATGAGACGTGTACAAAAGTCTGAATTCGGCATACAAATTACAAAAGCATGGGTTGTAGGGAATTCAAACATCCAGAAGTCCACAATTTCCTGTCCCATGCTCTATGACAGAAAGAAGCACGCCTTAATAATTCCGCTTTATTTGACATCTTGTAACTATTGGCAACAATTATATTTACATACCAGATGTTGTTGTTTAAATTGTAATGCCATTAGTCCCTTGACAGTTACTAACCAGTTCTCAATTATTTACAAATCCCTGGGAGTCTTAAAGTGTGTTACTGTACACTATCTCTCTGCTAAGACTGTGCCAAAATTTTGGGTTTTGGTGCCATGATTAACCCAAAATTAGGCTTTAACGATTTTGTATCTAAAAGGGTCATGCAGTTGAACCAATTCCTTACAAATGTAGGATGTGTACAGGCACTGCCAGCCACATAGTGTAATAACAGGCATTATTTCAGTGTCACTGTCACACAAAACTAAGAAAATAACTTTACACTTACCACCACCATGAGTGCAGAAACCCCGGAGGTTCTCCTAATGTTATATTTTTCTCCCATCTTATCTGAAAATGGAGCAGGACAAAACATATAAATATCAGTTTATTGCAGGAGGGGCATTTTAGCAAACTTCAACTACATCAGACTACTGGATGTGTGACACGCTTTCTACCAATTTTTCACATTTACAACTCTTTGTTTCCAGTACATTTTAATCAAGATATTCTACATACTAAGTGTAAGTTAGTTAGGTTTCATAAATTTAACTTATGCCTATGCATTGCCAAGGGGGCCGCGAATGTTTAAATCCTCTAAAAATCCCGGCTGGCTGCGGCAATTCAGTGGTTGTCCCCTCTCTTTCCTGTAGCCGGAGAGAACACGGCGTCCCACGCTAAACCCAGTATTGATTTTTGTACAGGATTCAACCCCTACCACCACCCTACTTCACCCCCTTTCATTCGACTTCGCAACGCCGAACAGTTAACTAACATTAAGGGCTAGCACAATTTTACATATGGTGCAACTTTTCCTATAAATTCAACCATTTTGTACGTTTAACTACGCAAGACGACACTTCAACATTAGCAACTTTTCCCACATCCAAGTATTGTCATTAAACTGCTAGTGTAATAATTTTAGATTCCTGCTCTTTCTAATAACGCAGGCATGGAAAGGTCTGTGCCTGAAACCAGACCTTCTGTTCCAGCATGCGGAACAAAAGTTGTTCAGCAAGCTAACGACCTAGCACTCCCTGCTTGCAGGGAGCGTTTACACAACGAGATCTCTCACCCCCCCCCCCATCCAAGTACCCACACACCCCTTTCTATTGTCAAGTGGTCTAACAACTAAAAATGTAATGGGACATTGTGGTTTGCATCCACGTCTTTCCTACTGTTGATAGGGTGGATTAGGAGAATCATACTTTCTCCCCAAACGTATCCACACCACGTCCCGTCGGTAACTGGACTAAAATACAAAAAACAAGTGAAAATCTTTGGACTGCAGCCAATTCTTTACCGCTTTCATGCACTAGGGCTGGCGACCGAACGTACACAATCGTCACTTTCAAGCAGCAGAGCGCATACTGGCCCTGGGTTCGCCAGTCACTGCGATTTGGATAATGTACTTCAATTTTACTTCATGTTAAGTACAGTTACAAAGCCATATGCGTATGTACACTATATCTAATTGTAACAACATACCTCTGACAGGAAGGTTTGTGCAGCTTTTTGAGCTCCTACGTGTAATAAATATTCGTACACGTATAACGCTAACCTAGAAGGAAACACACGTTCAGTTAATAACAAATTAAATTCTTTACTACTGTAAAACATCATGTATTCTAATTCATCACACTGCACAGTTGAAGCTTTAATAATACGCTTTCATCAATGTACAACTGATCTATCATTTTATATACTCTTGAGATAACTGCTGACGCAGTTAAATCCATTTTAAAAGTATTGCTTCAAAGCGTTCAGTTTCGTATTGGTTACACAAAATGCATGACGGCAAATCAACAATGTGTGAGAACTTGAAACAGTCTATGCCTGTTCAGAAGTTGCTTCAGACTATTCGGAATAACACACTATGGCTCATAAATATATGGAACCAAACAACAATCTTACTGTATTACTCGCAAGACTTGCTGTCATTAATATCTGATATCAGGAGTCTTTGAAGAAACATTGAAGAAATAAATGCACTTCAGTAAGAAACATTATATTCCGCAAAAGGTTTGGTAAGTTTATATACGAATAGTATAGCCCGCTTTTAATAGTGTGCAAGTTTTCGATTTCCAAACCGGCTATAATCCAATCAGTCAAGGTAACTGATACTCGATAAGAAAACACATTTGCAGTTATTTACAACGGAAACCCTAGTCAATGTCCAAACGAGTAAGCTTTTGCAAGAACATCAATTTTCCAACATGAGTTGACTTAATAACATATTAACATTATTTATTTTTAAACATTACAGTATCCTGCAAGGGACGAGTATTCTGCGTAAACATACAGTAGACCGTAGAAGTACCGGTATCACGTAACAAGCGATGTCCCATGTTTACAAAACAATGTAAACAATTCATACCAAGCCAACACTGTTGGTTTCGTACAAGCAAGGCAGTTATCATTTTCGGAGATATCACTTAGATTTACACAGACACATCTCAGCTGTTGAAGCAGTTAGAAGTAAGATACATTCCACTTCTGACACACGTTGCGTAACTAAAACGCCATCTTGGGTATCACATGAAAACATCACACGATGGTCAAATTAACAGAAAAAAAGTCACCAAGTTCACGAAGGCGACACACTGCGTTACAACACTTCTCTTTCAAGTTCACCAAACGGTTGATCGATAAGTAGAAATCACTGCTTCACAAACCACTACTATCACGCCGTATCACTTAGGCATACTTACTTTTCACGTGCTTGAGCATCTGAAGGTACAGCTGAACCTTTACCCTTCGCGTACATATTGTAGACTTCAACTGTCACGCACCTGTCAGACTACCAAGGCCGTCAGTGACCCCGTGACCATGGCAACGTCAAGGGACCTGTCAAACGCGAACTGTTGATTGGCTCTGCTGCTCATTTGGCAGTAGGGAACCTCACTACTATGGTTTGCGTAAGCAAGGAAGATAGACGATCCCCTGCCATTGGCTGAACCATTATAGAGCCCGGCTATTCCATTCATTGCTCTGTCCCCACCGATATGTGCACGATTCCTGTTTAGATTAACAGAAACTGTATTGTAGTTCCCACAATACAATAATAAATTCATATTTTAGGAACTTGAGTCATGTTACTAAGAATGTCTTATGTGTGTCTACTAAATAAAAGTGGTTAACATTTCCAAGCACGTGCGAGGACAAATATCAAAGAGTTGATCCACTTGGGGAGTGGTGAAGTAGATACGAACAGCACGGTAGAGAGCTTGAGGCACCTGACCGGGGTTTACTGCACCACCAGAAGTCAATATCACAGATTTTGTCCCAAACTTTGCTATACGGTTTTAATTTTCATAAAACGGAGTCTTGCAAAAAATTATCGATGAAATTCAGCAAGCAAATATAGTTGTATGCAATAATTACTTGCAGAATTGATAAAAAACATTTCTTTTTTATTTTCTTTTTGCGAGTTGTTTCACTTGCAGTAGGTAATTAACAAGCAGCGTCAGTTTAATGACAGGCGCTTAGAGACACAGCGTGCTGCGAGAAAGCTAAAATGCCTGTGTCATCGAAAATCAGCCTTAGTATTAATTACATATAATCTGAGACCGGGCTGTGATAGCGTAGTAGGTATAGTGACTCGCTAGGTCCGAGGATCGAATCCCTGTAGCGACGAGAGTTTCCGCACCCGTCCAGACCGGCCCTGGGGCCCAACCAGCCTCCTATACAATGGGTACCGGGGGTAAAGCGGCCGGGGCGTGGCGTTAACCACCCACCCCATCTAGCTCCGATGTTAAAGAAAGAGTAGAGCTATACCTCTACTCCCCCTCTGGGCATTCGTGGCCTGTTCTAGGGTGAACTTTACTTTACTTTACAATCTGAGACCGTGTGTATTACCAAACACATTACCCTAAAAAAAAGATGGACACTACTTGCACATACATCTCAAGTTTAACCTCGCCTTCAATTAACGAAATGTTTATCGTAAGAAGTCGAAATGAAGGATGGTTATAGTATAAAGTAACCTTGTGTATGCGAAGGACTGAATGGAACTGTGGAAGACCTAATCCAAGTTCCGATTCCAGGACCACCCGCATACTAAGCACTTGCGCTAATTGTTACACTGCCACCTCTTTTAAATATAGCTCCTTCTAGTCGCTGTTCTTCCTTTCTAGCAGCAGCAGCAGTACGGTGGTGGTGGTGGTGGTAGTGGTAGTGGTAGTAGTACTAGTAGTAGTAGTAGTAGACTTGATTCTTAGGCCCCGCTTCCTGGATTCGTCTAGGTCCCAACCAAACTACAGCCGAAAGTGTGCCGTCAGCTCATCCTAAAAGAACTAAGCGGGTTGAACGTACAGCTTGCCTCCAACTAATACCGCTGTTATGAATGCGTGGAACTGTACCTCCACGCCCACGTACTTCGTCATACAGCGCTGCTTAATCAAGCACTGGGATGGTTTTAACTTTATAGCCATAGGACCGAATTCAGGGGTGCAGAAATTTTCCAAAATTCTAGGCTCCAGAAGGGAGACAAGAAGCAAGTTCCATACTGACGCCCCACTAATATTAGGCGCCAGAGTAAAAAGTTTAGACTCCACGGCGACCAGTCGCTGTGTCCAAGTACGAAGCCAAGGAGCAATACAGTGGAAGTGAGGTTAATCTGTGCTGTGAAGAGCAAAGAAATGTTTTGCGTCATTCTTGTGAAAGATGAATGTGCGGTCGTTTATCCTTTCCGGACTAAGCAACGAATAGAAAAGTTCCCAACGTTTCTTCCCGTCCACTGGTCACTCAGTGGCCGTTTCACCCAGTTGTTACTGTTGCCGTTTTGTCATTGTTGTCGGTAACATTATTGTTACAATCACAGTTATTATTTACTTCTTACATGCCGGGTTAGCTCTGTACCTGCATCTAGGATGAGCCATCAGTTTTTGGAAGATCAGCAGAGGAAGAAAAATTCGCTTGCCACTCGCATCTAGCCCAAGGCCGGCACCAGTCAGATTTCTTGCCGGTGGGTACTGTGATTTGTCCCTGTCGACCGCATCCATCGAGTGTCCAAGCAAAAAAGGCGTGTATTTATATCTACTGTTCTGTTAGGTGACCGCCTCTGTGGTCTAGTGGTCAGAGTTTCTGGCTACAGATACAGACGTCCCGGGTTCGATCCCCGGCGCTACCAGACTTTCTGAGCAGTAGCGGGTCTGGAACGGGGTCCACTCAGCCTCGTGAGGTCAATTGAGGAGCTACTTGAATGATAAAAGTAGCGGCTCTAGGTCTAGGAAACAGAGATTAACGGCTGTGGGGACCCGTTGCGCTGACCACGTGACACCCCTCTATCCGCAAAAGTTGGCCCTAACTTCGCCGACCGGCGGCGGCCGCTCTGTCGGTATAGTTCGCGTGCGG
>Ga0123354_10015725_pt1 | contig 11834 bp, 12 predicted proteins | sample TergutLab28metaG_2_FD_97872 | JGI IMG/M metagenome (GOLD analysis project Ga0123354, IMG submission 97872) | Labiotermes labralis P4 segment gut microbial communities from Petit-Saut dam, French Guiana - Lab288 P4 | ecosystem: Host-associated > Arthropoda: Insects > Digestive system > Gut ... | reverse complement strand
CCACATCACCAACAGACAATCCCGCTACATAACACCAGCACGCCTCAAGTCAGCCTACACAACACAACAAGTACTCGCTACCTCCTGAAGATGGACGTATTAACGTCTGAAACATGTTGAGCAATATATAATAAACCAAGTGTCATCTAGTTGGCCAACCTCTATTCAAATATCAAGATGATGCACGGTCCAATACGCATAAGTTAAGATTTAAGTTGAAGGCAGTATTTTGTTCATATTGTTATTGTATAATATTATACACTGGTATTATTCTTTTATTACACTGTAGATACTAAATAAGAACTGCACTGATATACTGATATTACATGAAAGAAAGGAGTGTAGACAGGATAAAGAAACATTATTATGAAAACTTGTTATTTTGAAACAATCAGCTGATATATTAATAATAATTGCCACAACAGAAAGCAGGAAAATACAAATCTAAAGTGCAATATATAGAACATGGTTTTTAATACACTGATGTCTGTGCAACAGGTAAAACTCTCATTTGCAGTACTAGTTTTTACTACTCTGCTGGCGATACCTGCATTTCTGACATTTGAGTTTCCAGTCACACAGCTACAACATTTTCTTTTGGGTAAGTAAAGTTATTGTGAAACCCACAAGATGAAGGTATGAGGCTACATTGTGGAGATATGTATGGGTGAAAAGAATATTACACATAATCTGTGATGGTGCATTTAACCATTCGTTGATTATGATGAGCAGATGCACATATTTACTTAAAGAATAGATCCACATTTGAAATTATATGCTAGCAAAATTATAAATTAAAAAATAATGATTTTTGGGTCCATTTATCACACTGATAACAAATAGTAAGCAAATTGATTAAATGGTTGCAATTTGAAGTCCACTGACTTCATTGGTTATTTGTACTACTGATACACTAAATCATTAAAAAAAAATCTTAAAATTTGGTGATAAATCATAAACATCATATTAAAGTTCATACCCAAATTCTGAAAACTGTGTCACACCAAACTGTAACAGGCAACATACCACATCTGACTGGAAAAGTCTGTGGTAGTCTGATTGCCTTAATGGGTATGAAGTCAAATTAAATGTAATAGTTGTGTAGAACTTTCAACATATGAAGAAAATAATTTAAAACACACAATTCCATCTAAACAAATGTTACTCAAAATTTTTGAGCCACAACCCAGATTAGGCCAGTAGATATGTCTTGTGACACCAGCAGTCAAAAATATAGATAATGTCACTTGTAAAATAAAAGCATGATTCTATATAACAAATATATTTTAATGATTAATGCAATAAATGCATCTGAAATTACATGTATTTGTATGAGTCTGAGTTTAGTACTGGGACTTCTCTTGTGGCTCTTGATATCTAAGCGTTAATATTCTAAACTTATAAATTTTTACATTTTTCTGTGTTTCATGAGGCAATCCTCCAGTTCACAAAACTTTGCCAACCAAATGATAACTTTGTTGAGAAAACAATAATTTTGTTAGGCTGCTTCAAGAATTTTCTATTGACAGGAAGGCAACTCTGATAGTCAATGGACTGTGTCACTTTTTATAAAATGATGGTCAAACCGATATTGTTACTGTGTCAGTACCAGTGATTACATTTACAAGAAATACCCCTTCTAATAAATGTACAAAAGTAGTGTGAATCAGTAATAAGTAATTCATGAAACTGTTTCACAATCCACTCAGAATATATTTGTGACCCAAATATGAGTTGCAATCCATAGTCTGACAAACCCCAATTTAAACCACTACTAATGTTGACATCAACATTTTTCCTGCTTCAAAAGGGTCATACCACCATGAGTCACTCACCAATATCTTACTTGTTGAAACAAGGTCTGCCACAGAAAAATAAGGAAGTAAGATTAAGGCAGCAGACACATGTAACTGGATAATTTTTACATTTGTATTGTGCATCGTAATATTAACAAAGTTTTTTTATTCACCAACTAATGCACAAGTGATTGTCTTAAAAACAATATTAAAATCTACATTACAATAGCTCCGACATGTTTCGGTGTAGTTACACCATCCTCAGGGAGTGTATTATTCGTGCTTGCTAAAGTTACACTTTTTAAAATAGCCAAATATGGTTCAGCGGCGTGCAAGTAGTTCTGTGGTCATGTGGCTGTACATATTAGTAGATCGTTGTTGGTGTGTGCACAGGGGTGCTGATAAGTCCTTAGCCCGACCAGGAAGGAAACAAGCTAATGTTTCTCTCAGAATGGCGTGAATTTCCTTTGGCTCCTTGCCTTGCAGAAAAAAAAAAAACTTGATGACAGCTTGCGTCTCGATGTTGTTGAAATCGTGCGTGTCCCTGACATGCTTCCAAGCTTGTTTCCTTCCTGGTCGGGCTAAGGACATATCAGTACCCCAATATGTTGTATTGTTCGGAAGTAGACTACTTTCAAACAGTGCAAAATACACACACCAACAAGGACCTACTAATATATGCAGCCACATCACCACCGAATTAATCACACACTGATGTAACATAATTGGCTATTTTAACAAGAGTAACTTTAGCAAGCACAAATAATGCGCTCCCTGAGTATTTATTGTGTGACTGCAACGAAACATACTGGAGATATTTTAATGTAAATTTTAATATTGTTTTTAAGACAATCACTGGTGCATTAATTGGTGAATAAAAAAATTTGACAAGTAACTGGACTCTGTGTTGTTCACTCTGCAGTACTAGGATACGGTCTGTATATGTCTATGAAATGGAAAGAGAATGAATGAATTCCATATGGAATTCTGAAAGCATGAACCATGATAAATATTATGTCTACTATAATAAATTCAACATGAAAATATAAATTTAGCCCCACTTATTTGAATACATGTGAATAATGCAGATGGTTGACATTTCTCATATTATGGTTACTACTCATTTCAAGTTTCATCTACAACAGCTGACATGGCTTAAATGAATGTACACCTTTGATTTCAACAATCCTATCCATAAATCGATTTATGTATAATGGCTGTCCTTCTGCAACCCACATGTGTAAACGTACATCAGATATTCAATTGTCAAACTTTGATAATAAGTTTCTCTGTAAACTGAAAATATCAATATGGTCCCCCTACAGAATAATCATTCCCTTTTTACAAGGGTGAGTCAAATGAAAACCTTAAATATTTTTTATCTCGTAATTTACTGAACACAAAAGGTACACAATGACTTCATTTTTCTATGTAGTCTCCATTGCATTCCATACAAGTGTTCCAGCGATTCTGAAGTGCATGGATACCTCTAGAAAAAAAATTATTTTGGCTGAGAGCGCAGCCACTCGTGCACCGCCCGCTGCACCTCTTTATCGGACCTGAAAGACTTGCTTTCCATCGCCTCTTTGAGCAGCCCACAGACTTGAAAACCACTGGGGGCGAGGTCTGGCATGTACGGCGTATGTGGAAGACACTCGAAGGACAGATCTTGGATTGTTGCAACAGTTTAATGGGCAGTATGGAGCCAAGCATTGTCATGTTGGAGCAAAACACCTGTACTCAGACGTCCACGTCGTTTGGACTTGATTGTAGGACGTAGGTGATTCTTTAGTGCATCGGCATACATTGCACTGGTTACAGGGCTCCCCCTGGGCATGTAGTGCTCCAAAATTACCCCTTGTTCATCCCAAAAGACAGTCAGCATAACCTTTCCCGCAGATGGTTGTGTGCGGAATTTTTTCGGTTTTGGTGAGGAAGTATGGCGCCATTCCTTGGTCGCTTTCTTGGTTTTCGGCTGGTGGTAGTAGACCTAGATTGCATCTCCTGTAACAATTCTTCCTAGAGAGCCATCACCTTCTGCTTCAACGCGTTTCAAAAGTTCCTGGCAGGCATCAACACGTCGTTCTTTCAATTCTGCAGTCAGCAGGCGTGGCACCCAACTTGCAGACACTTTATGGAACTGCAGAACATCATGGACGATATGGTGTGTTTTTCCATGACTCATATGTGTGGCTATTTCCTTCACGGTTACGCGGCGATTTTCCTTCACGATAGCTTCAACTGCTGCAATGGCCTCTGGTGTCACTACTCCGTGTGCCTGACCAGGTCGAGGAGAGTCTTTTACAGAACAGGCCGTTCATGAGCTTCCTAGTCCACTCGTACACTTACTGTAGTGACAGACATGCATCACCATACTGAACTTCATTCGTCGATGAATTTCGATGAGTTTCACCCCTTCACTACTTAAAAAAACAGATGAAAGAACGCTATTCTTCTTTGGTGCATGTTGCAAGCGGGGCCGTCATCTTTACACTACTACTGCGCCGTCATGTTGCATTCCTGCATGGCACTGCAACCTGTCGGCCACTCTTCAAACCATGAGTATCATTGTTGTCAACTTACAAGACGATCGAGCCGTGTTTCAAATTTTTATCACACTTTTAAGGTTTTCATATGACTCTCTCTCATAATTCAATGACTACTTATGCATGAATTTTCAATGACCTAGAGAGGTGCCAGGTAATTAATTCAATAGTGAGACTAGGCTACATGCTAGAGGCTGGGAATAAATTCCCAATTCAGACAGAGATTGTCTTTCTTCTCTCCAGTATCCAGGGTGACCATTCGGTCCACCCACATTGCTTACTAATGGGCATTTTTACCATGCCGTGCATTACTGTGCCTGCTGGGTGTGGCCAACCCCCACTGACACAGCTATTCTGCTGTTACTAAATAATAACTGTACAACCAAGTTTAATAAGGAACATGATGTACAACAAATGTATGTATGTCATTCAGGTTCTCAGAAGAAGCAGGAGAACAACATTCAACCTGAAATCAATAATGCATCTTACCAAGAGGAAAAGATACATAATGATCCTTTTCCTGGTGCTGTAATGACACCTGGTTCAAGCCTCAGCAAGGAACTGAATATAGTACCCAACTACAGTATTTCAGGAGGACATAATGTTCACAAAGTAATGGACATCAATTAAATAATGAATGGAATCAACTTATGTGTGAGATTGTTGCTCAGTCACGTAATCCCCGCTGTCCCCTTATAATATGGCTTCTTTTTGTGATATTATTAAAGAGCAGCAGATTCCACACTCTTTTAGTTTGAAGCTCCCAACCTATAAAAACATTTCAACACAAACCAACCACACACACCAAAGTTGCAATTCACAACTGAATTATTTTATGTAACTGGTGTAAGGCAAGTTCATCTTAAATATACAAAAAGAAAGTTCTGCAAAGTATTTCTGATATCTACTTATTTTCTATACTGTCTTCTGAATCATGAGGCTAAGAAATCCCACATCACCTGAGAAAAATCCAACGTATACAGTCCTGTGAAACTTTCAAATAAATTACCCTAGTAATGATACAATGAAATATGACAAGTGGAAATGTAACTTAAAACTAAATTCCAGCTACATGAACTCACATGGTGGTGGCTTTTGCTTATTAAGGGTGATGAAATCAAGGGGAATGAGATGAGCAGGGAATGTGCAGGCATGCAAGGTTCTAGTTGGAAAATGTGAAAAAGAAAGAGGCATCTAGGAAGAGCCAGACACAAACAGGAGAACAATATTAAAATGGATTTTACAGAAATATGGTGAGATGGGGCAAACTGATTTATCTGGCCAAGAATAGGGACAAGCAGCAGGCTATTGTGAAATTGGTAATGAAGCTTTGCCTACCATGAAATTCTATAAATTTCTTTACTAGCTGAGAACCATTTAGCCTGCCAGGATGAACTCCACTCCATGGAGTTATTTAACCGAATTCCCTCCATGTTAGAAGCAATAATTATACTACCATAGGCCTAAATCTTTCACTTAAGTATTGGCATGCCCTTCACACCAAATGTAATGGTCATCCAAACTCAAGGACTCTTCTGTGCAAACATGATGCAGCAAGTCTAGGTGAGTCTGGCAGTAATTGAGAGAAGGCTTAGTACAATGAATAGCATCCCTTCAAACTGCCATACACATCCTGCTTCTACGTCACCATCTTGAGAGAGAATGTGTATGTGTAAAGAGAATAATTTCAAATTATAGTAGAATTCCTTTAATACTGTGCTCCGAATAGTGTCAGTTGAGAGATGTAGTCCAAAGACCAAAAGTTCCACTATCCATTACTTCTGGCATGTGTACTGATTCCATGACTTTATCTTGGGTTATCTGGGCATTATTGAACTCACTGACATTTAAATGGCTTCAAAAATCCCAAAGATGAGTAAACAGTGAAGAAACATGTAACATTAATGATTCCCCAGAAACTTGATATAATCAGAAGGCTGGAAAGTGGTGCAGGCCAAAGAGAAGGTATGGCTTCATACAGGGAAGGGCCAATCATGACTGTGTATTGCATGAAGTGAAAAGTGTAAAGGACTTTGTCAAGTGACAGACATTGCAACAGCATAAATTATTGCAATTGGACAAGATGGTTTGTACATGGTTTACAGCAGTGCATTATGAAGGATAACACATGACAAGGCCTATGATAATTGAAAAAAGCTACTTCTTTCAACAATAAAATGAAAGTGACAACTACATGTTCTCTGAGGCCAGTAACAAAAATTATCAGCTGGAAGTTAGGCCAGTACAGGTACTGTTTGATAATCTGGAATATTTGATAACCCAGCATGTGTCCTGTGTCAGAGGTGCCAGACTGTATACTGTGTACATAAAACCAGTAAATATGGGGCCAGGAGCAGATTAATTGGTATATTGACTAGGCTAAGGGATCTTTAAGTGAAAAATCAAGGTTATGTAGTACATGGAAACAAATACATTAGTTGCATTTGGTTTGTGTTTAGAATTTGGGAATCTGATTTTTTTTTTTTATTTTACTGATGGAAAAGCAATTATGTGGTACACATCATAGTTTAAGAAGTGGGAACTGTAGTGAATTATGGTGATTTTATTCGTTTATTTCATGATGAATTCAACATTCAATCGGACTCGTGCAGATGTTGGACCTGTGAATGAATATGTATGTATGTACATACGTATGTATATATGTATGTATGTGTGTGTGTGTGTGTGTGTATGTATGTATGTATGAATGTATGCAAATATGTATATATGTATGTATGTATGTATGTATGTATGTATGTACGTATGGATTCATGTAACTATGCAAGGTTATGTTTTTAAAAATATGTATGTTGGTGTGTTAGTGGAAATTTCAAAATTGTATAGTTATATGTTAGGTTCAGCAAGTTACATGTCCTAACAACAGGAAGGCTGTATCATGTTGCATCCTCTTAGTAACATCACATTCCTTTACGTCTACATCAGTGGACCCCAAAAGTGGTGGGTTAGGAGTTTTGTGAACCCGTGTACCAGCCTGTAGGACCAACAGTACAGATCATAAAAGACTGACATGTAGTGTCTTTCTGACCCAGCTTTCGATGACAGCAGTTGCAAAATTGAATCCTCTTTAAAAGGTCTTAAGATGATCCTTTTATCTGTGATCTTCCTGTTCATACCAGGTGAGTGGTGTGCAGTACATCCACCACTTTAATTGCATTGGAAATGAATTAGAAAGTTTTTATTTTTGAAATTTTGTAAAACCAGAATGACTGAAATTATGTAATGATCCAGCATTTTCATTGATAGGCCCCCCCCTGGTTGTAGAATTGATCTGAAACCATGCGGCATAGTAGATTAGTTGAGAATATATTTTTACAAAGAAGCATGTAACCTATATTCTTTCTGTGTTCTGCTGGAACATAAGCTGCGGTAAAGATTTAGATGAAATCCTACCCTGTATTGCGTTGAAGAAGTTGTTTTATTACAAGCATTGGTAAATTTTGATTAGAACTTTGATGTACAAAATTTGCAGGAAACTTAGCCATTTTAATATTATTTTCATGAGCATAGTAGAGGCATGAGACAGGTAAATTTTTTAATGGAAACTTTAATATGTGGAAGGAGAAGGTTTCTGTTTGATTTAACATTGCCACTTAAATCTTGAAAGTGAAAAGTTTAAAGCAACATGGTGCTCAGGACAGGTGTCAGACAGCTTATACAACACTGCACATGTGACACTGCTCACATCCATTGAAGATCCACACTAATCAAGTACCCTACAGCTTATCATAAACAGAAACAAAAAAAAAGTGTTTTTATCAAATAATCTCAATAGAAAGTCTGGAATGATAAACTGAACACAGTGGTAACCAAATAAAGTAAACAACAAACAGAAGTCATCACTTTATTTGTAAGCAGGTGACACTATACATCAGATATTGATATGTTCACAACATTTCAACTCTGGCTATGTTGGTATTTATATACCACGTCAATAACATGTTAGACTAGATAACTATCCAAGACAGTATTAAAATATATCTTTGTTGTTACATTAGTATATTTACTCTGGACATTTATAAACTGTTTGGCATTCTGCAACGCTTCAAACAAAGAACACTTTTCACTGTAATCAAGAGGTAGTAATTATATGGCAACTGTGGCCTTTAGTTTCAAGATTAGCCTTCAAACAGTGACTGTACCATCATTTCTTTAAAAAACATGTGCTTCAAGGGTTTGCTAACAGTGTCTGATACTCCCTCAAAAATGTTTCTTCAAGTTCCAGAGTCAGATCCAGATGATCATCTTCGTCAGTTGGCATACCATCAGCCAAACGCTGGTATGCCAGTCGCTCCTTTTCTCGGGCTTCCTTGTTTGTACCAGTTTTTATATCTGCATCTGCCTTCTTCTTCTTCTTGTCTTTCACATCAAATTGCTCACATTCATCAGAATCATCTGAATCTGTTAACAAAAAATCATTTTCCAAAAATTAAATAAATAAATAAGCCCTCTAAAGTCTGTCACATATAAATCTAAAATAATACAGAAGGGAAGACACATAACTTACCATCAGTGCAGTGTTCACCATCAATAATACCTTCACATTTTACCAACTCTTCCACTGCCTTTTCCACATTACCTTGGTGACGTTGCAAAGCTATTTTTGCCATGCGTGGATCAAATCCAATGGCCACAACCTGAACAAAAGTGAAAGACCATAAAATGGAAGTGTAGCAGTGGTGGGGGTTGGAAGGGGTGGAGGGGGGATGGACTTCAACAGATAAGAGGAGGAGTGCTTGTTGGGATATACAGTGTTATCCATAATCACACATTTTAAAAGGCATGATATATTTCATTATTGAATGCAACAGCTTATTACCTTCACAGCCTTTCTAAATACTTTGAAAAATCTCTTCTGAACTACAACATGTTCCAGATCATATTCCCCACCACAAACTTTGTGTACATAAACAAAAATCACACAGAAACTTGGTCACACTGTAAAAATACAGAATAACAGTTTTCAGGTTCTGCATTCTGTGCAGATCTTTCTCAAGCATGCTGTCAGTCAAATTACCCCACAATGAAATATATAAGAACCCTGATTTAAGGTTTCTTGATTTAAAATTTTCCCAAATTGTAGGTTATTTTTTTTTTTTGGTCTTGGCCAAAACCCCAAATAAATTACACACAATATCTCTTAATTTCAAGTTTTTCATTCATTTTAAGACAAAACACTTGGTCCCTACAGCATTTTGTTGGCCGGGATAGTGCAGTCGATGCAGTGACTTGCTACGGGCTGCCATATCACTGCAGGTATGGGACAAATTCACATCTTAGCAGAATGACGTAAACATAGAAGTGATTGGACAGTTTATAAAGATTTCAACATGTGATCAGGCACACTAATTTGTAATTACTTGTGCTATAGTATGCCTTGGACTCTTTTGAAGCCCAAAATTCAGTACAATTCTTGTCAATGCAACATATAAGTGAATGTGAGCCTCATTAGAGAATGATAAGGTATTCTGTACACTTGCAAAAGGTAACAGTACTGTATTCCAGTCTCTGATAATGAATAAAATGAATTTTGCATGAATAAAATGACAGACTGTCTGAAACTCCTATCTGTTTTTACAAACTCTGAAAATTTTTTTCTCAGACTTGTTATTGCTGCCATTGCTTTAATGAAAACTTTTTCCATATTAATAACATACTAAGTTCACATTCTTTTACACATTCTTACACTAACTTCCTGTTTTTATAACCTGACATGCTAGTAAAGTGTCTGGTTAATGCAACATGAACAGAGACACTCAACAATACCGTATTTACTCAAATGTAAGATGAGGTTCTTTTCTTAAATTTGGCACTTAAATATGTGAGGTAGTCTTAATTTTGTGTATGAAGCGCTGAATTGGACAAGGCTGAACCTGATCGCTTTGAACTGAACGATGCAGAGCCAAATCAAGGACTGTATTGCCAAATCGTCATGTTAGATATGCACTCTTCTGAGATATTACACAATGTAGAGTGGTAATTCCTTACCAACATTTTGGGACAACCTATCAGTCCATTTTCAATCGTCAATAAATCCATAAGACAGAACAATGCACCATTTAAGTTAACTACACAAGCTTCTTTTTTGGGACTCTGTCCATCGCCTAATTGTTTTTAAAGAAGCATGACATTTCAGAAGCTGAACCTGGTGGACCATTTAGATCAAGCTATTCTCATTCACTGGGTATCACAGAAACAGTGACTTGTTTAAGATATGGACCTCAGGACAAATCTAGTCAAAGGGTAGTAATATATATGGCTATTTAAAGATACAAAATTAACTACAAGGCTCAAAAATACAACCTGGACCAATCCATAAATTAACAAGACACGCAATGTACATACAATGTAACAATGAAGTGCATTCATGCAACCATTGTTGCTGTGGAAAAGCAATGAGTACTACACAACCTGATTGTATGTATTTATAGCCTTAGGTATCCAGCATGCAATGAGCTTGCACCACACTGCCATTTGTGGCCTGCCCTGCTCTGCAACACTTTTCCACATTTTTTCATAAACGGCATGGTTTTCAAAAAAAGTTACTGAACACAATATGAATGTTTTGATTTTCTCTACAACTTTGGTCTGAAACATTTTTCATTCTAAGATGAAATATTCTTGTCTGATATTAACTAATCTTGAATTTTCTTGACAGATTTTTCAAACACCCTCAAATATCAAATTTCATGAAAATCTGTACAGTGGGAGCTGAGTTGTTCCTTGCAGACGGACAGACAAGATGAAGTTAATATTCACTTTTTGCAATTCTGCAAACATGCCTAAAAACCATAAAAAGAGCCATGAATTCAGACTGATCAGACCACAGACACAACACAAAAATCCAGAACACACATATTTAAATTCTAACACTATTAACACCATCTGTGAAGAAACTTGTGGATCTATATGGGTTCAAGTAAGTTTATAAACCAAGAAACATAAAAATAATATTTTGCATGGATCATAATGGCATGGCAGTGCATCTCACCAGAAGTGACTGTGAAGAGTTTCATGAAGTGCTGTATATCAAATGCAGTGGATGAGACTGATGATGATATGTTGTGGAATGACAGTGAAGTCAGGCGTGAGGGTTAGCAAGAAGGCACTGACTATGAAGAGGAGACAACGACACTGATTGGTAAAGGTAGGTAGAATCTGACATGCTTTGTGTATTAAGTGTATGAAAAGGTAAAGCAGTCCCGTTAGAGGCCTGGACAGGCCCAGAGGGTTCCAGGAAGTTAAGGTTCCCAGATTTCATGACAACGGCACAGGATGGTGGTAGGTTGTCAGCCAAACGCACCGGCCGCCTTTACCCCCTGGAAATGCTCCTGGTACTCATTTCTGTTAAAGGCTGAGTCGACCCCAGGGCCATAGTGCGATCAGAAGGATTTTATGTCAATGAAAAATCCACTGACACCAGCTGGGATCGAACCAGCGACCTTCCGATTTGTAGCACAGCACCTTAACCACT
>Ga0123354_10015724_pt1 | contig 11834 bp, 4 predicted proteins | sample TergutLab28metaG_2_FD_97872 | JGI IMG/M metagenome (GOLD analysis project Ga0123354, IMG submission 97872) | Labiotermes labralis P4 segment gut microbial communities from Petit-Saut dam, French Guiana - Lab288 P4 | ecosystem: Host-associated > Arthropoda: Insects > Digestive system > Gut ... | reverse complement strand
GTCAAACAGAAAGAAAATCGATAAATAGTTGTGTTGTCTTAAAGATCGTAATTTCTGTTAGGAGGGAAGGGCCATTGCGATTACTTGAGTCGGGTGCAGAAACTCTAGCTACGTCACTGCTTCCTTTACATTATATCACATAAAGAGTTTCGTAAAGCGTATTACACACAAAATATCATTAGACGAAACATTCTAAGAGTGTGCAGGTCACGTGGAAGATACAAGTGCTTATTACACTTATTATTGTTGTCTTTATTATTGATGTTAATAACGTTGTTTGTCGTGTTTTTATTTACTACTGACACTCTGCGGCACTCCCAAGCTCCTGTACAATGGGTGAACTGGAAAAGTTGTGGAAGGAATCAGTCACATTACAATTTCAAATAATACTAGTGTCTCGACATTTACCCCAAGGAGTAAAGAAAACCTACACCCTCATGAAGAGCAGTGACCTCTGGGTAGAAATTTGAATGCGGGACATTTCGAAAAGGACTTTGAAGTGCTTACCGTGCCACTTGAGAGCAACATCTGAATTAAATATATGTATATAAGGTAAAGGTAATGATCACCCTGTAACAGGCCACGGAAGCCTAGATGTGGAGTAGAGGTATACGTATACTCTTTTGAATCCATGACGGAATGGGGGGGGGGGGTGACGTCATGGAAGTGACGCAATAACAGACGACACTAACCTGCAGCAGGAGATGCACAGTCGTGTGATCACGTGTCGCGGTCAGATGTAGAAGGCACATCGGACAGAGTTAAAGAGGTTTTTACTCATAAATTCCTTTCATAATAGTAAAGAATATTTTAATTATCAGAGATATTCCATTGAAACTTGAATTGACAATTGGGTTTAGGTGGGAGAACATTAATTGAATCCTATTTAACAGGTAGATACCAAAGAGTAGTACTGGATAATATAACCAATAATAACAATTCGTCCAAATGGGAATTGTTAAAATGTGGCATGCCACAGGGTTCAATTCTTGGCCCTTTGTTCTTCCTAATTTACACGAAATTCATAAATATGAAAGTAAGAATAACAAGAATAACAATAATTTAAACCTTGGCGGGGGGTGGGGGTTGTGATGTAATGGAAATGACGCAATAGCAGACGACACGACACGTCCCTACAACCCCAGCGCCACACGTGTTGGGCAGCGGCTTTAACCACTTGGGAGTGCCCAGGGTTTTATAGCGTACCCGTGTGCTACTTACCTCGAACAAAGCCAGCGAGGAAATATGGCCGCTCAGCGCACGAGCTCTGTGCGTGTGACTACCGCACTTTTCGACACCTGTTGGTGTGACTATGGAAGTACGAGCTATTAGTTTTGCGATCTCTGCTGTGAGATGTCGCAGGTGCATGTTTCTTTTGCGGCCATTAAAGTTGCAAAGGGGTGATCGGCACAGTGGTCAAGTCGCATGATGTTAGTGTAGATCACACTTAATAGTCCGTGGCATGGTTACGACCGTGGTATTGTAGATGTGTGTGTCGTGTAGTGGTCGAAAGACACTAGATGATCTGTGGTGGTCACGGAGAGCACGTTTTGACGATAACGGCGGCTCGAGGTGTTAGCACAGTGAACTATTTTGAATATTGTGGCGTTAAATAGTATGGCCGTGATCAGTGAATTAGGGTGATGTGCTTGTCCGTTCTGAAGTGCCGTTGCTTAGGATAGTAAATGTGATCAGTTTTGTATTTGCGGCACGATCTATTTTGTTGTTCAGTATTTAAGTCGAAGGTCTACTTAAGAGGTAATCCCAAGTTTTGTAAATACCGAATTGCACATGTATAACTAGTGACTTATATGAAATTAAAAAGACAGCACGTCAGAGCGATTATGATACGACATTTTTGCAACATTTAATAATGACAAAATTCAGTGAGAAATTGTAATTACACAGTTTCCCGGTGTCTGGAAATCTGTACAGCTCATAGGATGCTGTGTTGGGTTCTGTTACCTAGAGATAACCCTCACTGGAAGTTTGTTGTAGGTAGCAAATTTACCCTCGTGACTGGAAAAACGTGCCTCCTATGTGGATATACGGTTACCACAATCGAGGTGTTGATGCTTGTACTATTGTAGAATAGTGGTAGAGTTTATTAATATTTTAACAATTAAGTGTGTACAGTTACTCATTCACTAACCGCTCGAAATACCATTAGTTCTTGCACTAAAACAGTACTTGTTAATGAAAATGTGAAAGTATTGGAAGTACATGTCTTTGTTTCTCATCCCTCATTATTTAATAAACGAAGGTTAAACTTTGTGTTTATGTGTATATAGATCAAGATTAGACCTTGTGTATGTGTGTGTGCATGTAAACCAAGAATAGGTTCTGGTTTTTTGTGTATGTAGACCAACGTTAGTCATTGCGTTTGTACGTGTATGTAAACCAAGTTTAGGATTGAGATTTGAGTTTATGTTAATCAAGGGTAGGCTGTGGGTTTGTTTGTACATAAACAAAGGTTATGTTTTTTGTTTTGTATATGTAAACCAATTTGGAATTTGGGATTTTTGTGTATGAAACCAGAGGTAGGATGAGGAATATGTGTATTTATATAAACCAAGGATAGTTTTGTGCTCTTAATTTGACATTGATACATGTCATGTTACAGCTAATTTACACCTGTGTAGACATCTCAAATATTTTAATTCTTTTGTCTCATGGAGTAGTGTTTATGGTAGTGCTTCTGGAGCTTAGGAATGGACTGAAAACAGTTTGAGTTACATTAGGTGGTTGAATTTTTGTTGTTGTATACACAGTAGAAACACATTGGGATTAAAGCACTGACCTTAACATATTGGAGTCACATGTTTGCACTGCAAGGCAACAGAGAAAGGAATGTGTTAGAAGGAAAAAGGTATGCTTTTTCTTCTTTTGACATTGCTGTTTATGTGCTGTCTGTTACCTAGTGCTGTCAGTACTTCGTCTGACTGCAATGCCTGGCCTACTTCCTGGTAAACATCATAGACTGCGACTGCACCTGTTGTTTGGCCATACTAACTGGAATTTATGTTGAAGCTGTATTGATGTAGGATTATCACATCTCTCTTTGACAGGCACAAGTAGCCTCTGCAGCTGATGTGCGTTTACTTATTCTCCTAATCCTGCTGCTGCTGCTTCTCCTCCTCCTCCTACTGCTACTTACTATTACTACTACTACTGCTACTACTACTATTAATAATATTAATAATAATAATAATAATAATAATAACAGAAATACATAGATTATATCATAAAAACAGAGCAGTTAGCTTGGCATGAAAACTATCAATTGTCATGGCCTCAGCAGTTTACAAAATAAAGATGGAAGTATGGAAATACAGACACACCTGCCAAATAATTGAGTCTGCTGAAGAAAAATCAGCTACTTATAACTTCACTTAAGAGTGAAAATTGTTCTTTGTTTTCTAAGAGAGAGCATCAACTTGCATAGTGTAATCATGACAGAGTCCATTATTGTGTTTGCAGCGAATGTGTTACTATAGTTTTTTTGGTGCCCAAGTACACGTAATACTTGATTCAGATACCAAAGAAAATGAAGGATGCGATGAATAATTGTAACCAGATACAGTTTAATACACATAAAGAGAGAGCCGTATAGAGTATGTTGTAAGGAAGTATATTAGGACTGATTTCTTTGCTGCATGCAAGGTGAAAATTGGCTGTGAAGTTTAAAGTAGGTACTGATGAGCAGTTATTACTTACAGGATGAATAGTGGTGAGCATGACACAGAAGACCTTCAGCCATGGAATGTGCCATGTCGTTCCTCATCACTTCAGGTATCAGAGTTTAAATTTGTTTCCAATAAATGTGTTTAATTTTTACAACATAAATGGAATGAAAAATAAGGTATAATTGGAATTCATACATGATGTCTGTGTTGTTGTCAAGCAGAGTACCAGTGATCACTTTGTTCTTTTGATTAAATTTTTAGCTTCAAGGGATTATTGCAGAATACAGCTGTAAAATAACTATGAAGAATTAGTGGATACAGTCCAGGGTTGCACCCCCATTTATAAAGGCATATTCAAAACCTTCTAAACTCACTGTGGGGATTGGGAACAGCAAGTAGTACAGCTTTCTGCCATTAGGTGCAATAGCATTGCTATATCCTGTACTGGTCTAGTGAGTTTTACAGTTGTGATCCAAGCCCTCTCTTGCCGACACAGCTGGATAGGCACTGTAGTTCCTCCTGGAATGGAACTCTCCAACCCAGTATGTGGGAGGGATGACTTGGTACTATGCCATCATCTCATGTAAACTATAACTCTGGTTGTGTGAGATGAACCTAAATTTACACTTGCAGTACTCTGGTCAGCATGTCCTCAGAATGGGTGGTGGCTGTCTGGTAAAATAATGTGGTGCCATGCAAGAAGAAATGCACATTGATCCTACATATCTTATATTTTACGATTTCATATTTACATTTGGAGCTGGGCAATACTCATCAATAATCTGTTAATAACTGACAGTCCTGGTTTCCCTTCAGGCCTTGCTCTCAAAACAACACTGGAATGACTGTACAACCCTACCTGTGGTTTTTATAAACTGTATGGAGATCATAAAACTTATGACACTTTTGTAGTCCATAGGTCTTTGTAGCACCAGCAATGTAGTAACTGTGGACTGGTCTCAGTGTTCTAGCTTATGAATCAATTTTTCAGAGCTATTTGTACTCCTAGACATGCTAAGTTTGCACATATATCAGGTACCCACACAGTGGCACACATTCCTCAAATGACTCTTGTCACCTTATGTGTTTATACTGCTGACATAACACATTACCCACACCATCTTTACGTTTGAGTAGTAACAACTGCATTACAAAACAATTTTGTTGTACAACAGCAGTCCTAACCGTTTTTGTTGGTTCCCAGTGGGCATTTATTGTGTGTGCTGATTGGAATCAGCTGTTTTCTTGTGGCTGATTTAAAGAAACATTGCATTTGCCTTAATTTTGCTTTGCATTCAGTAAAAATGCATTTCAAATGTATGAAATGCTCATTATTGTTTTTCATGACAATAACATGGGCCAGACACAGGTGTTTAACTGGTTTTTCTTGACTCAAAAGTGGGGAAACTTTGAATGAATGTTGTGAGAGTTCAGGTTGTACCTCTACAGGTCACACAGAAGAAAATGTGGGAATAGTTTACAAAATTGTCCATGGAGACAGATAAAGTATGGTGTTGGAGATGGCTGGCACGTTAAACCTCTCACATCAAACATCACAGTGACTTGTAAGGAGACATGAACATCATGCATCAGATGTCTGTGAATTTTGTGACTTGGTTGCTCACAGATTAGCAGAAGCATTGGCATTTATTGGCCACTAATAACATGGCTGTGGGCCCCATCTTCCTTACTTGATTGAGTTGAATGCTTTTAATTCCTTCTTGTTTCTGAGAATGAAATTACAGCTATGAGGATGTCATTTCCAAGATGTCCCTGAAATGTAGGAACAATCACTGACTGTCCTACATATGGTTCTGAAATATCAGTCCCAGCATTGGCAGGAGTGCTGGACATACTGCATTAACCCAGAAGGGGACTACTTTGCAGGGGACAGCAACAACCAATAACAGAACTAAGCATGTATTTCATTATGAACTCAGTCTGGGAACCCTTTGATATGCCCTCATATTTCCCTTGTTATATTATTTAAAGTTTTGGCCTCAGTTCTGTGGCCCAAGAAGCTTGGGAAGTGTGATGTAGGAGTGCTATTAAAAGACACAAAACATTGTCAGCTGGACCTGTCATAATTTATGTATTTTTATTCAGCCTACACATGGACCTTTATTTACAAACCTTTTCATCTCTGTTTTATTTTATTTTCAGCCTTGTGTTACACCCTCTGTGCCAGAGGTATCCCTTGTGTTCAGCAGTGTACCATGGTCAAATGCCAGAACTTCAACAACTTCTACGTATGGTACACCTGGGTATTTACGTCATGAGAATGTACAAGAAAGGCACAATGTGGCAGCTAACATAGGTTGTTCTAGGGACCTTGCAGTTTTGAACTGTGGAAATGACCGTTCCACTCAAGAGGCAGAAAATAAATTTCTTCAACATTCAAGTCATAAGCATGATGCTGTTTCAGGAGTGACCAGTTTGGATCATTTTAGTTCTTCATATACAAATGTGCTGAGAGATAATAGGAATGTAGAATATGAAGTGATTACAAATGCCAAGAGAGCATACTTGCCAAGAACATTTTCAAATAAGTACAATACCATTAACAAGTATCAAGACAGTCATGGTGCACAGCAGAATTACTGTTCCCATGATAACCATGTAAGTAACAGGAAACATGACAGATTTCTGAACCAGCATAATATAAATAGTGAAAGTGACAGAATGATATGGAATGATGTGAATGGTCAAAAAAATATTCATGGTTTTGCATACCATTTGAAGCCTGGAGGGGATAAATGTAGAGTGGAAAAAAGTAGTTATAAAAGACATCAGAAAAAGATGAATTCAGAAGGGAAATGTTCCTCAAATGCAGGGAATTTAGGAAAGAATGGATGCTACTTTAATAAAGGACAGTCCCCTTCTTGTCAACAGGTGACATGCCTGAGTGCTGAGCCACAAGAAGATACTAAAATTGAGTGTCCAGCGCACATTCAAGATCCTGTAACAAATGACCACAAAGCTCTTGTCCTTTCACCACCCTGCTCTTCATTCTCTTGTGAACGAGAAAACGACCGACACATAAGATCACCTTCTTTTCAAGATATTGGGCATCAAAATCAGTTCCATTTACATTTTCCGACTCCCAACACTGGAAATCATAATTTGGAAACTAGAAGTGATGGTATGTCTGCCGGGAACCAGATTCATTGCACAAATACCGGAAATTATTCGGAGGTTGCTGATGGGTCACAGGCTCAGTTGGGAAAAGTGAAGGAATTAGGGGGCCAAGATAAATCTTTGTCTGATTTATACAGCCTTGTTCACTTACAGAATGAACAACTAAAACATTTACAAGCACAGGTTGATACTCTGTTGCTGACGACAGAAAAAAATGGTTCCATGAACACTTCTCAGTGTGTTGGCATCCAGTCTGTGAAGAAGCAAACCAAAATGGTTGATGAATCAACACAAACAATGGCTGCTGATATGCACTGTGAAGTAGCAGTGAGCACAGATCCCAGGCCAGTGGTTTCAGTTGGAATCATGACATCATTTATTGATACTGCAGATTCACAACAGTCACAAGAGATGAAGGAGGTGGACTGCTGCAACACAAGACCAAGGTTAATTAATAAGTTAACGTTGATGAATGATATCATAAATGGTTATGTGAACAGTGGTACACCTAACAGTGTAATTTTTAGTAATTCATGTAAGGGGTGTCCTGACAAATTTTTTTTTATCTATTCTGAGTTTGTAATGTATAATATGGAATGGGAACTTCTAGATCTAGATCTAGATCTCATTTACAATGGGCAGAAGCCTGACATCGTGAATTACTGTTACTACTCTCATTTTCCAGGCATGGAATTTGTATAGCTATCTGAAAGAGCAGAGGGCTTGTCTTCTCAAGGAGGGTTTAATTCTCAACATAGCCCACCTCTTGGAAAATTATGTTGGAATGGATGATTGGCAATTTTGTTATATCCAAAGTAGACACTCTTACATGTGTTATATTAAGCAAGGCAGAAAAACCCATGCCTTTTGGGGAATTAATTGGTACTGCAGAATGTGTAACTCCATCCGAGGTGTCACACTAATTGTGGTCATTATAACTGACTTCAGCTGTATTTAACAAAACTAAGACTTGGTGCATAATGTGCATGTTTTATTTTTATTTATGATGTTAATTTAGCCAGCACATGAGTCACACTTCAGAAGTACATAAAATCACAAAAATATTCATGTAAATTGTCTACTGTTGTTCAGTGTTAACAAAAGTTGGAATGTGTCAACAAGTTGTCAAACTCCCCAGTATCATGAAAATCTGGTCAGTGTTTTTCAGGTTGTTACATGTGGAAAGACTGACAGACATGATGAAGCTCAGAGGCATATTTTTTTAAACTTTTCATTATAAGTACACCACAAGGGGTTGGGAGATGATAAACTCAGAAAAGACCAAAATAGCAGTTCTTTTAGTCCCCTTCTTAAAGGGATGGGGGTGAGGTGCAAAAAACTGTAGCTATAAGGTTCTGTTAGAAAGGAAATCCTGTCAAAATAAACCATGATAAACTCCATATCCATATTTTTATTTGAATCAACCTGCCATTTAATGCTGTGTAATGACAAAACATCATAAGATGAATCCAGAAACATATAGTTTGTTAGGCATATCTGAGGGGCATGGCCATCATTTGTTGTAAACAAAATTTGTATCACCTTCCAGTCCTGCCTGTCATTGTTGTCCAGTGCATGATGAAGAAAGCAGTGATGAAACAATACATTTCAATAGCATGGAATTGCCTACTGTTCAGGAACAGGCACCTAGCCCCGTGTCTTCTATACATGTTGACATGCAAGACTATGAAGATGATGAAGAGGATGGTACAGAAATGTAAGTATATGAAGATCCCACTGTATAGTGATGTGTGGTGGTATAGTGTGAATTGTTTTTTTAGAGTAGTACGTAAGAGGTTACCATCATTTCAGAAGAACCTTTTCTCTCCAACTTCAGAGTAGAAAGTAGAGGCAGCAGCTTCCTCTGTAATGCTGGTAACCACCAACATTTCTGTATGTTCAAATTCAGAAGATCATAGTCTTAATTTTTACTACAGCAAAAAATAACTGGAATAATATGGATCTGTTTTGGGTAACAAAATCTGGTTTATTATTTTTTGCTTTTCAAAGGACCTCATAATATTGGCCCACCAGTAAGATCACATGATTTGACCAGACATAGTTAAATAAACCATGCAACAACAATCATGGATTATGTCTTTCAGCTTTATCAAAATGGGATGAGGTTCTGATGGTTTTTAACACACACACCCATAAAACATGCAAACAAAGAGAGAGATGCAGCCATATGCACATCCCAACTCTGTTGCTTGCTGTCTATCACAAGCACATGCAAGCAAAGAGATACAGACATACAAGCCCCCCTCCCTGTCTCTGTCTATGTATTCTGTCCCTCTGTAATGCACAAACACCCACACATATACAGAAGTTATTAATGTAGTCTGCATTATTTAGTGTACAGGCTGAGCACACATTACTTTCTTAAAGGTTTGCACAGTTGACCATGTCAGTTCAGCATGCACCAACTCAGTACACCAATGTTCCAAACACAACAAAATATTTCATTCAGTTAATTTTTCTCCAGCATGTTTCAACATATGTGCTATTGCCAAAAAAAATCAATAAAATACTCATAGGCATTACCTGACACTTATAAGGTTTACAGTTTTGTTAATTAGGTTTATTCATTCAGATTTAACTGTACATTGAATTTAAAAGCTGGTTACTACCAAGCAGTGTATTACTGATATATAACAACATGTACATTTGGCTTGGTTTTTATTGAATAGTTCATTCCTAAACTATAAATGAGTATAAAATTATTGTCATACAATAGGTATATAACATTAAATTTAGGGTTGTAATACTGATGTTGGATCATTGTCCATGAGTACTATTCTGATATGGCTGACTGTGTTTCTGGAGAGTTGTTTGTGTTGTAACCGGACATTCATTGTAAGGTCTGGTTTGAGTTCAGCCTGGAAAGCTTTCGGGAATATGTGATAACAGTGTGTGTGTGGCTAAAGGTTTGAGTCCCTCACCCACTAGAGAGAACGCTGAACCCAACATTCAAGACTCAACCAATAAAGGAAGGCGTAGGCCTACAAAACACCATAGAATTAGAAAGGGAGGAAATATTACGGAGGCAACGAAGCGATTGGGATGGTGGGGGAGTGAGCTGAAGTCTGGCTGTGGGAGGGGAGGACGTACAAAAACCGATCGGTTCCATCGCCTATACAGTGATGACGTGGACAACAATAAATTCCTAACACTGGAACCTGTGTCATTGTGATGTTATTTATTACACCTTTTTTTTAAACAGCAGTTTGATTTGGTGAAGACTCCCCTGTGATCCCTAAGGCTGTCTCAAAACCACAACTAGCCGATGGCCAGTAACAGTGTCATGGTTGTATAATCTCATTTATTTGAAAAGAGTGTTATATAATTTGGTTCCATGAAGTTCCTTGTTGATGTTACCATCCTTGTTAAGTTTTGTCTTGTGTGTTGGCATGTCGTGTTGTATATAGCAGAGATATATGTAATGATGTTAGGAGGTGGACCATAGTGGTGTGGAGCCATTGGTGTGCTCCCAAGGTACACATACTGTACATCTGATTATTACTGACTACAAATTTGGCATGTTGATGATGAAAGTCACCATATAAATAGGAATGAAGCTAGGGTCTTACACACTGACTTAAATAATGTGTGTGACTAACCTGCTATTCTAGTTTAGTTTGGAAATCTCCTCATTTTGGATTCCACTCATCAGCGGGGAGGTCAGCAAGCTATAGGGTAGTTTAGTTTAATCTAGCTGAATATTTTCTCATCATTTTGTGACACTTCCTTTATTTTCTGACCATGTTGATCAGGCTCATCATCCCACATAACTGAGAATCTTATCATAAGTCTGCTTTTTTTAAAAGGTGTTTATCTGCACTGTCTGATGGACTTGGGCCCTACTTTATGGGGGGGGGGAGTATGAGCATTGTTTTTGTGTGGTTTTGTGTGTAATTTTTATTAGCAATTTTTTTTGTTATCTCATGCCGATGATATTCGATAGTAACCAACACATAATCTGGTTAATTTTCTTTGGTGTCTGAAACCCATTAGCTTATGCACACTTTTTGTTATACATTACTTTATAGGGGATAGTTTGCACATTCTAGCCAGCATTGTACATGCAGTGCTTTAAAAAATAAAGGATCATGACTTGCATTGCACAAGGCTCCACCCTTAGCTTTGGTTTGATGGTTTCAGCAAATGTTTTTTCCAAAAAGTTGTGTGTTCAAAGGCCAAGCAGAGGAACATTATATGATATAATAACATGTTTATCATAAACAAAAAGTTTGGTATAATATGTTTACAGTGCTAGACATATGGAAAGCAGCAACGGAGATAACAGTCAGCACAGAGAAACTGAAGGGGCCAACAGAATAGGATGGACATTCTACAATAATGTTGTTGTAAGTTATTTAAATCTCAAATAGTATGAAATTTCTTGTGTTTTAAAAATGCCCATTAAATGCAGTGACTTCTAGAGAGTAATTACTGAGATCTATTTAACCAAAATTCACACTATACTGTTGTTATTAGTGCTCATGCTTCATATTTGGAGGTACTGAGTTCAGATCCTAAAGCTTGAGATTGTACATTCTGACATGTTCTGTATGATTTTCCTCACTCATTTCAGCCAAGTTCTGTGTTAAAATCTTAAAACTGGTCACTTGCATGACTTTGCACACTGTTCTCTTTTATCATTTGTCACCACCCTACAATTTGATGCTGTACATGTTACATATTGGAGTTTTAACACACTTGTGTTGAAGATCAAGAGCTAATACATCATATTGAAATAATCTGACACAAATGTTTCAAAATAAATGATCTCTGTATTATATTATTTCCAGGAAAGCAAGATTCATGCTTACATACGGAATGTCTGTTATGCCACATGAAACTGATGTTATCAGAGACTGCCCCTGTACTGTACGTGGCCTGTCCAAGAAGTTCGTGCAGTATGTTTATAAGAACTTTATTTTACAAATTTTAGGATACATCAATGTGGTCCCCTTCAAAATACTCCCCATTTGACACAATACACTTGTC
>Ga0123354_10015723_pt1 | contig 11835 bp, 12 predicted proteins | sample TergutLab28metaG_2_FD_97872 | JGI IMG/M metagenome (GOLD analysis project Ga0123354, IMG submission 97872) | Labiotermes labralis P4 segment gut microbial communities from Petit-Saut dam, French Guiana - Lab288 P4 | ecosystem: Host-associated > Arthropoda: Insects > Digestive system > Gut ... | reverse complement strand
GTGTCGTCTGTCGACTGGGCTCCAGTACCACATATCGAGGATGGGGTGGCCGATGTAGGTGTCGCCGAAGTCGATCAGGCCGGTGAAGGCCCCGGTGGCTGGGTCGACGAAGGTGTGGGTGATAGCGGGGTTGGTGTGCAGGGCGACGAACCCGCCCGGCGTGCCCAGGCGGGCCAGCTCGTCGTCGACCTTCCGCTTCACAGCGTCCTTTCGTTGCGAAGTTTCAGCGTCAATGGCATTGATCTGACGGTATTTGCGCCGCCGGAGCCGCTCGGCCAGGTCGGTGTCGTCATCGCGCGGGAACAGGCCACTGTTCTCGAACGGTTCCTGGTCGATGTCGTGGATGGCGCGCAGGGTGGCTCCAAGGTCGACCAGCATCGCGGCGTGGGCCTGGGGGGTGAGGTCGGCCTGGTGGACGGGGACGCCGGGGATCCGGGTCATGCAGATGTATTCGATGTCGTCGTCGTGCCCGTAGCCGAGCACGCGCGGCACGCGAACCTCGGGGTGAGCCTCCAGTTGGCGTAGGAAGAAGACTTCGCGCCTAAGGCTGGTGGAGGCCCGAAGCCGGTGGGGGCGCTGGACTTTCAGAGTGATGTCGCCGTCGACGTGGTAGGCGCGAGCCTCGCCGCCGGTCTCGTCTATGCGCCTGACGGCGACGGCGTCCGGTGCGTGTTGGTGGACGATGCCCAGCACGACGTCGTCGGCCAGGACAGCGTCCGTTTTGTCGGGCTGGTAGTAGACGTCTTGACGCATGGTGTGCTCCTTACACGATCATTCCGACACCGTTGCCCAAGCTTGCTTTGGTTAAGGCGCGGTTCAGGGCGAGAATGCCGAGGCCGATGGACCCGGTGGCGAAACAGAACAAGATGATCAGGTAGCCTCGGATGGTGGGGTTAGCTAGCCCGTCGCCTTGCATCAGAATCAGGCGCAGGCCCTCCAGGGCGTAGGTGTGGGGCACGATGCGCGAGATGACCTGCAGGCCGACCGGCAGGATCGCCAGCGGGTAATAGACGCCGGAGAAGATGCGGGCCAGGATGTCCACGGCCCAGGTGAACGGTTCGCGGCCCTGTTTGACTTCGAGGTTGACGAAGTTGCTGGCCCCGATCAGCCCAAACCCTAAACAGGTGGCTACGAAGCACAGGTAGTAGGCGATTAATGGGCCGATCTGGATGTCGGCGTGCAGTTTGACTCCGGCGAATCCGACGGCGGCGGCCAAGACGGCGGCTTGGATGACCAACTGATAGAAGAAGGTCCAGATGAATCGTCCGGTGATGAAGGCCCAGATGCCGCTGGGTGAACAGTTGTACACCTCCAGGCGTTTGTCCCAGTACGCTGTGGTCAACGATTGGAACGGCAGGGTGAGGATGGCTGAGGAGTTGGTGAAGAACACCACGCCGATGACCATGTAGGACACGAAGTCCCCGCCATAGGCCGATAGGGACGCGGCGGCGTAGTTCTTCAGGAATAGGGACACGAAGAACCACATGCCCGCCGTGACGAGGCTTTGGATGATGGTGAGGGCAAAGTTGGACGGGTAGTAGCGCAGTGCCCGGTATTCCAGCCGGGCGAACGACAACGCGGAATTGAGGAACGTCATGCGCCACCTTCGCCATTCAAGGCGGGGCGACCGCCGTTTATGGTGTCGACGAAGATATCTTCCAGTGTCGGGGTGCGGGTGGCTACTGACTGGATCGACAAGCCGTCCCCGCGCAGCAGGCCAAGCACGTCGGTGAGCCGGTCGTCCTCGCGCAGACGCACGCTCAGTCCGTGGTCGGTGGGGGCGCTGGAGACGACGAACGGCAGCGCGTCCAGTGCCGCCCAAGTCGTGTCGTCGGGCCGGTCGCAGGTCACGGTCATCTCGGTGTGGTCGGACCACCGGTCACGCAGATGCTCGATGGTGTCGCAACTGACGATCTTGCCGTGGTCCATGATGGCCACCCGCCCACACAGTTCCTCGGCCTCGAACAGGAAGTGGGTGGTCAGGATGACCGTGGTGGCGAACTCGGCGTTGATCCTGGCGATAAGCTCCCGGACGGAGGCGGCGGCTGTCTCGTCGAGTTTCACGGTCGGCTCGTCCAGGAACAGGATCGGATTGCGCACCAGCAGGGAGCGGGCGATGGCGACTTTCTGCCGGTTGCCCGCCGAGATGCTCATCGGCCACGCATTCTCGTAGGGACGCAGGTCCAAGAAGTCCAGCATCTCGTCAATACGAGCTGCACGCTGTGACCGGTCCAGGTCGTAGACGACCGCCCAGAACTCCAGGTTCTGCCGCACGGTCAGGTTGTTGTCGGTGCCGACATCGGCGGTCGGGGCGACCAGCGAAACGCATGAGCGGATCGCCTTGTGGTCGCGGTATATGTCGTGGCCCAGCACGGTGCCCGTGCCGCCGTTGGGTTCCAACAGGCCCGCCATGATCTTGATCAGTGTGGTCTTGCCCGCCCCGTTGGAGCCCAGCAGGCCGAACAGTTCGCCTCGCTCCACCGACAAGGACACGCCATCGAGGGCGAGGAACGGTTCGTGTTGCTTCTTGACCTTGTAGCTCTTGACGATGTCAGCCAAATCAATCACGGTGTCTACTGCCATCTCGTCAACGTCCCATCCCGGCGAGCCCGCTTAATGCCCTTCACATATAGGAACAAGCCGAGCGGCATGAACACCAGACACATCGCCACCAGCACGAGCACGTCCAGGGTCACCGGGGCCACCCCTGGCAGGGCCAGTTGCAGCGGCAGGACTGGGGTGGTGATGTCGCCGCCGGGGATCATCAATCGGCGCAGCGCGTCCAAAGCGTAGATGTGCGGAATGAAAGAACCCAGGATTTGCAGCGGATGCGGCAGCACGGTGATCGGGTAGTAATACCCGGCGGTCAACGCGATGATGACGTCCTGGAAAATGAACCGCACCGGCTCGGTCTGCTGACGAAAACCGAACAGGTAGAACGAACTGGCCGAGATGATCCCAATGCCCAACGTCGACACCAAGATCAAGATCAAGATGACAACCAGGAGCAGGGGGGCGTGGAACTGGAAGACCGCGCCGAAGAACAGCCAGCCGAACAGCATCGCCAACAGCGAGCGCGGGTAGTCGTCGATCACACCCCTAAACATGATGCCCATCATCGGCGTGTAATACGACAGCGGGCTCAGCAGATACAAGTCCATCGCGCCGTTCCAGTAGATCCTGGAAATACGGGTGAACGCGTCACCCAAGTTGGTGAAACTGATGTAGTACACGAACAGCCCCAGCACGACGAACGACACATAGTTGCCGCCATACGGGGCGAAGGTGACACCGACCCCGTTGGCGACCATGCCCAGCAGAAAGAAGATCGTCGTGTTGAACAACGTGTCCAGCACCCACATGATCGCGTTCATCTTGTACGACCACCAGATGATGAACTCCCGTCTGGAGAACATCACCAACGAATCCCACTCACGACTCATGGGCCACCCCGTCGGCTGCTGGCCCTGTAGCGTCGGCGACAGCGACGTAATGCGCGTAGACCTCAGCCAGCGACACCTCGACCTCGTTGATGGCATGCGCCGCGATGCCGTAGGTGATCAACAAGTCCGCCAGGTCGTCGAAACAGAACCCCGCCTGCGCCACAGTGAGCCGCGCCTGCCGCAACCCCGACTGACCGGGGGCGTCATCCCAGGCGACAGTTTCCACGCCGGGCAGCGACCCGAACCCAGGGTCCGACCCCACATTTGGGAAGGTGACCTCGATGATCCGCCGTCCCGCCAGGGGTGCCCGCAACTCGGCGGGCGTGCCCACGGCGAGGATTCGTCCGTGCGACAGCAGCATGATCCGGTCACACACCGCCAAATCCTCCGGGCTGTGACTGGCGATGATCGCCGTGCGCCGGTGCTGGTCGGCGTCCGTGCGGATCAGGTCGCGCAACGCACGAGCCGATTGGACGTCCAGGCTGACGGACGGCTCGTCGTAGTACACGACCGGCCTGTCCAACACCAAGCCTCGGGCGATGGTGACCTTCTGGCGCATGCCCGCCGACAGTTGGCTGACGTACTTGTGGCCCGCGTCGGCCACACCGACCGTCTTCAGCGCCGCGTCGCACCGGTCAGTGAGCGTCTTGCCTGACAGGCCGAAGATATTGCCGTACAAGACCAGGTTCTCTCGCGCGGTCAACTGCCATTCCAGGCCCATCCAGCCGTTCGTGCTGACGTAGGAGATCGTGCCCTTGATCTGGCGGATGTCAGTGTGCCCGTTGACCGTCACCTGGCCGCTGGTCGGTGCCAGCAAACCTGACAACACCTTGATCAGCGTGGTCTTACCCGCCCCGTTCGCCCCGAACACCCCGAACACTTCACCCCGGCCCACGCTCACGGTGACGCCATCCAGCGCCAAGGTCTGGCTCGCCTGGTTACTGGTCAACCGGGCCAGGTTCTTCACCCACAACGCGACCCCGACGGCCTTCTCCTCCTGTAACCCGACGAAGCGTTTGCACACCCCGACGAGATCGATCATGGGCCGATCCCCGCATGGCGGGGGGACATCGGTCGCGGGTGACGGCAAACCGGCAGGCACCCACGGGCGGCGCTTGCTCATCTGCGACCCCCTCGGGCCAGGGTCGCCTGTTGGTTAATCCCGGCCTGGTCTGCGCGAGTCGGCGGCTGGTCGGCATACAAGACGTGTTCAAAGTGTTGCTGCACGTTGGTGACCAGGGCTGCGACGTGCGCGTCCGGCTGGGTGTAGTAAACCGTGGTGCTGTCACGGCGGCACTTCACCAGGCGTCCGGCGCGCAACTGGCCCAGATACTGGGGGACTCCCGGCGCGGGTCGATCCAGTGCTTGGGCGATCTGGGTGACCGACATGTCGGTGCCGTCCAGCATCGCCAGGGTCGCCAGTCGGGTATGGTCGCCGAGGAGGCGCAACACCTCCACGGAGTACACCAAGTCGGCCTCGGGGGGCAACCCCGGCGTCCGAGCCGCTAATGTCACTAGACCCATCTTTCCACGCCCCGCTTAGTTCCTTGGCGAGCACCACGGCGGCGGCGATAGTGGAGGCGGTCGCCCACACCTGGTGCGGATAAAACCAACGATGTCACCCACTGACACCAGCCCGGCCCGCCGCTGAGATGGGCGGCACTGTGCTGGCCAGCAATGGGGCCAATGTGGGCTGAGCGGTAGCCATCGGCGTTGTGCTGACAGGTGCGGACATCGGTATCACCGTTGCCGTCCGCCGACGCAGATCAATCGGGGAGTGATTCGGTGCAGGTTGGTTCTCATGGCTGTGGTGAGTTGAGGACGGATCGGATGGCGGGGCCGAAGTCGTGGGCGATCCATGTGATGAGTTGTGCGGGATCGCCGAGGTCTGGGTCACCGAGAATGGCCATCACCCCGCCGAGGATGAACGCCAGGTGGGCTCCTAGCCGGGGGTCGGGGTGCGCCGGGTCGGTGTCGATGCTGGCTAGCCATAGCGCAGTGATGGAGCGTGTGAGTTGCTCGCGCATCCAGGGAGCGGCGTTGTTACCGACCAGCAGGCACACCCGGCGGAAGCGCATGACCAGGAGCGGGTCGCCTAGCAGCAGGTCGGCGTAGAGGCGACCATCGACGAACCCGTTCAGCACCATGCGGGGTAGTTCGGGCACCAGGTTGTCTTCGAGCAGTACTGACGCCATCTGGTCGAGGTTGGAGTAGTAGTAGTAGAGGCTGTTGTGGCTGACCTGGGCGCGTTTGCAGATCGCCTCGATGGTGAAGTTGGCGAACGGCATCTCGGCCAGCATCGCCCAGAAGGCGTCTTCCAGTCGTTGCTTGGCCGGGACAATCCCGGAGTCTCGTCGTGGCCTGACCATCACTGCTCCTAACCAGAAGAAGAGGCACGTATCTTCAGTATAACCATAACCATATGCTAGTTATGATTAATGTGTTTCTAGGGTTCTTCGTCAAGGAGGTCGCAATGCTCGAGAAAATGGGCAACCGTCGCTATCTGATTCCGTTCGTGGCCATTGTCGCCATCTTCATCGTGTTCGGAACGGCGTTCTACCCGGAGTTGCATGCCACGCCGCAGGACGTGCCGTTCGCCATCGTCAACCTCGATCAGGGGGTCGCTACCCCGACTGGCCAGGTAAACATGGGTGACGCCATGGTCCAGAAGATGCAGGAGGGTGGGGCTGCGGCGTCACCCATCGCGTGGACCACACTGGACTCACAGGCTGCGTTGGATGCCGCGATGGCTAATGACCAGTTCTACGGGGCGCTGGTCATCCCGGAAGACTTCTCGACCACCCAGGCCGCCGCGGCTGCCGGTACAGGCAACTCGCCGTCGGTGCAGGTCGTCATCAATCAGGGCAAGAATGCGATGTTAGCCACTACGATGCAGACAGCGATCACAGGCATCTTGGCGCAAGCCGGTCTGACGGCCCAGGTGACGACGATCAATGGTGCCGAAGTAGGCGGTGGGGCATTAGGTGGGCTGATGTCGGCCATGATCATGGTGATGCCACCAATGATGATGGCAATGATCAGCTCTGTGCTGCTATTTCTGGCGCTCCGCCCCCGCAAGCAGGCAGCCACCACCGCCCGCGCCAAGGCTGTAGGCAAGCAACTAGGGTTCGCCGTGGTGGTATCGGCGGCTATCGCCGGTCTGGCTGTGTTAATGGCCACCTGGGTGGGCGGCTTGAGCATACCTGCCAGGCCGATTTTCTTCTTCATTTGGGCCACGATTGCGTTGGTCATGGTGCTTTTCATCGGTGCGCTAGATTTGGCACTACCGCTTGGCGTGGTGGTCATCGCAGGCGTGTTCGCGCTGGGCACCACCTCAGCCATGCTCGCCCGCGAGATGCTGCCCAGCTTCTGGCAGCATTGGGTCTACCCGTGGGTGCCGCAACGGTTCATGGGCGACGGCATCCGCCACATTATTTACATGAATGGCTCGGCGCTGAACGCGTCCCTGCTGCCACTGCTGGTCACCGGGGCCATCGGGTTGGTCCTCATGGCCTTGGCCTTCGTGATTCCCGCACGGCGTGCCGGTGCCGTCCAAGCCAAGCCAGTCCCGGCCACCGCAACCTCATAACCGACAGAGGCCTATCGCATCCACCCGCCCCTGAATCGCCTGATTGAACCGTACTGGGTTTGGTTCCGCTTCTACTAGGAGGATGGAATCATGCCACGTGTTAATAGCCCGGAGTTTCGTCCGAGAGCGCTTCGGATTTTGGAGGAGGCGATTCCGGTTCATGATTCAGAGTTACAGGCGATCTGTCAGGTTGCTTCGAAGCTGGGATGTGATGCGGAAACGCTTCGTAAGTGGAAACGCCGCGCTGAGGTTGATGCTGGTACTCGGCCGGGGGTGACTAGTGAGGATCAAGGCGAGATCTGCCGGCTGAAGCGTGAAAACGCCGAGTTACGGCGGGCTAACGAGATACTGAAAACAGCGTCAGCGTTTTTCGCAGCCGAACTCGACCGTCCCACGACGAGATGATCCGATACATCGACACGTATCGGGTTCGTTTCGGGGTCGAGCCGATCTGTCGCACTTTGAAAGCGACGCAGTGTGGGTTCATCACGGCGCGGGGCTACCGGGTCGCCAAGACCAGACCGGTGTCTGCCCGGATGGTCCGTGACAATGCACTGCTGGGCGAGATCAGGCGAGTGTACACCGCTGACTACAGTGTTTACGGGGTCCGTAAGATGTATGCCTCGATGATCCGGGCCGGCTGGCTGGTGGGACGTGACCACGTGGCCCGGCTGATGCGACAGGCCGGTTTAGGTGGTGTTACTCGTAGCCGTAAAGTGTTCACAACCCACCCGGATGCCAGCCTGGCTCGACCTGTCGACCTGCTGCAACGTCAGTTCACAGCACCGGCACCCAGGCGGGCCTGGGTGGCTGATATCACCTATGTTGCCACCTGGTCCGGGTTCGCATATGTCGGTTTCGTCACCGATGCGTACTCCCGCCGGATCGTCGGCTGGAGTGTGTCATCGACGTTACGCACTGAACAGTCGACACTGGCCGCGCAAAACATGCCAGCCTGGCAGGTAAGCGATGATCTCAGCGGGCTTATCTGCCATAACGATCACGGGGCGAACTACTTGTCGGTGCGTTACACCAGCCGGGTCATCGAACTAGGCGCCAAACTGTCTACTGGCAGCGTTAGTGACGCCTATGACAATGCGCTAGCTGAAACTATTAACGGCTTGTACAAGGCTGAGCTGATCCGCCGGCAAGGACCCTGGCGAACTATTGAACAAGTCGAGCTAGCAACCCTGTCATGGGTGTGGTGGTGGAACCACCAACGTCTCCACGAACACCTGGGCTACCACACTCCCATCGAAACCGAACAGGCCTACTACAATCAACCAACAGAACCGCAGCTGGCAACCGCCAACCGCGAAAAACAATAGGAACAAAACCCAGTACGGTTCAGATCCAGGTTAAGGCTAAGGCTGACGAGTTGCGGTCCCGGTTGCGTGCCGGTGAGCCTGCCACGGATTCGCGGGAACGTCTGGACGGGTTCACTCGGGAATGGGTCGCTACCACTCTGGCGTTGAGTAAGGGCCTGAAGTATAGTACCCGTGGTTGGTACGCGGGCCTAGCGCGTGTGCACATCATTGATGCATCCATTGGGCAGATAAGACTTGACCGGCTGGGAGTTGGCGACATTGAGACATGACTGCTAAGTATGCAGCGGGCGGGCTTGTCCGAGTCCACGATCCGAGGGGCCTACACAACCCTGCACAAGGTGCTTACGTCAGCGGCTAAGAAACAGATGCTCCGCCGGAATTGGGCTGCTGAAGTCGAACGGCCCACAGTTACCGCGCATGAGGCCACCAGCCTTGACGCGGTGCAGCTCCAGGCGCTACTGAAAGCGGCTGAAGCATCGGGTTCACGATACGCGCTGCTGTTCCAATTGCTAGCGCTTACTGGGCTTCGTCGGGGTGAAGCGCTAGCCCTGCGATGGGAGAGCATCAGGCCAGATGGTAAGCCAGTGATTCGGGTTTCTGGAACATTGGCGCGCATCGATGGCGTGTTGGTCGTGACTCAACCAAAGACAAGCAACTCGCGCCGTGATCTGTTCATCACCAAGCCGATTGATGCGGTGCTGCGGGCACTGAAGCAACGGCAACGGAAAGAGCAACTGAAGGCCGGTTCGTTGTGGACGTCGACGGGCTACGTGTTCACCACCGAGACGGGCCAACCTTGCGACCCGCGCAACGCATTACGGGCGCTGCATTCGGCAGCAACCAAGGCAGGGTTGTCTGGTGTTGGGCTTCACACACTGCGCCACACAGCAGCTACCTTGATGCTTGGCGCTGGTGTCCCAATTTTGACCGTCTCTGGGCAACTCGGCCATTACTCGGTGTCAATCACAGGCGACGTCTACGGGCATGTCTCAGATGAGGCATCGGCAAGCGCCATGGGAGCACTAGCCAAAGCGGTGGCCGGTAGTCAACGGTAGTCAATCTTTGGCGAATAGTGGCGTACTCTGGCGGAATATCGGTTGCTTGGTAGTCAAATTGTGGTAGTCAGGCTAGGAAATTGACCAGCAGCAGCATAGCTAATTGGTCATCTACTAGGCATTTCACATTGTCGGGCTGACAGGATTTGAACCTGCGACCCCTTGACCCCCAGTCAAGTGCGCTACCAAGCTGCGCCACAGCCCGAGTGTTGTTTCCAACGACGCTAGCGTACTACATGTGGGCAGGTCTTGTCGCCTGTGTTGGCTCGCTCACATCAAACTACCTGCTCGCCGCCCGCGTACAGATGATGACCCTGTGCCACGATGTTGGACGCACTGCCGTTGAACGCCGAAATGTTGGCGTCTGCCGTCAGCACCCACTTGCTATCAGCCGAGAGCGTCACATTGACGGTGCCAGCCAGGTTGGTTGAGTTGATCGTCCCAGTGAACGTCGAGCCAGATGCCAGCGACATGTCGAGGCTCGATATGCTGTCCACCTCAATAGCCCCTGCAAGCGTTTGCTGCGACGCCGTCAGCGTTACAGAACCACCATTATTTCCAAGCGAACCCCAACCCCTGCTGCCATCGTTACCGGCGACCGTCAGCAAGTTGCCAATGCCCTCGGTAAGCGCAACATTTTGCAAGTTGATTGTCGCCGTCGTGTTGGTCACGTAAAACAGATCACCATTGATTCCTGTCAAACTGCCACCTGTCATTGAAAAGGCACCGCCGCCTTGCGTGGCATCACCCGACATTGACTGGTAAATCATCACTGAGTGAATGTTTTCGCCACTATCAGCTCCATATGTTCCCGCCATATCACCGGTCGCGGTGCAATTCGTCAGCGACACAGAATTGGCACCCTCAATCACAACGGCTTCGGAATTGTTGGCGATCAGCGTTGCGCCCGAGACATCAATTTCGGCAGTGCTGTAAATCGCCGGCGATCCGGTCCCGTTGGTGGTATACGTACCACCTGTCACATTCATCGTGCCACCGCCACGGTCGCTTCGAAGCGCCGCCGCCGAATTGCCCTGCGTCACAATATCAAGATTACTGGCGATTATCTGACCACCCCCGGCCACCTCAATTCCGCCGGAATTGTCTTTCGACGTTCTAATCGTGGCGTCCGAACTCGTCGCCGAGCTCGCAGTATTGTAAACGAAAATCCCATTGCCACCGGACGCATCCGTCGTGACGCTTCCACCGCTTAACGTCAGCACTGCCCCATCGCGCACCAAAATGCCGGCATTCATCCCGTAAAAGTCGCTATTGTCCGTATCAGACGAATCACCCGTCTTGTTGACAGCCGGGCCCGTCAAGCTGACATTCGCACCGCCCTCGACCCGGACAGCGTTTTCATCGGCGCCCGTAGACGCATAACTGCCCGACGCCTGGCTGGTGTCCGCGCTAAAGGTCGTTACCGCGGTGCCGCTGGTTTCGCTCTGGGCTCCCCCGCCCGGCCCGCCACCTGGTGGGGCCCCATTGGGCGGCGGGCTCGCGTTTTGATTTGGGGACGCACCGGTGGCACAGCCCGTGCACACCGTAATTGCCAGCCCGATGACGATTGCCAGACTCCCAATTCTGCGGAAAGGGACTGCTCCCATGTCAACGTCCTCCCTGTTTGAACCTGCTATCTATTGCATCATCGCAGGTTAACTGGGGGCTGAGCGCTTTCTTTGAATAATCTGTGTGTCAGAACCTAGTGAATTGCCAATGCCTTCTGCACATCATCGTTGGGTGCCTCATATGGCACCTGACGCCCGGTTACCACGTCCAGCACCATCTTGACGTCGGCCAACGTCTCCCGCACCTGGTATTTGTACCACCGGAAGTCATGGGCCGGCGTGTCATCCCCCACGCCAACGGCATCGATCCCAAGCATGCGGCATGTCGCCACCGCCCGCGGCAAATGGTATGACTGTGTGATCACAATCAGCGAGTGCACCCCATAGACATCCCGAGCCCGAATGCACGACGAGTACGTATCGATCCCGCCATCATCTGTCACGATCCGGTCAGCCGGCACACCAGCCTCCACCAGCGCTGCTTTCATACCGGCCGGCTCATCGTCTACCGGATCACTCGAACCGGAGACAATTATCACCTTCGTCTTGCCCGTCTTGTAAAGCTTCGCAGCCAGGTCAATCCGCGACTGCAAATACGGTGACGGCCCGGTCGGCCACATCATCGCACCAAGCACCAACGTGACATCCATCATCGGCACGGTGGACGTCGAATACCGGTAGTCGCGCGACTGCGCCCACGCCACTACTTTGGGGACGCCCAACGCTAACCCAACCACCACTATCACACCAACGATGACTAACCACATTGTTCGACGCCTTCCATGCTTGGCCATGAATTTCAGCTTACCGAACGAAGTTCAACTGCTGGTCGTTGCTGTGATAAATATTGGC
>Ga0123354_10015722_pt1 | contig 11835 bp, 10 predicted proteins | sample TergutLab28metaG_2_FD_97872 | JGI IMG/M metagenome (GOLD analysis project Ga0123354, IMG submission 97872) | Labiotermes labralis P4 segment gut microbial communities from Petit-Saut dam, French Guiana - Lab288 P4 | ecosystem: Host-associated > Arthropoda: Insects > Digestive system > Gut ... | reverse complement strand
CTCACGAGGCTGAGTGGACCCCGTTCCAGACCCACTACTACTCAGAAAATCTGGTAGCGCCGGGGATCGAACCCGGGACCTCTGTATCTGTAGCCAGAAACTCTGACCACTAGACCACAGAACCTAGTTGCCATATAAATAAAAATTATTTACGAGTGAGTTGGTTTTGATTGTGAATATTTTTAGTTATTCATTTCTCTTATATTGATGTCCTAGCTAGGATGTTTGTATCTTGGTGGATTGTAGTGACTCAAGGCAACACCATGTCCTGCTACAGATGATTACAATAAAGTAATAACTTTTGTGTATTATAGGCATACAGTTATGGAGGAACAACAGGGGTTGGACATGATGCTGATAAGGTTGAGACAATGATGAAAGTGCGTGATCGGGTTATTAGTGTGAAATTCAATGCTGATACTGCAGCCAGCATGCGATGGAACTTTAGGCCACAACAGACAGAGATAAAGGTATTTTAATCAGTTTTACATGGTTAATGTCCTGACTCACTCATGTTTACCATCATGTTCTCTGTGTTGGATATCACAAATTTTCCTGAGGAGCTGTGACAGCCTGAGGGTGGGGCTTTCAACTTCCAGTATCTTCTCAGTAGCTATTTTTGTCTTCTTCCTTATCTTCTCATCCCTTCTATCTGTCTGTCAATAACACATTTCAGAAGGCAGTTCCTACACAATTTGTAACCAAGCCATTTAGCCTTCCTTTGTTTTGTTATCTGTAGGATGTTCCTTTCTTCCTTGACTCTTGGTAGTACTTCTTCGCTTTTCAAACAACTGGTCCAACTGATGCAGAAGTTATGTAGCATGGAATGAGACTGGAGGGTGATTATGAATGATGAGTAGGTAGGAATTTGAAAGGAAGAGGTTATGGACTGATTGAAGTTATTAATCAAACATTTATTCAAGATATTAAAGAAATCTAAACTATAAGTGGTCATTTAAGTAACTTGACTGATATTTGAACCAGGTATTTCCAGGATACAAGCTGACTGTTACCCACAATAATATGTTTGTTTTCATCCCCACATACAAAACTATGGGCCGGGATAGTGTAGTTGGTAGAGCAATTCACTGTGGACTGGACGGTCTGGCGGTTGCATCCCAGTTGGGACAAAATTTTCTGCACCCGTCCAGACCAGCCCTGGGGCCAATGAAGCCTCCTATACAATGGGTACTGTGTCATTTCCTGGGGTAAAGTGGCGGGGGTGTGGCTGTAACCACCCACCCTCATATGGTGCCAAGACTAAAGAAAGAGAGAGCTATACCTCTACTCCCACTTTGTACCTTCATGGCAGGTTACTGGGTTAACTTTACCTTTACTGTTACTTTCAAGCCTTTTTTTTTTACAACATTTGTATCAAGGACATAGAAGACCATGTTATAGGTTTCATTCCAATCTTGCAGTTATACAATGTCATGCTACATGGATACATTTTGTATAAACAGTACAAAGTACCTGCTTGCAATGGGGTTAATAGAAATGCATACAGGGTTTTGGTGAGGAAACCTGAAGGAAGTAACCACTTGGAACAACTGTGGGTATATGGCAAGATGTTATTAAAGTGGATGTGCAGGAAATAGGATGAGAGGGTGTGAACTGGATTCGTCTGACTTTGACTGGTTCTTGTGAACATAGTGATAGACCATTGGGGTCCATAAAATGCAGGATATATCTTGACTAGTCAAGGAGCTGTTAGATTTCTGAAAAATGGATTCTGTCCCATGGAGTTAGTGAATTGTACATAATAATGACGTCTGTGTTCTTTGTTGTAAGATGTAACCACTTTGTTAAATAATCATGTACTGCTTTCAGGTTTCTCCTGGAGAAACTGCTCTAGCATTTTACACAGCCTGTAACCCAACAGATTATCCAGTGACAGGAATCAGCACATACAATGTTATCCCCTTTGAGGCTGGTCAATATTTCAACAAAATCCAGTGTTTCTGTTTTGAGGAACAGTTGCTGAATCCACATGAACAAGTAAGAACAATGGAATAACAGTGTAGGAAGTGGGTGAATTTTTCTTTGCAATGGGGCATGAGCTGTAGGATTCAACTCTTGAAGCACCTCCCACTTTAAGGTCGGTTTCACCTTGTCCTGCATCCTGTACCTGAACTGAATTGTGGCTGTATAAACATTATGTGCATGTTGCAAGAAATGCCACAGCCATATTCAAGGATACTGATTTGTGTGAAGACAGCATTCCTCATAGTCACTATGATGAGCACCACAGATCTCCTGTTTGGTGATAGTTTAAGGAAAGGGCGCACAAATGCTGGCTACTGCATATTTAGGATGGTGCCTAATACTATTGGGTGCTTCATATGGAACTTGCTTCATGCTATCCTTCTGGTTCCTAGAATTTTAAGGTGGCTGCTAGGTTTTTGGAAAATTTGTTGGCCCCTGGTTTAAGCGTTACAGCTGGTTTGGAGGAAGTTCCACCAGTGAATTCAAGTTGGCAATGCCATTGTGATAATGCAGATGAGATTCAAATCCATCATCTTCTGAACGTAAGTCCAGAACATTATTGGTATGCCAGCTGGCTTGATTTCAGTTGACCATTACATCCTGTCAGAAGAGATGCTATTTAAGAAATTTAGATTGAAATACACTGCATTGCATTTTTAAATTTTGGTTTCATTTATTAACCTGCACATAGGAAAACACCCCTAGAATTTCATTTTATATATTTAGACAACAAGCAGATTTGCTGCATTTGTAGACATGCAACATAATTTCTGTTTTATTTTCTACAAACCGTTTATTGCATAATTTTATATTTTTCTGTTCAAATAATACAATTCTTATAAACCATGAATTAAAATTCAAAATCCCACCCTGGTAAGATAAAGGTTAATGTGATGTTTCACGTATGACCATTGTAGTTGAGCCACCTTCGTTATGCTAGCCTTATACACTGCATCGAGCCACTAAATTCTGAGCAGGATATCTTACGGTAAAATTCTCGAGTGGTATTCATAAGATTTTACTCTTCTGGAATGTGTCACTGTCTAGATTTGAATGCAGGGGTCACATTTGGGAGGAGCTACTGCCTTTGTCTTCAGGACCATATGCATAACTTCTGGAGGGGGGAGGGGTGTCAAGGAGGTGGAAAATGCCCTCCAATATTTTATCTACCTCAGAATAGTTTTTTTTTTTTCGGCTACTGAGTTGTAGATGGGCAAATAAAACAAATTGGTTCAGGTGGAGGGGAAAGGGGTGTATGTATATTAAGGACTGGTTCAAATCAATCTTCTCCCTCTTTCTGATTTGATTCCTTCATAAATTAAAGCTCTTGATTCCCATGATTGATTCTGCCTGCCCAGTGTTATTAGCCAAGTTACGACTATGTTCAGGACAGTCTAAGAAGAGTAGGCTGAATGGAGACACTGTGGATAATGTAAAGGGAAAGGACGGAATGGATGTCTGTTGAAGCAAGCCAATAGGCATCTTAGTGAACGAACAGTGGGCAAGACTGTTTCTACAGTCTAATCAGTGTTATTTTAGTATTCAAAGCACGAACAGCTTAAAACTAACTCATAATGGGGTGGTACTTCCATCCATTTAACTGTCCGCGTGTGGACATCAACATCAGTTAAGAGTATAGATTCATAAGGAACACATTTTAAATTTGCATGTTCTCCAGTGGGGTACAACTTTTACACTATTGTTTTCTTGTTTCTATGAAAATTCACCATGACTTTGTTTTAGAGTTTAAATACAGGGCACATTTTATTGTAGGTGGATATGCCAGTATTTTTCTACATTGATCCAGAATTTGCTGAAGACCCAAAGATGGAGACAGTGGATACATTGACACTGTCCTATACATTCTTTGAAGCCAAGTCTGGACTGAAATTACCTGTTCCATCATTTATGAAGCAGTAATTAGCCAAGAACTGAATGGAGTGGTAAGTTGCATTGAGGTCTTTCAGTCAGTTCAGTTTGGATTGTGGAAACTAATGTTTTTGTATCAAGAATGTTCTGTAGTAGGAGTTAATGGGATTTACGTGTTCCTGACCAATATTCAAGGTGATAAATGTTAATTACCAATTTTCTTGCAACAGAATTGTACCAGGACATGATGTTGTACAATATGTTTCAAGGGCTGGTCATGTGGATGTAGGAACGCTCTTCAGTTGTAGAGGAGCATTTACTTTTTAGGCACATTCGCAAAATTTCTAAAAGCAACTGTCGGCTTCATCATGTCCATCCATCTGTCTGTCTGTCTGTCTGTCCATCTGCATGGAACAGCTCACCTCCCACTGGATGGATTGTTATATTTGAGTATTTTTAAAAAATCTGTTGAGAAAATTCAAGTTTTGTTGAAATCTGACAAGAATAACAGGTACTTCACATGAAGACCAGTATAAATTTATGAACATATGTTGCAACATTCTTGTTAGAATGAGAACTGATACAAAAGTTATAGAGAAAATAAAAACACACATTTCATTTCAGTAACTTTTTTTTTTCCCCCCCCGAAAATCGTGCTGTTTATGTGGAAAAATATAGGTGAGCTGGACTGGCCACAGATGACAACATGGCACATGCACATTGCAGCTGGATACCTAAGGCCACAGACACACACTCAGAATGCATAATACTTCCTGCTTTTTCATGGCAAAGATGGTTGCATGAACGCACCTCAGTGTTACATGTTTTTCAGAGCATAATTTGCCTGCCCTTGTAGGTGCACACGTTTATTGGTTTAATTTACGTCTCCATTAAAAAGCACACGTTTTCTTCAGTTTCATTTGCATATCCATTGTGGGACATGCATGTTTTTCAGACTTTAATCTACCCCTTCATTGAGATGCACACTTGTTTATCAGTTCAATTTGACTATCAATTTAGGGGCCCATGTGTACTTCAGAGTTTGGTCTCCCTGCCAGTAATGGGGCATTTTTATTGTAGAGTGTACAGTGAAATTATTACACCAATTGTATTCATTCATGCTTCTCCATCTTCCATTATACCATTTTTTTTTTGTTTCAATTCAGTTTCACTTTTAGTTTACTGAATTGTATGTAAGACCTTCGTTACAAAAGTTTATTTTTTGGAACAATTCATGAAGGCGATAAATATTGCATTTGAGCACAAGTTAAAGTTCTGTTAGCTTAATGCCATCCAGTGTCATTGTAATGTTTTTGTTATTTAGAAAACATAGAAATTGAAGGTACTGAATTTATGGTACAGGCTGATGATTCTAATTTTTTTCGTACATGAATGTAGAACCTCTTAGAACGGTACTACAAGGTGAAGGTGTTCCTGTGCATGCCATGAAGGCATTTTTAACCACAGCACTAGATGGAGGTGAGTTGTCAGCTTCACACCCTGGCTACTCAACCTCCAGGGAACTTCCTGAATAGATGGATGGTTGGACCAACAGCCATTCTGGACATTTGGAGAAAAGAAATTCTCTTGTCCCTACCAGGAACTGAACACCCAATTATCCACCCTGTAGTTTAGTTACTGTACTGACTACAGTACTGCAGCTCCCTGTAGAACAACACTTCAGGAAATAATAGGTACCACATTTAAAATAACAGACAGCAGGACATGTGGTGTCCAGGAGTTCTTGCCTCCTGGCAAAACTGATACTACAAACATTGATGTGTAAGTTTATTTACACAAGATATATAAATAAACAAAACGTGTATGTTGTGTTATATACTTTGTAAGCTGTATTAGTAAACATTTAGAACACAATGCATATCACTGGACTTCACATCTAATCCAAGGAGATGCCAGAGTACAAGTTCTATGGACTAGGTGCCAGTTGTCTACTGTTAGGATAAGCCCTGTATGTGATTTTGTGGATTTGTTTGCACTATTTCAGTCATAACACAAGCCAACTCTGCACCACCTAATGACAAAGCAAGTGAAGTGTCCAACACTTATTCACAATTGTGTGTACAATCGCAAATGAGCACTAAAGAAAAGTTTTTGTGTTCAGATTGTTTACTGCTAGAGATGTAGTTCTGTGATGCAGTAATTTTTGAATTTGTATTAAAAAAAACAGACATAAACTAAAAAATTACCCTTATGATACTGAATGCTATTGCAAAATATCTAGGTATTATGGTGCCCTAGCACCCAGGATTTGTTGAGCCCTGGTGTATGGTTAATTGATTAAACAAGCCTTAAAATAATGTGTACATATGTAAGTGTACTTAGAATTTCTAAAGTGTCTAACATTGTAATAAACTCTAATTATTAAGGTGTCAACAACATTACAGTTATTTAGTTTTATATAATCATCATAACACTATTAATTGTAATACCTAACATTCTTCACTTGTCCTAATAAATTTCTAAGCACTCTGCAGTAATTTTGTTGTGGTATTAACGATAACACACAATGGAATACGTTTTTAATTACAACCTCCATTTAAATCATTCACATGCAGTAACTGAAAACACGGTGTTTGTAGACTTCTCAGAAATTCAAAACTAGTTGAGTTTTGAGAAAGGCATCCATTTCTGACATAAATGGAATTATTAAATTTGTATTGACTGCATGGGGTACACAAGTGTTCAAGAGTGGGGTGGCAGTGTTCCAGCATGTTCCTGAAGTCACGTTTGGTTTGAAATTTTGTCACAGTTTCTTCATCACTTGTTTTTTGCTGAAGGCAGTCTTCTGCAATATCCACTTGACATGCACATCTACTGATATCTGTTGTCTTCTGTGTTGGGTTCTTCCTATTGTCCATAATTCAATATGAGAAAATAATGTTGGTGTTCCATATGTGAGCATAATTGTACTAATCAGGACTCCTCATTATTGATCATTGCCATTTTTTACATGTGTTTTGCAAAATTGCAAAAAGTGACTATTAGCTTTGTCATATCTGTCTGTCTATCTGCCCGTCTGTCCATCCAAGCGGAACAACTCAGCTCCCACTGGACAGATATTCATGAAAACTGATTTTTGAGTATTTTTCAAAAACCTGTTGAGAAATTCAATTTTGATTAATATTTGACAGGACTAACAAGCACTGTACATGACGATGTATACATTTATGATAATTATCGTAAATGTCTTGCTGAATTGCTCTTAGAATAAGAAATGTTGCAGAGAAAATCAAAACACATTTTATGTTCAATAATATTAAAAAAAAATCATGCCATTTATGAGATAATGTGTAAAAATATGGTAGAGCCAGACAGGCCACAGATGACAGTATAATATGGCTGATCTGCATTGCATGCTGGGTAACTAAGGCTACAGACACACTCAGAGTATGTAATGCTTATTACTTTTTCATGGTAACAATGGTTATGAAATGGTTATGTTTCATTTATACATACATTGCCATTCTTGAATAAAGAGAGACCAACTTGATGTCACTTGCTTTATTATTTCCTTATTTACTGCTCAACATGTTTCGGTTGTTAATACATCCGAAACATGTTGGCAGTAAATAAGGAAATAATAAAGCAAGTGACATCAAGTTGGTCTCTCTTTATTCAACTATCAAGATGATGCACGGTCCAATAAACAGAAGATTGCCATTCTTCTTTGTTTAAAAAATAAAATATCATTTAGGTTTTTTCTGGTCCATTTGAAATAAAATAATTCCTGATAAGATATTCATTCCTCTGTGTGATCTGTAAGCATGTTACTTAACAATGCTGTCATTTACTGAGATTAAATATCGTCAGTGTCAGATGAATAAATGAGTATGGAGCACTGGTAGAATGATACTGATGGGTTAAGCCTGAAGTACTTGCAGAAGAACCTGTCCCAATGCTGCTTTGACTGCCAAAAATTCCACATGGACTGACCTAGGATCAAATGCATGCCTCTGTGTTGAGAGGCTTGCAACTAACAGCTTGAGCCATAGAATGGCCTTCTGTGTGTAATATAAACTGTCGTACAATGCGGGTTATTTCTTTATAACCTAAATAATAATGTTCTTTTCATAAGTTAAGTGTGTCATTCATAATTCTGTTAAACAGGCCTGTTAAGTTCACACCATGTATTTTTACTGTCTTTTTTCATTTCCTTTTGAAGGCTATACCCTCCACCAAATCCATGTTTGACTTGAATGCAGTATTCAGTTGTCTGTATTCTTTCTCAAGACCATGTTACATATAACCTCACTTACTAACGGTATGCAGATTTATAGTAGTGTATGAAGTCACAATATGTTGTGTAGAGCGTTATGATGCACACATTGGTAGGCTTTCTGCCTTAAGAGACTTGCAGTTTGGAATCATACTTTGCTGTGTGTGTGTGTGTACTGGTACAGTATCATTGTTTTACAGGCCTGTCAGCATTGATAACATTCAGCAATTACAAGGCTTATTCAGAAAGTAAGTACCGTTTCGTTGTAAAAAGAAATTGAGTAAGGTTTCATATAAAATTTTATTGTTATCAGATTCTACATTCTTCAAACTATTTTTCCACATATTCGCCGCCATTATTGAGGCACTTATCATAGCGGGGCACATGTTTTTGTATACCCTCCTCATAGAATGCCGCCACCTGCGATGTTAGCCACTACTGACAATGTCATAGAGTAGAGTCTTTGAAATCTGAGTAAAGTGCAGGGACAGATCAGAAATTGTGAAATGTCTGTCATCATGCACTCTTTCATTGACCTTACGCACCAAATCATCATTCACCAAAGATGGACACCCACTTCGCGCCTCATTGTGCACGTTCTCTCATCCTTCATTGAACATCCGAACCCATTTCCTAACCATGTCATCACTCATCGCATTGTCACCATACAATTGACAAATCTGGTGATGAATCTCATTTTGTAGCACATTCCTTGCTTTCAAAAAACGATTTACAGACCGTATTTCACAGTTGGCAGCACCTTCAATTGTCTTAAACATGTTTAACGCACAGGAACAAACATAAACATAACACAAATTTAACAAAATGGTGTCTGTGGCTTCTCCATTGATAGAGGAAGTCACTGCACATGCGCAAAGTGACAGTCTCGAGGATGTGTGAGAGATATGCGCAGACAGTACTTACTTTCTGAATAACCTACATACTGTACCGTTAAGTATTGTAACAGCATAATTTTAATAATCCACACCTTAGAAGCTGAGAAGCATAGGGAATTACGCATTTGAGTACTTGACTTCATTAGTGCCACTGAAGGTACACACGATTACATTAAGATGTTTTGTGCTCTAATATTTAATGGTGGCACTGATGGGGAAACTGCGACGCATGCCCATACACTTTTCCCTGTCAATGAAGAGGGAGTTCATCTTGATCTGCAGATCTGTCTCCAGGTTGGAACGTGTCTTAAGCAGATGCTGGTGCTGCGCCTCTGCTTCTTGTAGCTTTCGATGCAAGTGCTCGATGCTGTCCCCAATGTCGTGCACCTCTTTCACCAACCTGCATCAGTTCATTGCTTCAATATCCCATGTACTTCCCAAAAATTCTATGGTTCAGAATGGCAGAAGCAGTAATTTTGTTTTGTGTGGATATGCACTGTGGTTTGAGACTTGAAACCCTTATAGTTGTGTAACTGAAAACTGTGAAACATTTCTGTCATTCAAACTTAAGGTTAAGTATGACTAGCTGACACACAGGCTGAAGAGTAATATTTGTGAGGGAGTATGAATAGTGCAGAAAATTGGACTTTTCCTTCCTATTTTGGAGCCCAGATTTTATGCTGTTTTATGACTTTCACACTCTTAGTAAGTGAGAGTGACAGTACTGTTCCATGTATCTCATTTATATGGCAACAAAAGTCTTAAGCTTAATTAACTGGTGACTTATGTGGTAGAGACAGGGCCTGTTGGTTTTGCTGGTAACTCTTTTTGATGAATTAACGACCATATGTTGTTAGTACTGACGATTGAGTGAATAAACATTTCCCTGTATCTGTACACAGTTATGAGTTACATGCAGAAGGCACTTTTGGAAACTATGTACTTCAGATTGAAGTTTTGTTGTTAATTTTTTGTTTATAGTTTACCTGGTTTGTGCGCCATCCCTGCACAGTTCAATATCGCGACGATGTGTCCGTGCCTCAAGTCGAGTGTGTGCCACCTTCAGTGGGTTGCTCTTGTCCATGATAGCTTTGCGTAACAGTTCCATATTCTTCTCAACATCAAATATCTCCTGCTGAATCTGGAAATCAAAACAGTGGCTTGATGGAGTTGATGAAATTGTAGGAGTTGGGTCCTAAATAAAGAGCTGTAATTGTCCTGTTGTTGTTGTTGTTGTTGTTGTATAACTAACAATGGAATAACACCATCACGCATGTGAAACTATTGTAGGAGTGACATTTCACAGTTTGTGCTCTAGGGTATTCCAGCATCAGAACCTGGTTTTTGCAGCTCTTCCTCTGTTTCCCCCTTTATTCCCTTTATTACTCTTTAGTGTCACCAGCATCACCATTCAATTTACTGTCACTTCCCAGTCCAAAGCAGTGGTTGTACACATGCAAAGTACAACAATAATAAGTTTTGTGTGTGTGTGTGTGTGAAGTCTAATTTATGTGCAGTTTCTGTCATTCATGATTGTAACACTGTTGCTAGAATATGGGGGAAAGACATGTGTTCAGGAGTATCTGATTTTTAATTTTTGGTACATGGAAGTTGAATGGTACTCAACATGCATGCACATAGCAACACATGTCAGTTTTCATTTAACACAGTTGTGTTGTAACACGTGTTAATGAAAACTGAGACACCCAGACATTATTTTGCAGAATGGGTTTTGATACTTGGAAGGGTGGTTGCAGCAGTGGTGGTGATGTTGGTGGTTGTGGTTGTGGTGGTGACAACAATGTTGTTGTTGTTGTTGTTGTTACTGCTGCTGCCACCACCACCACCGCCACCGCTGCTGTGATGATGATGATGATGGTGATATTTCTTACATATATTATTCAATGATCTGTGTGTGTGTAATGCTTTTATTTTCCTGTTAAGTACATAACTGACTTCATCAGTGAAAGTGGCTAGGTCCTTTCATATAACGTGTGTGTACGTTTCTGTTTCAGACACAGGCCAATATGAACAGTTATAATATGGCAAAATCATCATCCTTGTCATTATCATTGTTGTCGTTGTCATCGTCCTTATTGTCGTTGGTTGTTGTCGTAATTTTGTGACAGCATGCTGTATTTCAGTTGTTTTCATCTTACCTTATGTAGGTGCATCTGCAGCTTAGATTTACTCTCCAGGATCTCTGAAGCTCTTCTTGAGAGGGCACTGTTTGTGGTATTCCATGCATTCCATATGTCATTGGCACTTTGATTGATGAGGCTGTCTGAATCAGTTCGGAGCTGTGCTGATTTTGATCGCTCATTCTGTGATCGCTGGATGATGCGATTGCTGTTTTCTGCCCATGATTCAGGCACACTGACACTGAACACAGGAAATAAACTGGACATGAATTCTGTTTCAAATCAAAGTAGTGACCTGGGGGAAGAATGTTTCATAGATCATTTGTCTGCCAGAAAAATGGAGAGAGAAAGGAATTAAAAGAGATAGGAAGAGCACAAGGCAATAAAGCAGTCAGTTTGTTTAATCCAGTTGTTCTCTTACTTTGAAGTTTAAAATGCAAATAATGGTGGATTGTATTAACTAGCCTGTGGGGTGGATACTGTCCTAGACGTGAAGTGGATTAATCCAAGAGAGAATTTTGCATCTGAAAATCTTCTGTTTTAGAAATTGTGCTGTAAATGCAGAAAGTAGGGTTGTTCCATCACATAAGTAACAACACTGTACTGATGAATTTTGGTTCAGTACCCCCCCCCCCCCATTCAACATTGTCAACCTTAACCCTTACAACCCAATTCTTCAAATTTTTTTTTTTTTTTTTTTTTTTTG
>Ga0123354_10015720_pt1 | contig 11836 bp, 4 predicted proteins | sample TergutLab28metaG_2_FD_97872 | JGI IMG/M metagenome (GOLD analysis project Ga0123354, IMG submission 97872) | Labiotermes labralis P4 segment gut microbial communities from Petit-Saut dam, French Guiana - Lab288 P4 | ecosystem: Host-associated > Arthropoda: Insects > Digestive system > Gut ... | reverse complement strand
TACTGCTCAAAATGTTTCGGATGTTAATACATCCATCTTCAGGAGCTTGCGACTACTTGGTGCGTTATTGTGTAGGCTGTATTGTGCTGACTTGAGGCGTGTTGGTGTTATGTAGCGGGATTGATGTGGTATCCGAGTGCAGGCTGAACTACTACAGAGTAGTAGTTCAGCCTGCACTCGGATACCACATCACCAACAGCCAATCCCGCTACATAACACCAACACGCCTCAAGTCAGCACAATACAGCCTACACAATAACGCACCAAGTAGTCGCAGGCTGCTGAAGATGGATGTATTAACATCCGAAACATGTTGAGCAGTAAATTGACATAATAAAGCAAATGTCATCAAGTTGGTCTACCTTTATTCAAATATCAAGATGATGCACGGTCCAATACGCATAAGAGGTCTAAGGATGATTAATCTATAGTCGAAACATGTAGCCCTATAATTACCTTCAGTAATAAAGTGATTGTGCTTACCTACACTATTTAATATTACATTATGTTAGGTACACTTTAAATCGAACGCACATACACAACGGTGTCAGTCAATGATCGGCTGTAACGATTGGCTTTTTCGTTCGAATCCCGGTGACAACAGAATATTTTCTTTACTTCCAAAAGTCCAGACCGGCTCTGGTGTCCACCCAGTCTCCTTTGCAGAGTGTATCGAAGTCTTTTCCTGACCCTAAAGCAACTGAAGCGTGGAAATACTCCCATCCAGTGTTGAGATTAAGAACGAGTGGAGCTATACCACTACTCCCCATTACGACTTCAAGGTGTGAGCAGGAACAAAATTTATATTTACCTATTTTCTTTAATAAAATCCGTGCCCCGCAAGAACTGGGTGTCGCACATAGTAAAACATTAATTAATATGCTTCAAACACAACTATTTTAATGTATACGAGGTCACATGTTTCGACCTTTTTAAACGGTCATCATCAGTCCTTCTAACACATCGAGTCACCTGATGCTGTGTACATGTTGGGATCCCAATATGTTTACATTGATAAAGTATATAAAATCTAGCAGGTCAGTTACATAAGAAGGGGTGACGTGTGTAATGCGTAACTATATAGTTAAAATATTTAAAATGGTGGTTGGTCGTTAAAAGGTCGGAACATGTAGCCTCGTATAATATTAAATAGTTGTGCTTGACGTATATTAATTCATGTTTTAGTATATTCCTAGCACATCGTGATGTCTTCCATCAAAGTCCCACATAGTAGATTAGTGCCTTAAGAGAAGGAGCCACAAAATAAATAAGGAAATGCAAATTTTTACATATAAAATTCTGAATATATTTCAGAAATATAGCAATAAATATGCGAGAAATTAATTCAGAAGCAGGATAAGTCACCAAAAAGTTGCCAGTTGTTGATATTAATCTGAGTGTTGATAATACACATTGTGGTGCAGACATTAATATTAACTCTGGTCTGAGCAGCATTCAGACGGGAGCCATGCAAGTGCGCCCTGTCAGTCTCAATTACACAACCACAAATCCTCCAACCCAACTGGTTGACTTAATCCTTGGCATAGACATAAGCCCTTAGTTTCTCTTCCAGAATTATTTGGTGATTGAACACTTCTATGTAGTTATACTCAAAGACTTACAGTTAGTAACTAAGACGGTAACACCAATGATACACGCCTATAGCAAACCCGATTTCATGTTCCTATGTTAATCACGTTATGTGCGAGGAAACTTCACGTACAGTAGATTGTAAATACATACGAACACTCTAAAGCAGGAATATTGTTCGTCGTATATCTAATACAAAAATTTTTCACGAAATATTTTAGATGTTAAAACACTTTATTATCCAATAGATGCACAAATATATAATTCGTAGATTCAGTTAGAATTATTATAGAATATTTAAAAATATTTAAAATTTTCCCAACATGTTTCGGATCACAATGGATCCATCATCAGGGACTCTATACAGTGTTTGGCTAAAATTACAGTAATGGTTTAAATATTTCTTCCTTGTGGTCTGTGGTGGTGAAGGAGAACAACTGGAAGATCGAAGAAGCGTTGACGCGAGTAGCTGTAACTCTGGAGGCGGAACGGATCAAAAGGTTCAATCCTTGTCATTTATAATGATGATGATGATGGTTTAAATATTTTATAATAATTCTAATTTTATCTACGAATTATATATTTGTGCATCTGTTGAATAAAATGTTTTCAATCGTCATCGATGCACGGTACAAACATGAAGATTTTAGATGTATTTAGGTTTTTAAAATCAAACATGTTTCGTTTTGAAAATAAACAGATTTCTGTAGACTTTAAAAGTTACGTATCTTTTACTTAAAACACAAGCACTGTATGCGCAATATATAAAGTCATCGCTAATATTACAATAAAGAAAGGTCAACATGGTATATATCGTATTTTATTCTTCGGTCGGAATAATCATTTCTAAATATCAAGTATTTCTGCATAACAGAAGTAGCATATTTAAGATACTGTGCCAAAATTCAACTCGAAACGTACCAACAGTGGATATACAATATCTTGCTTGAAAAAAATTACTCGCTGACTTTCAATTTTCAGCAGATTTGGCAACAAAATAAACATTCCACCGCGGTAGTTTAAACTATTACCGGCTTGTGCCATTTTGCTGTATCCTTACAAGTTGTGTAATGGTATTAGGTCAGTTCGTTCGAGTTCTAGACCACTGCTATTACTTAATAAACCACCCACACCGAAACACAAACTACAGTTTATATCACTCAATTATTATACCAACTACTGCACATATATAAAATTTATAGAATTTACACATTAAAACATTAAAAACGCTACGACATGTTTCGGTCCTAGGATCATCATCAGGGAGCTGTATCGTCCTTGCTAAAGTCACACTATAATTGTGATGATGTTTTAATATTTTAATGTGTAAATTTTATAAATTTTATATATGTGCAGTAGTTGGTATAATAATTGAGTAACTCGACAACATGCACGGTGTAACAACGAAAATACAGTTTAAATCGTTTATTTTACATACTTTCTTCGGTCCCTCCAATAATTAAATCAGAGTAGATCAAACTGGACCACGACCACTTCTCAACATTTCTTCTTCAATTCATTTTTCATTTTAATCCCACCATTATAGTTCTTAGACTTACTTGTTTCGAGTTACTGAAAGTGTGGTTAAACTATGACAAGATATAGACCAGATGCAAACTCAAGAGAGTTTAGATATGCTACAGTAATTTTCAGACAATCGTCTAATGAGTTCTGACGACGTCGTTTAATTAGCTACGTTGTGTAACGTACAAGTTCCGTATTCACTTGTTTTCTAGGCAAAATTCCAAAGAACCTGAGATAATATATAAATAAATATTGAAATTCTGGAGTTACTGTGTCATCTAAAATCGCCTGCGCATGCGAAGTTGATATTAGAATCTTACACACAACATCTGCATTGTTTTTACAACCAAAATTCCTAATTTTCCTTCAATGGCTTCGCATACTTCATTTATATGAGAATTCGTCTTTGAGTTGAAGAGAGCTACGAGGGTGAGTCAAAAGAAAACCTTAAAAATATTTTTAATTTTTTGTCATGGACGATATGGTGTGCTGATCCATGACTCATATGCAGATGTGTAGCTATTTCATTCACTGTTACGCAGCGATTTTCCTTCACGCTGGCTTCAACTGCTGCAATGACCTCTGGTGTCACTACTGGGTTTGCCTGACCAGGTCGAGGGTAGTCTGTTACAGAACTAACGCCGTTCATGAACTTCCTAGTCCACTCGTACACTTACTGTAATGACAGACATGCATCACCATACTGAACTTTCATTCGTCGATGAATTTCGATGGGTTTCACCCCTTCACTACTTAAAGGATGACAGAACGCTCTTCTTCTTTTGTGCATGTTGCAAGCTGAGCCGCCACCTTTACACAACTACTGCGCCGTCATGTTGCATTCCTGCATCGTACTGCCACCTGTCGGCCACTCTTCAAACCATCAGTATCATTGTCAACTTACAAGAAAATCGAGCTGTAGCTCAAATTTTTATAGCACTTTTTAAGGTTTTCATTTGACTCTTCTTAGTATATCTCATCTAAAGTCACTATATTAGTAGCCTATATGGAGATTTATTCCAGGACCGCAATACGCACATTCTGTCTTCCTTGCGTCCCCTGTTTACCCTCACCTCAAGACAGACAGTTACCGCAGGCCATTACAATGTATGAAACCCCAGTCGAGATAGAAAGGACTCATGCAAAAGTTACAATATGCATAAAAACTGCACCATGAGGCCTTTTACCATTTTTCCATATTATTTAAAAGATGTAAATTTACTACGATGCGAAGACAGAATAAAGCTAGGGATGATGTGGGGGGGGGGGCGGTCGGAAGGTTGAATGGTGGGAGTAAAGATGGTTTTCTATACTTTTTCTCGAACAATATATGAAGTACTTAAGTTGCAGGCTCGCATGAAAGGGAGAGAGAGAGAGAGAGAAAGAGGACAGGGACGAAGGAGACTATAGACAAAAACCCATCCAATTTATGTGTTTGGAGATATAAAGCGATCACAGTGTTTTAAATGGGGTGTCGAGAAGAGGGTAGGCTAGGGGCTGACTGTGAGGAGTAAAGAAAAAGCTACAGTTTTATTCCTTGGCTGATGCTATAGGGCAGGTTATATGAGTTGTAAAACTGACATTGCATGTCAAGAGTAAGTTACAGAGAGGAGTTCGGTTATGCTGCACCCGTGCGCTACGTTCACTGCTCGACTACTTTGTAACTGCGGTCAGAGGATAAAAACCTTAGAACACAATGATTACTACAAGTACGTAAATACCACCTGCTTCAACATTAATAAATTTGCATATCTATATTGTGTGCGTATATACAGGGTGTTTCAGAAGGAATAGTATATATTTTAGGAGGTGGTAGTATGGACTATTCCGAATAAATAAGTTCATATAAACATGTGTCCAATTTTCAATGGGTGTGAAAATACAGTTGTTTGAACTTGGCAGGTACAGATCAGATTTTTTTGTGGGGATGGATGAAAAGCGAAGTATACAAAGAAAAAGTAAACACAAGAGACGAATTGGTCGCTCGCGCTATGAATAATGCTGCGCTCATAAAGCAAGAACGCCAAGACGACCTCAGGAGAGCTACACGTACTGTTGCCAAGAGGGATGAAAAGTGCACTGAATTCGATGGTGGGATTCTTGAACACATACTTTGAAATGATACATTTTATTGAGATCATTTACATAGCCAATAAATGCAATCAATACATCATTTCTCTTTCCTTCATACCTTTTGTAAGGCTTTTTATGAGAAACATTCAAACAGCTCTATCTCCACACCCATTGAAAATTGGACACATGTTTATATGAAATTATTTACTCAGAATAGTCCATACTACCACCTCCTAAAATGTTTACTATTCCTTCTGAAACACCCTGTATATATATATATATATATATATATATACACACACACACACACACACACTCAATGTATATACATACATATAAACTACAATTTGGTTTTAACTGTCACGTTGTGACTGTTATTGTTAAGGTGTAATAATTGTTAACTTCTGTCCTCATTCCGTCCTGGAACAAATTAGACGAAAAAGAAATTTAACTCTCCAGTTACGCTAAGGTTTAAATCCAAACATGTGACGGGTTTTAAAGTTTTAGTACCAATAAGTGCACACGTGATCACACGTGAAGGGCCGGCAACATGTAAAGAATTAGAGGCCAGTACAAGTGCATGGGGGCCGACATTGCAAGTTTAGTGAGTGAATTCACGTGTCTTCTCCACATTTATATACTGCGATATATATATATATATATATATATATCGGGGTGATGATAAGTCCTTCGCCCGACCCTGGAAGGAAATAAGCTACAGCGACCAAGACATAAGACACTATACCGAAACCTATGGCGTAAAAACAACAAGACTATATTGCCGTTGTTTGTACACGCTATAAATCTTGGTATAGTGTTGTAAGTCTTGATCGCTGTAGCTTGTTTCCTTCCAGTGTCGGGCTAAGGACTTATCAGCACCCCTGTATATGTGTACGTATATAGCTTTAAGCAATTGACTCTTGTTTTATGTTGGAAGTCGAAATTTCAGAATGTGTTCTTCTTTCGTTATTGGGACAAAACCAAAACCACACGAATTACTCTGATCGATACAATGAAAGTAGCTGGGCTCTTACGTCGGACATTCTATCGAACGGAACCAAAGACAGGCACAGAAATTAGCTGTATCTACTGCACCCACAAGATCACGTTTCATATTGTCTGTGCATGTACCTGATGATGGAAAAAAAAAGGGACAGATTCCGAAACCTTTTGTGTTTGAACAAAACAGAAAAGAGACGTAAAGCGTCAAATGTGCACCTAAAGAATCACCTAATTAAGATATTTGTGTCAGCCCTTCACACTCACAGCTGTCCGAGTTTTCGGCCTGCGAAACCACTTCACGAATTTCCAGTCATTATAAAAGCAATACTTCACGTTCCATAAGAGAATCTTTACCTGCCGTATTGCTGATATGCGCACACTCTTTGAAGCCTTTATGGAAAAACACATTGCAATCCTACACTCCCGTTCTTAAAAGAGAGCTTGTCAAACGGTACGTAAAATAAACTAACATCCACAAATTTTATTTATAACATAATTCAACACTGTAAATAATTTAAACTCTAAAGAAGTGGATATGTCCACCGGTATTAAAAAATAGCTTCAAACAGGCTTACTAGATATTTATGTGCAGTAAGTGAATGGCAGTAAATTGTGTTTAATTGCATTTTCCACACTTTACTCTCTACAGTATATGCAAACATTCATACCCCGACGTGTCACCACATGGCTGCTAAAAATTATTCGGCTTATAAAGAATAAATGTTGCTCATAAATTTCCTTATTACAAAAATCTTCATGTAACCCTATAAGTCTTGATTACCAAGAAGTACAACACGGGGCAGAAAATACACAGACACATAAATTTTAATCTATTCCTTTGTATATTCCACTACATCAAGTTGCCCGTTTCTTTCTTATTCTGTTTCTCATAGGCTCATTCCGAATCCAATCCAGTTTTTGCTCGTAACAAGTTCCGACTTCGTCTCCCTCTCCTTGCAGCTCAGTTCTATGTATAATGCTCCCCTCTCCCTCTAAAATGCAATTTTCCTTTAGTTGACATCCAATAAAATCGAGGGCGTCCTGCACAGGATTGCCCATGTTTCGTCCTCGTCTCTGTTCTGGTATATTTCTTTCAATTTTCTGCTCATTCCGTACAGTTGATTCGTGTCCCATAGGGATGCACTGGAAACTCTGGACTACTGGAGAACTTGCTGTCATGGGACCAACAGCCTAACTAATATGTCTTAGGTAGAAATTCCAGGAAAAGACGCTCCCAGATGAACTACCTGGCTGTATAGCAGAACTTCAACTCTCGTACGTGTTGAGGGTGTATGACGTATGTATATGTCACTGTGTAGTTATCAGCCGTCAAGTATATGCTGTTGTATTATACTCCCCTATCAACATCTCGCATCAACCAAGTTATTCTACATATAATGTTCTGTGAGTAAGGTGACTGCCTTTCGTTGTTGGTAGTTAAACTTTCACAGACGAAGCGCAGACTCTGTTATTTAAAGACCCAGACAGTACCGCGCTGTAAACACTTTTCATCTCGGTTATAAAAACCAATCAGTTTATGCTGTAAGTGGCACAAGTCGCTGTTTGTTCTCAGATAAATAAAAAACACATAAATACAGTGTCAGCAGAGCGTACAGTTGTTGAATGTTAAACCTGTTGGTGCAACGCGTAACCAGTAAGCTGTAAAAGGTTAACATTTTGATTTAATAATAACAATAATAATAATAATTAACTGCAATTGGGTTGTCAACCGGTGGCAGAGGTCATTTTACATGTATACAAAATACGAAATTGGTTACTAATAAATTTATGTCGGGAGGGCTACAGGAAAAGCATGTAGTGGCAACTTAAGATACGTCGGACATACAAGTCCAAGCGTTTTTGACACGTCACAGACAGGAACGCTGCTACGAGCACGGTTCACAGGTGTGTAACGTAACTGAACTCTGTAACTAAATATAAAAAATAAATTAAAAAGCCTCTGACGCCGACAGCTTTATTCTTGACACGTGTCAGACTTCCACATTGTTACCGATCACTTTTAAGCATTTGTTTCATCTTGTCACAGAAGCTTATAACCGGCAGTAGCAAGAATTTTTATCGAGTGCCTGCAAAGAGGAGGTTGCAGGTCGCTTCACGTCGGCGTTTGTTGCAAACAGCTTGAGAGTCTGCACGTTTTGAGGGACTTACAGAAATGAAAATATGCCGAGTGAGAGTTTGGTACTGCACAGAGGATGGGCCGTAAGCTACCTACCATAGTGTTCCCAACAGTAATCTCCGATTGGCAGTACGGGGCCCAGTGATTTGCATTTCCTTAATATGTACTTGGAGAGTAAGGGATTTACAACAGACGACACAGCAAAGCAAAGTGTCACCTGCTGCCTAGACACTTGACACAAGTTTCTTCAATGCTGGCGTAAGGACCTGAGTGTCAAGGTGGGTCAAATCGTTGAATGTCAAAGGTAACAATATTAAGGTCTGATGTGTATCATCTGCTAACGAAGTGCCGTCGACATGAGAATAAAAATTTCTACATCAAAGAGTCTGGTATGTTTTCTGAAGCTTAGTTGTCATTACACTAGTCCTGCGTATTTAGTTGCAAAACATAAACCTGTTTTGAAGACAACAGATCTATATCCTGCAGGATGGAGCATCGTCTTTAACCTTTTGACGCCTAATGTCAACTATGGTGGTCGTACCACACCGCTAACCTCTAAAGTTGCATTTTATATATTTATTTAACAAATGTATGTACTGAATATTTTAAACATGGTATATAATCTCCTTTTTTTTTTCTTCAAAATTCAGTTTGTTTCATAATTTTAACATTTTTGGTTCCTGTATTATTCACATTTTATATACAGGGTGTGCTAAAATTTAAAAAAATAATTCCGGCGCCAAAAGGTTAAGAATCTGTAAATTTTAAGGCTCGCCAACCCGTTTACTAATTTTTCGCAAAACTATCAAGGCAATAGATCGCTTTCGTCACCAAACCACAAACAGTTCAACATAATGGAGTACTGCTGTGCCAACTACACCAGCCACTCAGACAATCATCCTCTGTCTTCTTATTACACTTTCTTGTTGAAATAGATACAAACAGTCTCTAGAAAATTTATTTAGACTTACCAGGCATCTGTATATAGAGCTTTCTGTTGCTTTAGTGGGCCCTGTATTTATACAAAGCCTCTCAATTTGCAGTATAATTAAGACACGGGTTGCTAACCTTGATAAACAACTAGACTTTCCTCTCTCTTTCTTTTTGTCTGTAGCAATAAGCTTCACACAGTCACAAGTTAACAAAACTTTTGTAAGTATAAAATACAGTTGAACCTAACCTTATTTTACAATCGCGCCTTGAAGACCCATAGCGAATGGAGATATATTCCCACGAAATTTCAATCTTGAAATTAGTCCGAGGAAAATAGTTTCACGTTTCGACGGCCTTAACCCTTTAAAAGCACAGTTAAATCCCATCTGCCATCTACTGGCATTATTAGGAGCTCACCATATTCTCCACGTTAGCAGGATAAGGGTTAATCCCAGCCAAGGATCTGTCAGTTTCCAATAAACATGAGAATGAGAGGAAGCATTGCCAAATTGGGCGCAATGAATAACATAAAAATGTCTCCCTTCAGCCTGAAATAAAACCCTAATTCCCCCCGATAGTCCGGTCCTGTAGCCTGGTCCCTGTATCTAATATGATATGAGAATTCATTTAAAAAGAAACCGGTACCATATAATGAAAACTGAACTTTTGAAATCCGAAGTATGTAGTCTAGTTAATTAGATGGATGGTTCGCTAGGTACTGCATTTTGCTGTTCTCAATCACGTCGCGTTTCTACAAAGGACAGACTCATGACCCGGAGTAATACAAAATCCCCAAGAGCGAGTGTTTACGTAAACAAACGCCATTTAAATTACTTCCGGGGTTTTGGGATTATTGCAGTCTGTGTGTGTGTGTGTGTGTGTGTGTGTGTGAGGGCGAGCTTTTAATAGCCGATGGCAAAGTTTCACAGTGTTGCCGTAATCCAGGGGCAGTAGCAATAAGACAAATGTTCACCCATTCCGTATTGTGGTTGAACTAACAAAAATAATGGATAATGGAATGGGTTACTCTTATCATAGAAGTTGCGATTCTGAAATGAGAAAGCAAAGGGGGCTTACTAGAAAATCGAATGGTCGTGTTTGGCTGGCTCCAGCAGCAGTCTCTTGTGCCTGGCCTCATATAGACGAAACAGTAGACAGCACCAGCTGCACATAAGTTGAATTCTATCCGTGTACCCACTGTGATGAAGAGCGCGCACTGATTCTATATACACGTGATCAAGTAAGACAAAGATATTTGCACATGACATTCGCACACACACACACACACAAGGTCCCATCTAAGTTTACTACACAATACCCCACAAAAAAGACATTACAGCTAATATCTACTTTCCCCCGCTTGTTACAGCGCAGCACACCACGTGCAGTAACACACGTCTTGGTCTCCTGAAGATGGGCATTATGATGCCCGAAACATGTTGAGAAAGTGTTAATAATAAACATCTAACTGTTGCATCTTGTTGGTTTTCTCTCTCACTTCACAATAAGACAAAGATAATTGAAAATTTCTTTCCAAGGCCACATTTCTCAATAATTCATGAAATCTTCATCCAGATATTGGTGAGTAAAACATGGCGTATAAGTGCGGGATTCGACGTTCACAACGGTTGTGGTCGAAATGAATACCTTTGGTTTTAAACGCCGTATAACTTTTTGAAATAAATACCAACGCTTAGAAGAAACTCGTTGGCTCCCCCACACAAAGGCCTCTATATATGTGTGTGTGTGTGTGTGTGTGTGTGTGTGTGCGTGTGTGTGTATTTTGATATGTGTATGTGTGTATATACGTGTGTGTGTGTATATATATATATATACGCACACACACACACACACACACACATATGCCGGTTCCAGCGGCCGAGCGGTCTAAGGCGTAGGTCTATGGCCGCTCGTCTGCTGATATTGTGGGTTCCAATCCCACCGGGGGCATAGATGTTTGGCTGTTGTGAGGGTTTTGTGTGTGTTGTCGGGTAGAAGCCTCTGCGACGAGCTGATCACTCGCCCAGAGAAGTCCTACCGACTGTGGTGCGTCGTTGTGTGTGATCTAGAAGCCTCGTGAATGAGGAGGTCATGGCCCACCGGGGAGGGGGGGCTGTTGCGCCAAAAACAAACACACACACACACACACACACACACACATATATATATATATATATATATACCAAATTACAAAAATTAATATTGAGAAAACAATAATCTGCTTGGTATGCCAATCACCAACGAATAATTACGTCATAAATATTTGTAACTAACGGTTTTTATTAAAAGACATTACTTTCGACTTCTTCACTAAAATTGTGATGCAAAAATTGCTCCTGTCTAGCCACGAAGGCACATAAAATTGACAGACATTACAACTCCACTCATCCCTAACTCCGGATGCAGCTGAAGGTCAGTGGTCAACTCCACGCCCGGCCAATTTATCCCTGGGAAAGAATCCCGGTACCTACTGAATAGGAGGTTGTGGAGTTCCCCCCCCCCCCCAGTCAATTTGAACGTTTTGTAGGGCCCCCAAAGGTTTTTTCTTTGCCGGAATGGGAAAAACAAAACGTCAAG
>Ga0123354_10015717_pt1 | contig 11837 bp, 7 predicted proteins | sample TergutLab28metaG_2_FD_97872 | JGI IMG/M metagenome (GOLD analysis project Ga0123354, IMG submission 97872) | Labiotermes labralis P4 segment gut microbial communities from Petit-Saut dam, French Guiana - Lab288 P4 | ecosystem: Host-associated > Arthropoda: Insects > Digestive system > Gut ... | reverse complement strand
TATATATATATATATATATCTACACCAACTGATGCAAGAATATAAAATACTGAAAACTGGGTAAATACTGGCTGAAAGGCTAACCCAACATTTTTGGAGTGCAAGAGGCAGGGAGTAGAATCAATGTATTTGGTGTTGGAAGTCAGTTTTTAAGTGAAACTGGAGGCTCCCATATGGTGGCTGTGACGATTACTGCTTTCTGGGGTGTAATGCCAGACATATCTCAGGAACCACCTCTCTCCACAATCACAGTAGGATGCAGCATCAGTACATATACCAAAAGAACATGGCATCACATTTCAGTAATCTTCATGCCTTTATCAACAAACATGCTTATTACACTTTTTATAATTTGCTCTGCAAATTAGGTGACATCAAAGTCACACATGGAATATGATCCTATTACACACACTGCCACAGGTGCTGAAAAACATGTCTTATTGGCTTGAAATATTAACCAGATTACGCACCAGAAATGTATGTGTGGGTATACACTGTTCAAACTTTCTATGAAGTGAGGAATGACATTTCCATTCACAGTGTATCTTTTAGGCAGCATTCACGTGAGTATGATTAATGTCGTTTAGTTGTAAGAATGTTTGGAAAAGGATTATTTAAACTAAATTGTGGCACAGCATCAGCTTGAATTTCATAGTCCCTATACCTGGTAAAAAAATAACCATCCAAAATTCAATCCTGGAAATGTTACTATATAGTACATGCTATTTTTCAGTAAGTTTGTCATATGTAACAATTTTGTTGGTATCAGTCAATTATGACCACTCATATTTCGTACACATGCTTCAGATAACATGAATCACTTCTGGTACAATTAATAATTTTGATTCAGTTTATTTAAAAGCTCTCTATATCTTCTGATACATCACACTAGTGCCCAAATCTTGGGTAATAACTTGGATTAATAATAAAAAAAACTAACACAACTCTGAAAGCCTCAAACAAATTTGTATTTTAATACATTATGAAAGCAAAGTGCTAGTCAATGAATATATATCGGAGGAATCCAATGTACTATGATTTTCAAATACATTGTGCCACTCATTCCACAACAAATGTAATAACACTTTATACAAACAGGCATATAAAGTATTAATTTCTGTGATTATACACTTTCACAATAATTTTCATTCCTTGGGTACAGGGCTGGTTGTTGCTTGCAAAGATACTGGTGGTGGCACTGGAGCAACAGTACTGTCTGTCATCGATGGTCCATGGAAGAAATACAGTACAAAACCAGCAGCAAGCAACAGATGTAGACCCAGTACTGCTGCAAGGATAATGCACCGCTTATCACTCTGAACAGCAGGCCAAGCTGTCGTCAACAGTACTATTCCTGAGAGCGCAGCTCCTATTGCTACGAACAACCACCTTAACCACTCAATCTGAATGACACAAAGTACTGAAACTGGAACATATATGGAAAGTGAGTAACCATACACACACAAAATCTCCAGAAAAGACAGTCTAGTTTCTTGCCCACCACACCACTTCAAGATACTCCAAAGTGCTAGAGGTACCAGCCATGCATAACTGAAAATAGCAGTTGCTGCAAATGTAACTGCATGAAAATCATATTTCCAGTGGTAGCTTCTTATGCCTGCTACCTGAAAATAGTTTGCAAGGTTTCCACTGATTGCTATCGAGAAGACTAGTGTCACACAAATCCAAAATGGACCATACAAATCAGGTTTGGGTTTAATGTAATGCTGCAAATAGCTGACACCAGGACGAGGAATCATTGACCACACAATGCGTTCTAGCACTCGATTTGTATCAACATCAAAGAACTGTTGGTAATATTCAAGTGTCCAAAATGAATGTGACTGACTTCCTTTACCACCTCCCAGTAATTCCGATTCTGGTCCTTCTACATCGGAGCCAGTATCTGGGGAATGACTCAGTGTCAGTGTGTGTGATGATTTCACATCTAATTCGGCGGCTCCTCCAATATTAGAAACTGGAAATTCTTGAAACTGAAGTTGCGATTCTGCAATCTTTTGTGTCGTGTCTATCTCCATATCTAGTAAGGAAGATGCCATGTCACTTTGACCGAAAAATGTACACGCATTAAAAATCTGCGCTTCAAAAATCTTTCAGCCCCTTTGCTGCATAGTAAATTGTTGCTAATCTCACACGTTTATAATTCGGCTAATTACAACTATCATTCGCAACTACACACCAACATCACGAACCTCTACACAATTCTACCACGTACGTATTTCTCTATCAGCACATACGTATGAGATATGTATAATCTGTGATAAGCACCAACGGCGCACGAATGTCTGGAATTGCCATTGATTACAGTTATAATCTGCCGTCGAAGGAATACCATACATTCAGGATTCGAATAGAACAAAAACTGAGTAATTTTGAATTTTAGCTTCTTAACAACTCTAGATTAAGTTAAACACTTCAGTTTCTTAATTTACGCTTCAGTGCCAAAGTTGGTATGTGTTTTCCATTTTTCCAGATATGGTGGTAATCTTTGGCACGGATTACCAATGATTCTCATATCGAAAATTTTGAAAAGGCGCGCAGCGTGATAGGAGGAGACGGAATGGATTATGATTTGCTTTCAGATTGTTTAGTTTTTGTCTGAATAAAATGGTAAAGTGGAAGGCAGTTTCAGAAAATACAATGGTCGCAGTTTTGTTTGATATAGTTGTACTAGTAGGTGTGAGAAGTGTTTTCTTCAAAAAGTTTCGAACACTCTCTCTGCAAGTTGAATTGCTCATTAAAATGTGGAGTTTGGGATGCTTACGTGTTCATCATTCAGTACTTAATATGACTGTGCCTTTTTTTTTTTTTAATATTTCATTTTGAATACAATAGAAAAATTCATTTACAATCTAGGAAGCCGTCATAAGACAGACCGCAGAACGGTTAAGGTTAAAAGTATTCATTTCAAATACAGATATATATTACATTACATAACGTAAGTATGCAGCGAGGGAAGACTAAACTACCGAATCATCAGCATTTTACGTTTTGTAATAATTGACTACATTTAGTGAAATAATTCTTGTACTGAGGATAGGCCAGGTAATGGAGTTTCTCTTTTAATGATGGATACATTACTGTTATATGTAATTTAAATGTGGCAGGTTGGAGGCTATTGAATAACTTGATTTTAATATTATCAGTTGCTTTTTGATATTTATGGAGGTTCATATTTAGCAGGCCACATTTATGCTGTGTACCTGTATTGTGTCTAGCTTAATTTTTGGATTTTTTTTTACTGTCCACAACAAATAATAATACTGAAAGTTAGTGTTTGCTGGAAAATGAAACAGTATTGAACTTCCTAAATATTTCCCTACAAGGGAATTTTTAATGCCTCCTATTTTTCTATTTTATATTGGACATTGAATACTTTTGTGTGCCTGTTGAATCTCTCTAGAAAGTGATGTACAAAATGATAGAATTGAAATAAGCAATATACACTAATGCTAACATCTATATTTGTATCAGTGATTTGACTGTTCTCATTGCAAAATATGCTGAACTTACTAGCGAGATAATATATTCGATGTGTGTTTGTCAGTTGAAGTTTCTGTAAATCTGCTGCCCAAGAAATTTAATCGATTCTAATTTTTGGTCTTCTTATTCTCATTTCCTGTAAATATAACAAAAAAAAAAATTCAGTTGTAGCAAATTTAGTAAATAATTTTTTAATTTTTTTTATTTTATGTATGTATATTGCCATTAAACAATTTGTTCAAGATGGTTAAGACATCATTCAGAAACCATTATTTGTGTAATATTCAGCATCCTTATTATAATTTAATTATAATTTTATTAATAATCCCAATAGATCCATCTTTGGTTACAGATACCACTGGATATGGAATTTGTCCAATTACAATATTAAATATAGCTATATAAGTCATTATGCATTGTCAATGCTATTGACAAATACAATATTAGTAAATGAAGCAGATATTACTTACAAAATAAAGGAACAAACAGCTGTCAGCACAACTATATTGTCTTTAGTGTTTATTTATGCAACATGTTTCAACCACAATAGGTCATCTTCAGCCTAAAATACTATTAGAACACACAAAAGCATTATATACAATTGCATTATAGCCATAAATTATTGCAATTTTGAAAATACATGTTGTGGTTTCTCATATGTTGATTGAAGTATTAATTATTAAAAAACTATAAAGTATTCTTGGTTTTTCATGGTGTTCTAGTTTAGTATACTGGAGGTAACAAGGGAATCTTGACTGTTTGTATGTCTTGTTTGGTTATTAATCCAGGTTTGTATTCATGTTGTATAAGAGATATTGCAAGATTGATGGCTATAATGCAATTGTGTATTACCATTTTATGTATTTTTAGTAGTATTTTAGCCTTAAAATGACTCATTGTGGTTGAAACATGTTGCAGAAATAAATACTGCAGGCAGTCCTGTTGTGTTGATGGCTCTTTGTTCCTTTATTTAGTAGGAAAACAGTTTCAGAAGGCAAGATAAATTATATAATCAGATGGAGGTTTGTCATATAAAAATTCAATCTGGGGACTCTTTTTACTGTAAAAATGCATTTTATCTTCACAGATGACTTCTTATAACTACATCCTTGCCATTTCAGGTCTCTTATCAAGTCAAAGTTGTACTAGAGGCTTTCTGGAAAATGGAGTGGGCTGTATAAGAGTGAAGGTTCCAGTACATTGGTGTGTAGGTAGGAACATTTTGAATGAGCATACTGCTTTTATCTGTCCAACTTGGACTACATTTAAGATGGATGCAGTGGGCTCTTCTTCTGAAATTCTGGTATCTTGACTGACTTGTACACCATCCTACACCAGAAGGCTGGGGAATATTCATCACCATCTTAGTGAGAACATCAAGTTTAGGATTGTGTACTTATGGTTATGACATTATTTTTTGTCCTCATCTCTTGACATATTTTCCACCAAACTTTGCAGTCAGTAGCAGGATAACCTCTGCAGTGAAGCTTTATATTATTTTCTCATCACCAAGGAGTCTTTTTAAGCAAAACAAAAATATGAAACTTGCAAATGATTGGTGATTACATTATCCTAAGATGAATCATCCCCTTTATGTTGGTTTCTGATAATGGAAATTATGGTCAACCTCCAATATAGTGCTACTGTGTTTTAACTGCAGTTTATGGCATTGTATCAAGGGTGGGAGTAAATAAAAAATGCTGTAATGAATACACCTAAAGTTTACTTAAAATGGTAGAAAGATGTTAATTACAAATTAAGAATGTATTAGAGTACAGTGTAAAGTACTTTGAAATCATCTCACCCTTTTCTTAATAACCTCATCTGTTGATTTACCACTTACCATTTAACTGCCCCATTCATGTTGCTAATGATTCCTCCAGTTTTTTATGTTTTGCACTTGCCATCTTTTTTTATGCTAGCACCTGCTACACTTTCCCACTTCTTGTTTTCACTGAGTGTATCACACTTATGGCATTGAGTGACTGTTTTGTCTCATGATAAGGAAGAATGTTTGGATATGTTTTGTTGAGGAGCTACAGAAAACCGGTCTGTATGAGCTCAGACCTCTTTCATTTGACTAACACTTATTGCAGCCATTTTCCTCACAATTAACTAGTAAAATAAAAAATTAGGATAATTACAAATTTGATGGTGACATAACGGTTGTGTTATGGCCACTCTGTGCTCTATGATTTTGAAAAAACTCGGGCTGTCTATACAACCCAGGAATAAAAATGTGAAACATGTAGGTGAGAAGGCAGGGCAGAAAGTTGCAGAAGTAAGCGGTTGTTACAAGGTCAGTACATATGTGAATGTATAATGAGTGAATCAAAAACTCCATCCTCAAATACATTTGCTGCTACAACAGTTGAAAAGAGATTTCTGTAGTGCTTCAATTATAGATGTTTTTGCACAGGTAGTAGTCACTGAGCCATGCTATCACACCAGGCACAAATACAAACTGATACAATATTAGACCACACTTGCCAGCACCAAATAAAAAAAAATAAAAAAAATTAAAAAAAAAAAACGAACACCAAAACTGTGTAATTCACAAACGTTAAGCTTTGTCCAGCAACTCTAATTCTTGAAGGGTTATTGTATTAACAGAAAGTCAGTTTTTGGTTAAAGTGTTACATTAACTGATAAACACAACAATTACTTACTTAATTACTCGATGGAGCTAACTGGTTCTCATCTAGCCAAGAAATTCCCCACATTTTATGGAACCTAAAGTTTCATTATCACATTTACAAGTGCCTGCCATCTTTGATAAACACAACCATACAAATTTAATATACTGGCTCTTCACTCAGCACTACTATATGTTTCTGCTCTCCACATCAGCCATCATCAGGTAGGCACTGGTTCACAACCAGAATAAAAAGGGAGAGGCCTCTCCTAACAATCAGTGGTGTGATTGTTATATAATAGTGATAACTATTATTCTGTCAAACAGAATAATAATGTCAAAGGTTGTATGAGAAACTTCTTGTACATAATTCAGTGTATTGGATTATACATAAAACTGTAATGTAAAATAAGACAGGGTCAAAAATGACTATTGTGTAACGATTTTACACCACTGTTTGTTAGGAGAGGTCTCACCCCTTTTTATTATTTATGTAAACTGTTGCGTACTTGATGATGACTGATCGAGACAGCTGAAACTTGTTGTAGTGCTGAATAAAAACCAATATATTAAATCTGTATGGTTTTGTTTATCAGTTAATATAATGTTTTAATGATAAGAAATACACAACAGGACAATGTCACATAAGATCAGTTTATGGTTGTTAACATTCATTCCTAATAAAAACTGTCATCCAGGAATGCTGACCTTGTGTGTTAGCGACAAGTTAGGCTTTGAGGTTTCGTTTTATTTACAGAACTTCAAGGCAGAAATATTTATCTTAATTGAACTTATACTGTGAGATTTTATTTTAGTAGTGGATATCACACATATGTGGAAAAACATCAGTTTCATTCAACATGGTCAGACTTCAAGCTTGCACTTCAGTGACAGAAAGTGGGAAGAAAAGTTTCCACCAAGGTTAGGCTGCGAGGTTTAATCTAGTTACAGGAAACCTATATACATGAAAGAACAGCAGTTATTTAATCCATCAAGCTCAAGTGTAGTCTCACTATTCTTTTGGAGACTGGTTTGTTATGACTAAGCTTGCTGCATATCTTCGTTACTTACAGCAAGCGTCGTGTATGTTTCAGTCACTATCAAGATTGACAACTCTCATGGTTCTGTTACTATGAAATGTGAATTCAATGCCATAAATTATGACTGTGTTAATATGTTGAGTGATAAATGTTGCTTTTTATACACAACTCTTCTGTGATGTTGGTGCATATACAGTTCTAATTACTTCCATACTCATAGGAAATAATTAGAATTTCTCCTTTGTATTAGATCCAGTTTTAGGAGTTAAATAGCCCATTGTCTATCAAACATCCATCACAATACACAAACTATGTTATGTCATTCCTTTTATTTCATTCATTCTCTAGCCTGTCTTACAACAGGTCCATAGCATCCCTAGTTCCTTATCATCTTTTAAATCCACACTGATCTTCTTCAAGTTCATCCTGAATTTTCCTTTCAATCCTGCTTCTAAATATCCTTGCTACTATCTCTTCTGTATGTGTAATGAGACTGCTTGTGTGATGGTTGCTGCATTTTGTAGCTTTTGGCTTCTTTAATGTAGTCATTTTAACTTGAGAAATATCCCTGGGGCACACTCCATTTTCATATATGTTGTTGATCAGTTGTGTGATCAATCTGGACCATCTTCTCCCAACAGTATGAGTACATCCTTAGGTACTTCATCATCTCTCCTAGCCTTCTTATCCCTTACAACTTTTTCATCTTCACTTTGCCAATTATAAGGACCTCTCTTGTCTGCTTCTACTTCCTCTTCAAGTTAGTTTGATCATATGGCTCTGTAATATAGTTTTCCCAAATTTTCAGTACTTGTCTTACATCTACTGTTATATTACCTTTGGACTCTTGAATGCCCATGTTTTAAATTCCATGGTTTTCTTTCCAGCCTAGTTGCTTAGTCTTCATATACCTTAAATCATAATGTTCTGTTCATTTAAATTTTGTAATCTCGTCACTTATGCTTTCAGGATATTCCTTCTTGGCCTTGTCTGTGGCTCTTTTAAGTTCATTCTTTACTGTTCTGTCTTTCTTCCTTCCCTTTTTGTTTTTGACATTCTACTCCTTTCATTCATCCATTTTATTGATCATTTCCTGTGTAATCCATGGCTTTCTTGCTTTCCTGTCATCTTTTCCCCATTAGTCACTTGTAGTACGTAACACACATTTCTTACTATTGTTCCACTGCACTTCCACATTCCCACTTTCACATTTGATTGCACCAGGTTTTACTTCTAGAGTATCTTGCACTTTCTTTCACTGAGCATGTAACTTATCCAGATGCCATCTTTGTTTTCACTTTTGGGATTTTATGATTTTCTGCTGTTTAATATGGATCTTTGGAATCAGTAAATTATAGTCTGAGTCAATATCTGCTCCAGACAGTGGCCGCACATCATTCATATTCTTTCTGAATTAATGCTTCACAAGCATGTTGTCCAACTGATGCTGATTCAAACTCCTATATATTTTATTTCAACCAACCATCCTAAGTGAGAACATTGCTGTACACTTAGGAAGATAAGCCAGTTTTGACACATTTATATGTAATAAGTAAGAATGTTGTATATCTACTTTAGTGTTTTGGGATGTTCTCCCAGAAGTTGATTTGTTGCAAAATGTAGAAAATAAATGAAAGGAATGATATAACACTTTGTTTGATATGATGGTTATTTAATAGGATATGTTTAATGAGGTGCATGGTCAAGGTGAAACAATTTATGTACCTCATATTAACTTTTACAGGCGTACCATATGTCAGCCAGTATAAGATGGAGGAGAAAATAATTAGAAACGCTATCACTAGGAAGTTTTTTCTAATTTCAGGATGTATTCAAAATGAGAATTTAGGAAGTCACCCTCAAAGTCCTGTTAACCTGCATCAGCCATTATTACTTAAAGGAACCTTAATGAAGCCAAACATGACATCAAAACCACAACAGTTCAGAAGAAAGATGTTTAAAAATTCAGAGTGTGAAACCTTAACGCAAAGGAGAAGGAGAGGAAAAGCATGCAGATATTCTAATGACCTTTTAGGAAATGTTACTCCAATTAAAAGTCCAGAGGGAAAGCATAGTTTAGGTTTGGTGCAAGGAATTGCATCAGTAGATGTAAGGGCAAATAAAGATGCAAGTGCCCATAGAAATATATATGGTGAGTCATTTGACATCATGGCTGACAAGAGCCCAACACAGAACCAAATGCTGTCTCTGGATGAATCTATCTTAGAAACAGTTGATGTAGACAGTGCAGTGAAGGACTATTTGGACAGCCAAAACAGGAACCTAAATTTGGATATGGAGGGTATAGAGTGTGAAAACTTGCATAGCTGCCCAGAAGGGAGTGATAAGGTAGTTAGTGATGAAATCCTGAAGTCCACACAACAGCCAGGTGCTGCATCCAGCTGTAATTTTGGGACACAGAGTACGAAAAATCTTTGTGATATGCATAATCCATTGAATAGGATGCTGTATGAACATATAGTCCCAAGTGATTCTGAAGTCAAGGATTCAGATGTAAGAGTTAAATCTGATGTGAATGCAGATTTTCAAAGCACAGATGTTGTGTGGGAAAATGACGCACTTTTTGAAGATGTGTTGGACAGTATACAGACAGAAGACTTTGCTACACCAAATTCTCCTGTGATGAATAGCATGCCACTGGGAGAGAAGATAAAACGCACACTTTTTACTAATGTAAAGAAACCAATAACGCCTAAAGTGAAATGTATGCAAGTTAATGATGAGCATGTACCCCAAAACAGTTCCTTAATTACATGTGAAGAATCAACTCATAATTTTGATGGTGCTTTCTTCGGTTTACCAATGAACGTGAAATCCCTTATACACAAGTTTAAAGGAATTACTGACCTGTATGGTAAGTTCTGTGTACAGTTGTTATTCATTATTCAAGGCAGAAGTACACTATATGACATGACTGTACTCAGTTTGATGGGTCCTCAAGGGAACTGCATGTAACCTGTTAGGTAATTATTGCTATACGCAGCTGCTAGCTTTGTGCATTATAAAATGGCAGCCATGTTTCTTTTGGGGATCAGTAGAGTTAAGTCACCAGGAGGAATGAAAAGTAAAGGTAAAATTGTTCCTGTGTGTACCATGAATATAATGGGAGTAGCAGATGTAAGGTATCATTCATTCTTAACCTCAGCACCAGATGAGGTTAGTGGTCAGATTCGTTACACAGCTGCTTTACTCCCAGGGTAAAGAAGCCCCATTATATTGAATAGAAGGCTGTATGGGCCCAGAGCCGGTCTGGATATTCTGGAGAAGAAAAAGAAATCCCTCTTCTCTTCCAGGAATCAAACCACCGTTCTTTGGTCATGATATCATGTAATCTAGTCACTATGCAGATTGTGCAGTCCCAGCCCCTCACAAGCTAGAAAAAAGGTTAAAAAATTTTGAAGTAATAGTTCTTTTTTGTTTTTATTTGGTAATATTGTTAGTTACCAACTTTGTGTAGTATTGGTGATGGATGAATATGAGTATGTGGCACAGGTGGAATGAAACTGAAGTACTCAGAGATAAACTTGCCCTAATGCCATATTGTCTACCAAAAATCCAACTTGGACTGGACTGGGATGAAACCTAGACCTCTAAAGTGATGAGCTGGCAACTAAGCACCTGCTCTGCATATGTATATGAATGTGCTGGGTACAGGTAGTTTTTTTTTTGTATATGATAATTACTGGAATGTATTTCTAAGAGGAAACTTGTGAAATTTGTCTGTTGTTAGTAGAAAGTTTTGTTTTCTCATAACTGCTTCTGCTGATTTTTGTATAATTTATGAAGTACAACTACTGAGTGGTCCTGAATAAAAAAAAAAATTGTAAACTTGAAAATGTGTGCTGACAAATGTGTATATGCACTGTTTAACAATGATTCCCATATCTCTGACCTTTGTCTCATTTGTAGAAAGTTTGCATGGTTCTGCTGTATTGGTATTGAAACCTGTCACTTAGTATAGTTATTGCACTATAATAATTGAAAATCTGAGCTGTGTCAGTGAAGAATGCTCCAATTTTTCTTGGGTTAGTGGAATTTTCTGGTAGCCCTCCTCTGCTACTCAGAGAATGGTTAGTGTTCTTTATGCAGGAGCTGAAAATAAGTACCGTTACTGTTTAAGATTATGAGGTCACTGAACTGATCCATCATTCTGTATTCAGGACAGAACAGAATTTCAGAAACTGGATCTGTTTTCATAATTATATGAAAGGGTGAGGAGGCCACATACTCACTTGCAGTACAACATAAAGAGCTATTCTTCGATACTGAGCAACCTATGCCAGGTAAATGCTCCTATATGTGAGCTTAGGATCAGGTGTCAGGGGGAGATAATGCAGTGAAGACTGCTGGAATACTTGGGACGATCTCACAGTAAGACAGTAGAAGAAGGCGAAGCAAATGCCACCAGTCAAGTAACTCCATGCACAGACACTTGATTCAGACAAAAAGTGGAAAAAATGAACTTGAAATAATATGTTATATTTTACCAATGTATCACTAGTACCCTTGCATAAGATAATCAAGGAGGGGGGGGGGGGGACAAAAACTTAAAAAAGAAACTAAAAAATAAAAAGAAAAAACTTTCCAGGCTTTCTTTTTATTTTTTGGTAAGGGGCATGTATAGGGGAAAATTTTTT
>Ga0123354_10015714_pt1 | contig 11838 bp, 5 predicted proteins | sample TergutLab28metaG_2_FD_97872 | JGI IMG/M metagenome (GOLD analysis project Ga0123354, IMG submission 97872) | Labiotermes labralis P4 segment gut microbial communities from Petit-Saut dam, French Guiana - Lab288 P4 | ecosystem: Host-associated > Arthropoda: Insects > Digestive system > Gut ... | reverse complement strand
GATGTTAATACATCCATCTTCAGGAGCTTGCGACTACTTGGTGCGTTATTGTGTAGGCTGTATTGTGCTGACTTGAGGCGTGTCGGTGTTATGTAGCGGGATTGGCTGTTGGTGATGTGGTATCCGAATGCAGGCAGAAGCAGTGGTAGTTCAGCTTGCATTCGGATACCACATCACCAACAGCCAATCCTGCTGCATAACACCGACACACCTCAAGTCAGCACAATACAGCCTACACAATAACGCACCAAGCAGTCACAAGCTCCTGAAGATGGATGTATTAACATCTGAAACATGTTGAGCAGTAAATTGACATAATAAAGCAAGTGTCATCAAAGTTGGTCTACCTTTATTTAAATATCAAGATGATGCACAGTCCAATACGGATAAGGAATACCACTTAGGATTAATTGGTTTCTGGTCTTGGAACATTGTCTATTATTCTGAAAAGAAAACAGTGTAAGTTGTATTTTTGACATTACATTGTGTGTGTTTTGGAATACTGGATGATGGAAAAATTCCAGAAAGGAAGCAACTCCAAGTGTAATACAACATTGTCTGAACCCTGTGGGAAGGAATGTCTGGCATACAATTTCTTTTGTCCCATTAACAATGTGAATTCTTACTGCAGTATTGAATCTTGCACTTTGTTTCTCGATGTACAATTGTTTGTAACATGTTTACAAGAGCAGTTGACATACTTCATACACAACAATACATATACGTGTTACATATTACCATTTAGAATACCGCTTACACCTCCCTATGGATGGTGAATAAAATCATTCATTTCATACATATTTATGGTTACTAGCCACATTTTGTGAAATAACTTGGATAAAAATCTCTGCCATAAGTGAAAGTCACAGTACAAATATAGTTAGTATTCTTTTAAGTAAAAGTCTCTTAAAATTAACTGTTAGCTGTGGCACAGTGTACAGTGTTTCACTCAGAAAATATTTTGATAAGATCAAATTCCCATAGAAAACTAATGTCCTAAAATATGTAAGGTTATATGATACAGTGATGTGAATATTTCTGCTTATCAATGACAACAGTAACATCTCAGTTCACATAGACTTATCACTGACTGTAAATACAGTGAAAGAAGTAGATTAAAGTCTTGTGGGGTATGCCACCATGTCGGTAGGTAATTATTTACCAGTGTTTTGTATCAGCTAATTTCCTGCATTGCCATGGTAGTCAAAGCCTTGGACTGCCATAAATATGGAGGCAGTGGATCTGAATCTTTATCAACAGTCCTGTGAAAACAACATTTGTGTTTGTCATGGTGAGATGTTATGCCATGTCTATTGGTAAACAGTTACCCAATGTTTGGATCATAGTGCCTTCGTGGACTGCCTTACCCCGAAGTTGAGGGCACCTGTTTATTTCAAAATATTGGTAATAATTGACTACTGACATGGTGTAACATTCCAGCACTAAGTCCCACATGGTAAAAACATGCTGTCAGAAATCGTTAAACATGTGTTAAGACTGTAAGTCATTAAGCCTATGCACATAAAATGAAAGTCCATGTTTGTACTGTTGCTTATCCTCGTATAATATCTTGTGTGTATGAAGTTTCATTTTAATGAAATGAAATTAATGGGATGGTATATACGGTAGCTATATATCAATAATCTTCCATAAGGACAACATTATAGATTAAAAGGGCAAAAGAAAACTTCATGGACATTGAACAAGTGAATTCCACCAAAAAATAAGCTAGAAGACATCCCTTTCCACTTAGGCACTGAATACAAGCATATTATGAGGACTGAAGCACTGTGGATTCCTGCCTCAGTCACTGGTATGGCTTGTTTTCATTCCTACACTCTAGTCACCCACTACAAATTTTTTACATGAAATGTGTTGTACTTAATGTAAATTAATTTTAATCAAGTTTATTTGGGTCTTTTAAGACTGTGGTTACCATTTTGTTATGGATTAAGTCAGATATTTTATTGTTCATAGAAAGTTAAATCAGCTCTTATCACTGCACACACATTGTGCACCAGGAGTACTCCTCTGGGCTTATTTTATTATAATGAAAATTCAATAGTGTTCCTTATTTGGTAGTTGATTTATGGGCTTATCATTTTTTACCCAACATTTTCATGTACTGTGAGTTGACAGGAAATGTCCAATAGGTGTGAACAACATTGTCAAGAAGGATAAAGTGTCCATAATTAAATTTTTCCAAGACATTATTATATACCAAAATTTCTATCCATTGTCTGGATATAAGTCTGTCTGGATGATAGTAGTTAGATGTTATGTCAGCAGACTGTAAGATGTGTGCTGCACATAGGATCTTGTACTTCATTTGTAAACATTAAAACTGTATCATGTAACCTTAATTCTCAGTCAGGCTCTACCAGTGATTTACTCTTAAAGACTCTGCGCCAACCGAAATATGAATCAGTGCTTCTTTCACATGTGTACACATTATACCAATTTAAGCACAGTTATCGCTAATCAGTGAAAACTGCTGTTTAGTTATTTTACCTTTGTGTACATAAAATTCACATATAAAGTTATAAGAAATACATCTGAGGGAAGTATGAAATTACACTTTACAATATGTATTGTTTCAAATATTTATTTTTACACATAAAATAGTTCACTTATTTTCCAGCAAAATAAATGCCATCCATGAAACATGTGGTCCCTTGTCAAATAACAGTTACAAAAAATCTCTCTTTTCATGGTGGTAGTGATCACAGCTGGAAAGAAGGCATACGGACAACATGACAGTGAGAGCTGCACATCAAATGGGGAGGGACAGTAGCATTTTGACATGCATTACACGTCATTTCACCTGGCGATACATCATCCTTTGAAAATGTTTCAGTGAAAGAGAGTCACTAGATCTCAACCTACAGGAGCACAGGGCTGTTCAGACATTACTGAAATGTTTTTCAAAGCCATCTACACCTAAATCCATGGTGCTGAGCCTTTGAGGATTTCACATTCTCCCACCTGGTCAAGACAATTTGCTTTTACAGAACCTGAGGATTCATTACGGTGTTCACAACAGTCTGTCACTGGTCCTATCCTGGGCCAGATGAATCTGGTGCACACCTCTCATTTTGTATCTGTTTAAGATCCAGTCTACTATTATGCTCCTGTCTATGCTGAAGTCTCTTCCTTCAAGGTTTTCTGAGTGGAATGTTACATATATTCTCATCCTTCTCATGTATGTAATGTGTCCTGCCCATCTCATTCTTCTTGCTTTAACCATTCTGATACTATTTGATGATCATATAGGAATACACATTCATTTATTCTTAAATACAGAGTGGCCCAAGAGTCAGTTAATTGATTAGTAAACTGGACAATTAAATATGGTTAACTGATTTTGGGTTACTCTGTGTACCATTGCTTGCATATGCATTACCACATGATTCAAGATGCTAAGCAAGTAACAAATGAACAATATAGTTGTATGTACTTTAGCTATTTTGGAAATAATGTTGCGTACCACCAAGTATTATAGACAACTTCATAAGTTTTATATCCTTGCTCAGTGATTTCTGTTTCATTGAAATTTTCCATAATGTGCAGAGCTTGTAACAAAATCTGCAAGATGAGACAAACTGTCTTAAATAAACCTGTCACATTGCATACATAAAATTGTGCAGATGAGACTTTTTTTAATTGTTGTAGGCATCATTATGGAGAAAAAATGAACCATACTTTCTGAGAATTGGGATGAACTCTATGTATAGTTGGCAATAGTCATACAGGTCTATTCATGCTGTTTAGCTAACTCACCCTTTTATTTGATGTTAAATTATCTGCATTATTTTCGTCTTGTCAAATCAGTTACATTGTTATCATGCACTTTGAACTTGTAGCTGAAAATCAGTCCTAAGTTAATATCCTACATTGTCACTTCGATTGAATTTGTAAAGAAAATACAATTATCAACAACCAAATTCTGCAATGAGGTGGTGCAAGTATGTTAAGTATGTATGTATGTTATTTTACCTCCATAATATCTGTTGAAGAGTGCAAATTATTATGGACCATGGGGACAACTTTACCTTTAACTTTTACAGTTTTTTCTTAATACACAAACTTAGTTTTTTTTTTTTAAATTTCAATTAATGTTTTATGATTTTGATTTGCCCTGCATTCTGGTGATGAGGCATGAACTTATACTGCACTTAGTCTTCCTCACATTCATTTCAGTCAAAATTCCCAAGCATATAACAGATTTTATGTGTTTTTCGTTATGTTAACAACTATTTATTTCTTTTCAGTGACTAAACATTTTTTGTTTTTCATTACCACTTTTTTGCACAGTCTTTATCATAATTACATTTCTTTCTGTATATAAATTAAAAGATTGCGACAAATTCTTTCTTATGGCTTGGTACTTAATTTTTAATTATTGGTGGTTATGATGTCTTTGATTAAACACCACACAAGACAATTTTGTGTTGTAACTATTTGGGTTTACTCACGCCAGTTATTATATTAGTAGACTAATATTTGTACTGAATAATTTGAGGCAGACAAGGGACTAGTTCTCACGTAACTTGCAGCTCTTTTATGGGTCTATAAGTCACAAAGGTTGACAACCACTGTTCTGTCATATTGCTTCAGATGCAGATGTTATGCCTCCCAGTTTTACAGACCTGTAAGACTTCGGTTGTGTTATGGAATACATTGAATAATAAAGGAAATACTAACTGTAGGAGAACTTTGATACATCAACACACAGTTATTATGTGCAATAAGTATGTAACTTGCAAGTTGCACAGCCATTAATTGTTGTAACATATGTTATAGAGTGAGTCAGCCTTGTACTGTTGCCATTTTCAGTCTGTTATGTATTAAGAATTATGTCATGATTTTTTTTAATAACAATGTGCTGTCTAGAGTGATGAAAGAGTTTTCTGCACAGCTAGGTAAGTAATTGCATCTGTTGTAATTATCATATGGTCAGGACCTGCTCAGTCAAATTAATATGCTACCGATCTTTCCAGCCCCCATCCTCCTGCATGCCTTTCCTTGTAATTGGATGTTTGCATAATAATATGTTGCGAGCAATGGCTAATGATTCTGCAGTGGAACGGTAGCTGAGCTGACCTTCATTACCAACACAGAATTGAAGTGCCTTAATTAACTGTGAACATGTTACCTAGGAATGTCATGTTTCCTTAATAACAACAGTGTCTATCGTGACGTCTGTTACTGCACTTCAATTGACTATATTTTAATTTTGATTGGAAGTGTCTGCATTTTGTATGCTGAGTTCATATGTCTCATGTTTTCCGATGATGCAGAAGGTCTATGGACCAGAAAATGGGCACCGTGTTTAATGGTAAGTCATTGATTAACATATTATTGTCTAATGTTTCAGTGACATAAGGTTTAGCTATTACTGTTAATAACTGTAGTGGCCATCACCAAGCAGGTTAGGTTATATGACAGGTGTTACCTGTTCAAGATAAACCTTGTTAAGTTTCAGCCAGTTTGTTAGTATTGAGATATCTTGTGTTCTTACACCATCCCTCCATGTAAGTATGATGAAACAGGCTATGGCACCTGCATTTCAAATCTATTCTTGCTTATTATACATGATTATACTTCTCAATCATTCACTGCTAAATTAACCTCTGCAGTGGGCACACTGTGTTGAAGTAACCAATCAGTAAATCTGTTACCCTACATTTTTCTATTTCCCATTATCCCAATGCTTTAATTGCACAATAATTCTCAGTTGTTTCATTCATGTATTTTGTATTTTAGTCACATCAGTGTAAACATGTTATCAAGTCATTTGCCTTCTAATCCTTCTTAGGCCTGTGATAAATCCACATCTTTGATTTGCGTCAAACACCATCTGTAGGTGGAATGCAGAAGTGTAATGTTACGTAAAGATAAAGTGATCCCATTACAGGCCCGGTGTGGCTCAGAGGGTGGGTAGAGGTATATAGCTCTACTCTTCCATGACCGTGGCACTAGAAGGGGGTGATTGGTCGGCAGCATGCCCCCGCCGCACTTTACCCCTGGGAAAAACCTGGTACTCATTTTACAGGTGGCAGGGTGGGCTGCAGGGCCAGTCTGGACGGGCGGAAAATCTCATCCCCACCGGGATTCGATCCCGGACCGTCCAGCCCGTAGCTCAGTCGCTATACCGACTGAGCTACCGGGCCCACGTTTACATACACTATTTATATTTTTAATAAAATGTCAGATTTGTTATGCTTTAGACCATTTTTTTTGCACAGATTTCTTATTCATAATTTAATGAAACATATGCTGATCCCAGGATGGAACACAACACTGATGCTTGTAGTAAACTGTTTAATAACAGTTTAAATTTCTATTTGTAAGGAAAGATTTGTGTTTGTACAGGTTAGTTGAATTTGTCAATTGAGAAAGCTTGTCTAGAAGTCAGGTCATGTGGAAATGCAGACACATGACCTGGTAATACTAATAAATGTGATAGTTCTGCCTCTTTCCACTGCAGTGAATGCATGAGATGAGTCTGTCCACTTCTTTGCCAGGCACATAAAACCTTGTAAATACTACAGCATTGTTAGCTGTGCAATGCAAAACATTAAAGATCTTGTAGAACATGGAAGAGAATTTTTTTTTTATATTCCTCCAGTTTTAGTGGACTGGCAGAACACCACTAGCCAAAGTGTTCCATATACCAATGGAATTGTTATTCAATGGCACTTTTTAAAGTGTTTACAATAGATGGCATTAACTTTCAACAAATATTTTGTTTGGTAGGAGAATGAATAAACCATACAGTCTCTATGCATCTCATTAAGAGCACAGCCACCAAGGATTTGGACACCACTCTACTAGTTTGGGTGCAATGGACGGTAAACTGCATACATATACAACAATACAAAATTAATTTAACACAGAAATTTACAGAGATTATATGCGTATAACAGCAGTGCGTGCCAAATTAGTATTGTACTTGTACAACTGCAATAAACAGCCAGCCTGTTCTGGTACTGGGCACTTCTAGGACTCATTGTCTTCAGATACCTTATGTAACTTGCTATTCAGCCTGAAAATCATGTGCTTGTTCACTCAATACCTTCAGTTCCACAGATGGTAAATAATAAGAGTACTGTGAGATGTAATGTCTTGATGTTTCAGTAGCCTTTGTTATCCTACAAACTCACTAGAAAATTTTACTTTGTGTGTCAACTGAAGTGTATAATATATACTTGACAAGTAATTGCAAATATTTCTGAATCTAAGCCACTATATAACTTGCAATTAAGTTACACTTTAAAATTGTCTGCACTTGTACAAACACAACAGTGAATGTAATGCGTGGAAGTCTGTGTCAGTGTATCCACAGCCCTTGGCCTGTGCTAAGATGAAATGAAAACTTTACCAACAGAAACATTCCTGATAATATTCTGAGACCAAACTTTTTTTATCCTATCATACAAATGCTTTGATTAATACCAGACTCTCGTTATACAGTTGTTTCATATATACAATGTATATAAGGTAAAGTTGTCCCTGTCCACAACATGATGACATAAAGGGGGAGCAGAGGAATAGCCCCTGTCATTTTTCATCTGGATACTAGACAGGGGTAAGTGGTTACTCTCACACCCCAGCTACCTTACCGCAGGGACATGATCCCCATATCACCCACTGACTAGGAGGCTGGATGGGCCAAAAGGACAAACTGGACATTTCGGAAAAGAGAAAAAACTTTTCTTCTGAAGGGATTCGAACTGTGGATTGTGTATACAGACTATAAATATATTACAATATTTTGTAGAAATCCCTACATTTTGGTATAGTTTTCAATTGTTGGCATTCAAACTTACAGGAGAAAAACTGAATATTTTACATGGAACCATAATACATTTACTGTACTAAAATGGATGGATCATTTTTCTTTTAGCAACCTGTACTAGACATTACTTGCTTTCTTTTTCCTTATTTTTTCATACTTGTGGCAAAAACTTTGCATATTTATGTAGTTTATGGTCTCAATTCTTGTGCGTGTTGCTTCAGTTATGGATGGATTTTTATACTTTGAGTAATAAACACATAATGTAATTTAAGGTCTCATTCTTTGTGCAAGACTGTTTAGGTTGGAACAGAAATTTTTGAAAGAAAACTACTTGTAATGCAGAGCACAAAAATAAAACTGATTGGTACTGAAAAATTAAAGATATTCTCAAGTGGCAAATCACGTTAATTATTGACTTCTGTGTAGTCTCAGTTCTATTTAACATTTCATTATTTATTTGTGTTGTGTGTACATCACGTGTTACCCCAGATATGTAAGAGAATCGCTAATCTACCACAAAGGGCCTTAACTGACTTTATCAATCTACTTTACTGAATTACTTCAGCAGGCAGAAAACTTATAAGCAATAGCAGGGTTAAAAATATGCATTTCATAAAACATCTTTTTCATTTACTTTTAAAAGTAAACAATTTAATGCGTGTGAATTTCTGTGCTGGAACCCCAAGAAGATGAAGTTTCAGAATTAATAGTTACTTGTTTCTGAGATTACTTTAAATTTTTGGTAAATACCACTGACCCCATTTTCTTACAGAAGTCTGATAAGCTTGATGACTTTGTGTAACAAGTGCTACCACATGAGATAGTTTTCAGTTCTGGAAGGTTACAATTTATTACACTGCGATACATACCTAAGAGTCTGTATGAAAACTTCTTTTATAATAGAGTCAAAAATTATGTTCCTTTTAATTTCTTGAAATGAATTTTTCTAAGTACCCAATTTATGTGAGTTATAGAACCTGGGTATGGTACCCTATAAATCGTTTTTATAGTTTTTAAAGAAATATGTATTTTCAAGTATGATGCATACTCATCAGGAGCATGTGACACTATTACTGGATTATGTTAATGATTTTGAGAATATTTAACACGTTCTTAATATTCTATATTTTCTGTGCATATACAGTATATGTGGAGGCCAAGGCCCACCCAGGGCTGCAGAGCTGATGATGATGATGATGTATTTATATATACGGATCCAACAAAATTCACTTCAAGTCAATTTGTGTATTTTATTGTTACATATTATTACCTCCAACATATTTCGGCTCATCTGACCCACCATCTGGCAGAACCCAATACAAGGAAAACATAAGAAAATACTAGTGTATGTCCTAACTAGAATGTGTACCTAATGCATGTTGAAGACATAGCAGTGAGTTTCAAGTATACAGTATCAATGTCGAACAAAACTTGAAGGATTAAAATACTGACAAAGGTGTGTTCAATATCATAAAGATGTAGTACAATATATATATGCATCCAAACATCTAACATATTTCTTGAATTGTTATGTATGAATCCAGTCCTGTTAAGTTAGAATTGAGATGTATCATTTAATGAACACAGTCTTCTTTTGAAGTTGCTTGCATATATTTATATTAATATTCAAATATTTCACAAACATCTGTTGTGTGTTGAAATTAAATGTGTGTGTAATTGTCCTGAAGTTACATAATTTAGACTTAGGCCCTTGTCTTTTTTCCGGTATAGAGAGTATTTTTGAATGCTGGCTGATAAGCTGAATGTTTTTCAAACTTGTCTTTTTTTTTTTTAATATTGCCTTATGGAAATTTCATTTACACCCAGTGGGTTCCCTTGATTGTAACTACACTGGAGTCTGCTTATGGCGGAACTTCCGCACTGCAAAAGCACTAAGTGTAATACTTGTGTGTAATGTGTCGGAGTACCACTACTGCCATGGCAGTGCTTACTGCCTTTGACACGGATGTACAAACAGCACTGTCAATAAAGTAATGTAATGGTGAAGAGTAACTATCTATAATGTTTCTTCAATCTAATGTTACATTATGAAAACTTTGATAATAAAATATGAATTATTAATATGCTTGATTTAAAAAAATAAATATTTAAATATCTGATATATTTAGAAACTGGTGTAAGAGTACTTTATGAAACTGCAATTGAGAGGGACTGTGTGTTGGCATTACTTTGTGTAGCTCAGAGAATCAGGCAAAAGTTAAACATGTCTAATTTTGAATGCTGAATGTGTGTTCTATTTACTTGTGGTCCTGAGTAACCTGTATTATTTTAATAACATCTGCATAAATATGATCATCACATTTGCAAAAATTATGTTCATAAATGTGCAGACTTTCAGTATTTATGGTAGTTTCAATTGCTGTTTCGTGTATTTTTACATGCATTGTGTTACAGTGGTACGCGCATCTGATTGCAATGTTTTAGGGAGTGCCCAACCTAGCTAACTTATTCGTCATGCTCATTTACAGGGCATCCGCTGGTTCATCACAATTCGTACACATCACGGCCGTTTGGACGGCTAGTACTGGGCCGACAGGGACCTGCAGAACGCTTGGGTGTAGCTGTTTTGCATACCTCTCGTGCACGCTGGGGACTTGTATAAGAGTACATGTTATAACCAGGGATGATGTGCACACGCACGTCTCCTGTTGGCCTTGTGGTTGCTGACAGTCCTTCTGAAGCTCCTCGGGGTCGCCTTGAAAAGGACACTGTTGTTTTGCAGCAACAATAGTGAAATAAATTAACATATGCATTTCGGAAGTGACGGTTGGTTAGGCAGTACAGAAAATTGTTGAAACAAGACTTACTGAGTGCAAACCATGCCAAATTGTAAAACAGTCTACTTGAAATTGTACGCACAGATCCCACACCTAAGGTAATGCCAAATGGTAGCCAAAACACTACAAAGAGCATAAAGCTGTAGAGGTTCGTCTTCATAAGAGAGTAGTCCCAACTAAATGACATGGGTGGCTTGAAGCTGGGCCTTGATTTGGCCACTCGGATACGGAGGGTAATGTGGAGGTAGCAAGCAAAAGTAAGGGAAGCAGGCAGTAATACAAAGAAGGCACCCACAATGACATAATGTGGCAGAACATCTCCTGTCAAGCGATGTGGTTTGCAGTATCCAGGCCCCACATTGTACACAAATTGTAACGTGACAGTTAACCCACTGAGCAGCCAGATTGTGAGAACGGCTACTGTAATTCTTGTGGATGTGAGCATTGCATAGCAATCCTGTGACAGGCATAGACGTGCGTAATTTTCGGCGGCTGTGGCAGCCAATGTCAGAAGTGTAACCAGGCAACACAGGATAGCCAGGAACGACTGGAAGTTGCACACTTCAGGAGCGTCCTTCAGACCAGCAAGCAGTACTACTGTAGATGCTGGGAACACTAGTCCTGTGATGAGCAAATCTGCCAGTGCCACATTCACAATGAAGGTGTTTCCTGAAACATATATATTTTGTCCAATTTGCAGGGATAGGACAATATGCAGAATTCAAACATATATTTATCTTAGGCAACAATAAGAATAAATCCATCAATATACAAATCTTTATTATAACAAATCTACAATAGCTACATGTTTCGGCTGTATAAGGCAGCCATCATGAAACCGTTTGTTTCAGAAATGTAAAAACAACATGAATCTGTAGCTGTGTAGTGTCTAACCCCGGGTAACCTGTTCCCTGTTCCGTCCGCGAGTTGACACTACTTGTTATATGGGTCGATTGTTCACCTCTTAACCTCTCTAGGGTAGTGCTGCCACCATGTCAACAATCTGGTCCTATTGTTGACAAATAATCCGTTCTATTTCTCTGTACGATCTCTCTAGGATTCAAGGGTATTTTAGAGCCGTTCAAATAATTTGATTTAATTCAAATTGTATATTCTAAAATACTAGCTCTAATAAATAAAAGGGAAATTCAAAATGACATCTTGAGTAATGTACAAATGTGTCCAAACAATGTCTAAACTAATCAGTTTAAGTAATTGTCTCACCTCATTTATATATGT
>Ga0123354_10015713_pt1 | contig 11838 bp, 9 predicted proteins | sample TergutLab28metaG_2_FD_97872 | JGI IMG/M metagenome (GOLD analysis project Ga0123354, IMG submission 97872) | Labiotermes labralis P4 segment gut microbial communities from Petit-Saut dam, French Guiana - Lab288 P4 | ecosystem: Host-associated > Arthropoda: Insects > Digestive system > Gut ... | reverse complement strand
TTCTATATTTTTTTTTTAATCGTCTTTTCGTATATATATACTCCCTAATATTTTCTCTCTCTCTTTCCCTACTTTTTTTTTTATTTTTTTATTATTTTTTTTTTTTTTATTTTTTTTTTCCATTGTAATGTTTAACTGACTACAAGATGATTCCTTGGATCAAAACACAAAAACCTTTCTTCTTTGCATTTTTAATAGTGACTTAGTAATGAAATAAAACATGCATAATTTCAACATTACTGGTGTTCATATTATGGATTTTCTGACACCCTGAATGTGGAAGCACTATGATCTGAAGCATTCCCATGTACCACACAGCACATTATCCTAACACCAAAGACGATACGAATGAATGTTCACTCGTGAAAACCCTAAATCAGGTATTTTACTGACATTATTTTCGTCAACACTTTCACTGCCAAAATTGGCCTAAGTCTACTTATTGAAGAGGCTGTAGTTTTGAAGGTTAAAGTCTTGTGCGTTGTTATGCTATATTGACTGGTAAATATTTACTGATGTTGCAGAAGGTTATACTCCTTTAATATTATTCTGGGACAGGCAGTTCAAGATGAGCAGAAATTATGTATTGCTGTTTATATGGGAATATAGCTCAGACAACAGAAGATGGATGCAAAATGTGCGAAACCCTTAGGTCAAGAAACCTTAAAGTGATGCTTTTGCTGTGTAGTAGGTGTAATGAATAACTATAGACAGAAGAAACATTTAAAATGTGCTGTGTGCTGCAGAAGTCCTTGGATGCTCATCCACGGCGTGAGAGCCAGGTTCGACAGATGGCCTGGCTTGGAGATGGTGTATGGGTATCAATCCGACTAGACTCAACACTAAGGCTGTATCATGCTCACACATACCAACACCTGCAGGATGTGGACATTGAACCTTATGTCAGCAAAATGCTAGGTGAGTTTGGAGTTACTGTATTAGGCTTCAAACGGCTTCTGTCAGCATTTCTTTCTCTGATAAGAGTTTGTCCTCCCAGTCCTGTTATACATGAAGCTAAAAATTTGTATGGGTTGATGTTCTGTATTGAAGAATGCCTTGGTGCAGATACCAGAGAAATGACACTGCTTTTCCATATGTAATGATGATTGATAAGAAAGTTCTTTAGGTGGGTGGTAGATGAATGATGTATGAAAATCTGTAGATCACAATTGATTACATTATACAAAATTTGATTTTAAGGATGCAAGATTAAAAGTATATGTGTTAAGGGAGTAAAATGGAAGTTACATGAGCATAGTACATAGAGTACAAATACACACACATCTGTGTGTGTGTGTGTGTGTGTGAGTGAGAGAGAGAGATAAGGTGGGGGTTGGAGACTTAAACATCTATATCATAAATTCCCTCTGCCTCTAAATGAACCATGATTACAAGTATAAGTAAATTGAATGTAATCGAATGTCATGTTCTTCACAGTTACTAAATATTTTCCATTCGGTGTACAGATGGCTGTCTGGACTAAAGCTGCTTTTTATTCTCTCCCTCCACACACTTTGTATTTTGTCATATTTGTTCACAGTAAGCCTCATTCTGCTCCAAATTGAAGTAAGCCATTTTTCCTGTGGTAAAATTTATAAATAGTAGAAATTATTCTTGATTCTGTGAGTTACAAAGGTTATTTGATTAATATAACAAAAACAGTAAAGTTGTTACGGCTTTTTGCTGTTCGTCCACTGGCACATAAGTGAACAGATTCAGTACATCAAAACTGTCTTTGAATTTTGTTGCTCTGCATTGACTGAATATTGTTCTGTTTGACCTAGGACTCTGAATTCCTGTCTAGAGGACTCAGTGAGGATGTAAAGAGTGTTCATTACTCTTCCTTCCTCCTGTCCTCAAGTAGTTCTTTTTAGGAACTAAGGTGCTCTTTGACCCATCTGGGCCCCATCTTTCTTTTTTCCTGCATGGCTGTGATTGTCCTCTTCTGTCTGCTGTACCCTGTTTCTTTTTCCCTGCATACACAGCTGCTTTCCACGTGGCTCACTTCTGCCCTGAAGACTGAGATGCTGTTACTTACCTGCAGCACTGCACAGTGTCATAACCCAGAAAACCACAGTATAACAAGCTAACAAGTATTACCATGATTGTTGTTCTTTTTGAAGTTCATTTCAGAAAAAAAAGACATAGCCCAAAAATATTAGTAGTCACAGTACTTGACAAGCTACCAAATGGTGTTACTGTAGTCACAGTACTTAAGAAGCCAGTAGCTTTTTATTGCCATGCACATGATTACATTTGTACCCCTCGTTAATGTGCATGGTGGGGAATGTAAGAAAATGTCGGGGGTTGTAATGGGACAGTGATCAGCTGTTTAATTACAAGTAACCATAATCATTATTTAAGGGTTTGGTGTCTGGTTATTCTGCATTAAAACTAAAATTCACAAGAATGTAACATCAGTATAAGTTCACTGAAATGAAGGTACATGAATTGGAACAACAACTGTGCTGTCAAGAACATGCTCTTAGGTTTTTTATTGTCTTAGTAATTAATCAACTTGATGCACAAAATTTTTGTTTTACAATAAGTTTCTTTCATGCCTCTACATGTTTTGAGCACCATGTGCTCATCATCAGGAGGTCAAAATTGCATTATACAGCCTCTGGTGATTATACTTATTGTAAAACAAAAATTTTGTGCATAAAGTTGGTTAATTACTAAGATAAATATACTGAAATGCACAGTCAGCAAAACATCAAAAAATGCTCTTAGATGTGCATCTGAGGAAAGATGCCACCAGTCTCTTATTTTCGAATATTTTATGAAGATGATGCAAACAAAATTGAGGTCTCTGCTCCACCACTGTAAAGTCTTTCAATTCAGGAAGACTAATCAGTTCCTGTTGGTGATTATTTCTTAGCTGAAACTTATCTGTCCAGACAAATGGCTTCAATATCGAATCATATGTGGGTGTATTGAGTGCAAGTTGGTATTTAAACTGACATGCCCTTACAGAGTTATGGTGTATGCACATCTTTGCAGTAGCTTGGTGACTGATTTCGCTGTTCATCTTCCTAATACATAACACACCATCTTTCTCTCCCTGAATAATGGAATGGATTTTTAGTAAATGGTTGGTACATAAGTTACATTGCTGTAGTTTGTTCCATACTTCGCAATCATGTTGTGTAACTTCTGTGCATCAGAAGGTATCACTTGTAAGTGGCTGTTTCATAGCAATTAATTTCATCACCATTGTTTAGAAGGTATATCAGATTTGCTTTGAGTTGGCAGAATAATTATGACAAGGTAGACAGAATTGCTCAATTTGGATGGAGGAGCAGGTGTAAAGTTACAGAATTCATAATTCATTAGGAAAGATGCTTTTGTGTGGATAGATAGAAATGTTACTCTTACAGTTGCATATTGGTCTAAGAGTAGCCTGTAACATGTAGTATACAAATTTAAACTTGAGCAAGTAGTTACAGCTGATCCCAGGTAATGTAGGGAGATATATATTCTGTAAGAGCGACTGTGTAAAGATAAAAAAAAAAGGTAACATTATCCCTTTCCATAAAATGATGGTTTGTAGGGGGAGTAGAGTTATGGCTCCACCCATTCTTAACCTTGGCACTAGATGGAGATGAATAGTGAACCTAATGCCCTGGCTGGGTGGGCCCCCGAGCCTGTCTGGACAGTTTTTGGGAAGAGAAAATCTCTTGCCTGTGCTGGAATTCGAACCCTGCCTGTCCAGCCCCTTAGCCTAGTCACTATACCAAGTGACTGCACTGTCCAAACTCCAAGAGAAGGATGTGTGCTGAAACAATGTACAGGGAATTGTTTTTCATAATAATGTAGTAGGTGGTGGTGCTTCTGCTTTGCAATTTTTATATGTAAGTTTTGTTGTGGGTATGCATTTTAGTGACCAAGAAGTAATACCAGGAGTGTGATCTTACAACCATCTAAATTTGACTTATTTTATTACAGCTTATCACAATACATATGAAGCATTTTAGTCCTAAATCAGAAAATTAGTTTGTGTAAGTCCTGCTTTTAAGCATCTTTAAGACAAGATTGCTTAACCTGCTTTTTTTTTTTATTGTATTTAACAGTTTTATTCGCATCATTGTTATGTGGGTGTGGCTGTGACATTAACAATATCTGTGATAACTAAATTGTAGGTGATTGCTACCAGGCCCTGTTCAGTAGTAGGGTAAGGTTGTAAAAGGAAGTATTTGTTTTAATCAGAGAATAATTTAATTATTTTGTTAGCTTATAATTCTTCATACAAGTGGGAAGTTGTTATGTGTTTTGATATCATGGGTGACATGGGCTTAAAGGCAGATTGATCAAATTTGTAAAAATAACAGGTGTGTCATTTTCTTGGTTGTGTTGATATTGACTTTTTATGGCCATTGATCACATTTGTCATCACATTAATATTGAAGTGTATTATATTACAGCTGAAAGCAGCTTGAATGTACTCAGTTTAATTAAGTGTAGGTCTTTCTGACTCTCACCTGTAGCTAGTGTGCGCTGTTGAAATCCCAGCTTATGGCTTTACAGATGCTGTTAATTGTACTTGGTGTAGCTCTAGCCATGCACCAGTACAGCCACAGTTGGCATGTTGGCAGTATATATGTTAGGACAGTGAAGGTCATGGTCAGCACTAATGTTCATTGTTTCTGTTGTGTTGTTTTATGCTTTCCTCTGCTCTGGGTGTTGCGCACGTTGCATTACGTGCGTGCGACGTACATTGCTATGTGCACTTGCGTAGCAGTGTTTCCTGGAGGTAGTAAGCACACATTTCTAGTTTTATTCTAATGATATGCTTGAGCTAGTTATGGTTTTGTTTTGCTTGCTGAATTGCCTGCTTGTGCTTGTTATGCAGTGGCCTTGGCATATGTTTGTTACTACATTTATAGGAATTGTGTGTATGAGATGTTTTATTGATCTATAAAAGTATTTCAAGTTGATTGTTATCTAAATGTAAAAATTTTAAGTTTTGAATACACTATATCAATATTCAATCTGCTCTTGCAATATAATTACAGAGTTTGACTCTTGCATCATTCAGATTACGGAACATTTCTGTAATTGGATGAAGGAAAATTTTGTCTGAGAAGTAACTTGACCTGATTGTTTTAGTTTCACCTTAAACTTTGAAATTCTTACAGTTTGGAGTGTTAAAGTTATGTTCTTCTGGAATGTGATATTGTGTTTTCTGGTAGATAAGCACCAACGTTTTCGAAGAACCTGATGCAGTAGTGTTCTTGTGCCCTGCTTCTGACACATGGTGTCACATCTCAAAAGAATGCAGTTTTAATTTATCCTGAAGATATTTCCAATCATCCACACTTAGTAGTGATTCCAACACTGTGTTTGTTGGAAACATGGGTTTTACAGTTAGACTTCTCCAGTACCTAATTTCATTACTAATCATTTATTTATTGGTTAAAATAGATAAAAAATCTGCACTGTACATCTAGTCCTGTATTTTGTGTGCAGGTCTCATCTCCCTTTTCCACTGTGAGTATGGTTAACTGTTGGTAAATATTTGGACATATTTCCTCCACTGCTATTACTAAAAACAAAATTAAATCAAACCAGGTAATACAGTATTACTGATTCCGGCAAATCCAAGTGGTGTGTAATGGTACTTTTAATTGCCTTTTATTCACATTACATCCCTGACAGTTTCTGTTTGACACATACTGCATTAACTCAAATATAGGTTGCCAGATCTTCACAATCTTCAATTTTTAGGAAAACATGTACATAGAACATTTTAACTGTGTGCTTGTTTGTAAGGTGACTGTCTCCAGATTTATTAGGTGCTGTATTAGGAACAAAAATTGGTCTTATATTTGGGTAGAAACTGTATATTCATGGTTGTCTTGCTTCTGTGTCAAATGTGTATAGTTCCATGCATTGCAACTAGTTTATCATAACTTGGTACTTGCTGTATGATGTGGGAACAGAGTACTTGTGGCACATCTCCAAAGGCACTAAATACAGCAAGATGTGTTGTTTGTAGTCTTGTGTAACATTCAGTGTGTCTTATTTGTTAGCAATTGCTGTTTCCTATTATGCATTTTCATACATTCTTTGCACAGAACAAAATGAGCGCATAACAAGAAGGTTATGTATGTCTGCCTCTCCACCTGCACATTTCACTTCAAAACTTTTCACTGTAACAGAATATTGTAAGACAATAAAAAGCAGTGATAAACAAGACTAGAAAGAGTGTGCTGCATACTGTAGTGTCCAAAATTTCCATTGTCAGGGTTATCAGTTTATTAAACTAGTGGTCTGTGTAAAAAATTTTATTAATGGTTTGTGGTGTACATGAAGAAGTCCATTTGTGGTCTTCAATAAAGTGGACTTTATTGTGAGACAGTATGTTCGAAAATCAGAATTGCCTGACAACTTTATTGAAAAATCTGCCTTGTTGTGTTGTAAAAGGTATGTCACATAGTTGAGGCATTGACCCAGCAGACTTTCAGTGATGAATTGATGGCAGTCAGATTTTACATGATAAGAATTTTTTAGAGCAGTCAGCATGCAAGTCCCAGGAAGACCCCAAAGCTTTAAAGCTGTGGAAACTGGTTGTGCTTCTGTGGGGGCCTTTTCGAAGTAGTGTCAAAGTTATCAGCATGGTTTTTAAAAAATTATCTCTTTAACTATGAGGGAAAGTATGATTTATTAATTTAGGTTGTGGCCTTTTGGGTTAAGACACTGTATAGTCTGATAGGTGTGAATATTTTTGGAGGAACTTGCTGCCTTTATCTTCAGGACGGATCTTCCGCCCTTAAAGATGAAAACAGCAATACCCCGTAAGGTGACTAGACAAGGAACAATCTTTCTGTAAGCCTTGTATTAGAAACATTTCTTTCTTTATATTATGGCAGGTACAGGCAAGTTGGGATTCTCCTTTGTTCGGATTACGGCATTGCTCATTTCTTCCAGTCGTCTGTGGATTGGAACTGGCAATGGGGTCATTATCTCAGTCCCACTTTCAGAAAGTAAGTACTGACATTCTCAGTGTTAAACACTAGATAGATTTGACAACTGATAGAGTAATTCATTTTCAATGTATTCTGCTGAAGAGACTTTGCTACACATTTTCTGATTTGGCACAATGGTTCAATAAAAACTTTTTCTGTGTTAGCACCTATTTGGCTGATATTTCAAGAATCAAGTTTCTGCTACTAAAATGTGAATTTGGTAGTCACTAAACCAGAGAAGTTGTCCTGTATGTTCTGCAGTAATTCAAGACAGAGAGGTAGATGTAATAGTGTTCCAGAGCATAGAAAAATATGATGTTAGCGTCCATAGGAGTGGTATCTGACGTTATGCCTCTGTTAATGCTGATGATAACTTTGTGGCTAGAGTATACACTTCAGGCGTTAGACATATCATATTGCACATGTACCTCATATGGTCTCGGTTCACTTGTGAAATGTCTTCAGTTGAGCAGAGAGTGTTGATTTTATGTGCTGTACATCTGTAAAATGTGCATCATGGAAAAAAATATCACCAAAAGTTTCGTAAATAGTATCCCTCATCAACCGTACTGTGTCAAATAAGAGCAAAAAAATTTCGGATTACATGCTTGGTGTAATGAAAAAAGATGGAGAAATGTGATATCCTCAGATGAGGCACATGGTTTTTGTTATGTTTCAAAGGAAATAGCCAAATTAATGGATGTTTTTGTTCCAAAAATCCTTGTGTATATTGTGAAGTTTCTTTTCATGTTCTTAAAATCTGAGCATGGTGTTCAGTAAGTGTGCCAGAAATCATAGGATCATTGTTTTCAAAGAAACAAATTTTGATCATTGTGTGAAATTAATTTCCAGGGAATTAACGGGGTAGAAAATGTAGGAAAATTCAGTTTCTTCACAAGTACTGAAACTTTTGAAGAGAAATTGCTAATATTTTGGGAAAAGGTGCCAGGCTTGCATATGTGCTGTATGTCAGCATACTCTGACTGGGCAAAGTAAATGCAGACTGCATTACCAGCAAATGCAGGCTTCCTGTTTGATAATACTTCCATGACCCTTAGGTTGTTTAAAGCCTAAGAATTTCTTTCCACGTTAATAACAGTGGATGATGCTGTGGTTTGGAGTTAAGTCAGTTAATTACCAAAACATAATGTACTGTATTGAAATTTACGCTGTTTGTGCACAGAAATGAAGTGTAATGGTTCACTGTGGCACCGTGTAATGCCAATAACAAATCCTAAGAATGTGTCAATTTAAGTTCAGATAGCTGTTGCTACTACTGAATTCAGAACTTCTTATTAGTGCATGTATCATCTAAAAAATAAAATTAAAACATGTGAATGTATAATTTTACCCACTGCTTTGTATGGGTGTGAAACAAAATCTCATGTTTCAAGGAAGAGCATTGAATGAAGTTGATGTTTGAAAACAGTGTGCTGAGGAAGATATGGATATAGAAGAAATGAAATTACAAGGAATGGAAAAAAATACATATGCTTCATAGTTTATTCTTTACGTGTAACATTTTACATAGTAAGAAATCAACGAGAGTGAGCTGGAGGTATGTGTTGGCTGTATAGGAGACATGACAGATTCATCCATTGTTTTGAGTAGGAAACAACTTTGGGATACCTGTTGGTAGTTGGAAGGATAATGTTAAAGTTGTCCTTACATCATTAGGGTTTTGGGTATTGGCTGGATTTAATTACCATTGGTTGGTTATTCTGAACGTAGTGAACCTTGAGGTAATTTCATCAGCTGAGTAACAGCTATTCAAGGAACTTACACCATGTATTTGTATGCATTTCTTACTTTCTTAGGTGCTGGAGCAAGAAATGTCAGTAACAACTTACAAGGAGGCCACAGAAGTATGCCTGGTGGAGTTGTGCGTGTATATACTGACAGTTCAGGTACCAAAGTGACACCTGGCAGCTTTATCCCATACTGCTCCATGGCACAGGCACAGCTGTCCTTTCACGGCCATCGAGACGCCGTCAAGTTCTTCGTTGCTGTTCCAGGTATGAACAAGAATGGAGTTCTTGAATCATCCAAGTGGTGGGTTGTTGGCAAGAAGTATTCTAGAGTTGGCAAGATTACATAAGCACAAGTGAATCTCTTTTCCACTTCTAATATTTCAGTAAGGTGTACATTACATTTTTTCCACCAATGTCCAGAGCCATTAGCAGGCCCATTAGCCTCTGTACCAAGGGACCCAGTTTCACACCATCCTAAGAATAGAGGAATGCAAATGAAGTAAAATTAAAGTTGTACCTGTCCATGCTGCAGGTTCTGGAGGTCTGTCAGCTGCAACAAGTGAAACACCTCTGATAGAGAACATGGAATTGGAAGCACTGGAAACAAAGAAGCCTGCAGCAATGTTGGTGATGTCTGGTGGAGAAGGTTACATTGACTTCCGTATCGGTGAGTTATACTGAACACACAATGGCAAGGTAACATAGGGTTTAAGGTGTCTGGATGTGATGCTACATCACTGGGTAATTGGTTTCTGACCCTTGAGATGGTATATTGATCTCTTGTTAGAATATCAGAAACCAGTTATTCAGTGATGAGGGACAATAAGGACTAACAGAGCGAATGTATGAGAAGTGTTATGTCTGGTATGCATTTCCTAACTTGTTGATAATTAATACAAGTCACCAGACTATGTCCTTTTATTTTGGCAGAATGGTACATGTGACATTGTTAAAAAATGTTGCCATTGGAAGACTGTTGACTGTTTAAAGGCTGAAAATTCTATTGTAGTTTTATTTTCACCATTTAATTGCTGTATGTTTGTGGCTTTATTTTCTGAAGCAGAATTTGATTAAGAACTAGAATTGAATGTTAGAGGTGACTGTTAATGTCTCATACCTTGGCTGCAGCTGTTGAACGTTAAAGTTGAGTGTGCAACCTTCTTTTTTACTTTGTAGTGTCTTCGTTTAAAAGGTTGGTTTGAGTAACATTGGTGTGTTTATTGTACTTTAAATGGCTTATGAGGAAATGAATGAATGAATGAATACTGTCTGGACTTCTTGAACTATGAACATTAGAGACAGGTTGAGGAATTTGTACTAGGATTTGACATTTGTTGACTTACTTTCTCTCGCTAACTACGTGAGTCACAACCCACCTTGAGAATTGGCTTAGCTAGCAAGAAAGTCGTTGCATTTCACATACCTCTGAGGTTCATTAGCAAAATATATAAATAACCAACAAAATGCACTCCGATGTTTATGGTGTATTTTATTCACAATTTTCTCACCAACATGTTTTGGCCGCTGTTGTGGATCTGATTAATTCATGGATGATGGAACATATTAAGTTCATTACCATATTCACAAGAGCCTGCCAGTGGACCCTTTCCCTTAAGTCCACGCCCTATCATTCTATTTCTTTAAGATATATTTTAATAATATTACTCCAGCTCTGCCATGATCTTCCAGGTAGTCTGTTTCTTTCAGGTTTTTCCACCAAAACACTTTGTTTCATTTTCAGATAAAGAAAATATAGTTATTGACTTGAGGCTGATGCAACATTTTCTTATGTTACCAAACATAAACATTGTAGCTTTAATTCTAAGTCCATTTCTTATTTGTTTTGAAAGAATTGTATTTCTGATCAAGATTGGATAAATTCAAGACAAATGATATCTTTCTGATAGGAATCATTACTTCATGTGCAGCTGTAACTATAAACCCATTCAGAAAGTAACTGGGTTTTAAACCCCTTCTAATTCAGTGTTAAGCTGTTGAACATTCCCATAATAACAGTACACCTAGTTTTATGACTGTGCGATATTGTTTTGATAAAGTGGTAACATGATTTGTGGCAATCCAATGTTCATCTGCTTGTCAGTATTTTGTGGTTCTCATTGGACAGTGGGGAACTTCTAATTAGTTGCAGATCCTGTCACTTTACATGTGCTTGAAGACAATAGTAGTTTCATATTTCTGTATTATTGCAACCTGAAAGCTTTAAACTCTTTAAACTAGTATGTTATTTTGAATTTTTATAGTTCTGTTCCAAAATTTGACTTTTGTCATGGTTTCACAGGATTGCTTGTGTCTTTGTAGTATGATTCTTTGCTGTGTTCTGGTGATGGGGCATGTGCATGTATTTAGTTTCTTTGTTTCTGTGCCAAACCAGCCACCATACTAGCATCTATGAGAGCTTCTATGTGTTTCTTTGTGGTACTTTCGCCTTTACTGTGTTGACACTGTAAGCACAATCTGCAGTCTGATGTGTTCTGTTTTCTACCAGTCTCTCCTGGTTATCTTGGATCTTCTAATGGCATGTTCTAAAACCAAAAAGGAATGGTGAAATGGTGATAAAAGCAGCTCCTTTTTCCAGACCAGTCAGAATAGGAAATGTATCAGACAAATGTTTGCCTAATTAGTATTTTTAGAATAGCTAAATTAAGGAGGTTACATGGACATGTAGCTGGGATGGTGAGACCATAAATGCATACAGAACTTTCAAGATGGGAAACACTATGAAAGTGGCCACTTAAACAGAGGTAGAAAGTGACACTAAGATTGATTAATGTCAGAGAAGTCAGTGATTAGGATGGGTGATTGATGTAAGTGGCTGTTCAGGATCTTGTCCAAAAGGGAGAAATGTCTCACCTTGATTATCTGCTGCTGGTTTGTTAGAGGCAAAGTTTTGCTCCTCCATATCTGTGATTGTGAAGCCATACTTCATGTTTCACGTGATGTTACAGACATAGCAGATATCTTCTAGGAAGTGTGTAATCCCCGTTGTGTGTGTGAAACTAGGAAAAGGTATGCAGTCAAACACAACTTAATCACTGAGGTGTATTTAATGACTGTGATGGAAACAACTACATGTTTCGGCCTGTATTGGCCATCATCAG
>Ga0123354_10015712_pt1 | contig 11839 bp, 6 predicted proteins | sample TergutLab28metaG_2_FD_97872 | JGI IMG/M metagenome (GOLD analysis project Ga0123354, IMG submission 97872) | Labiotermes labralis P4 segment gut microbial communities from Petit-Saut dam, French Guiana - Lab288 P4 | ecosystem: Host-associated > Arthropoda: Insects > Digestive system > Gut ... | reverse complement strand
TAAAATTACATTTAAATTAGTTATCAATCACTGGACTAATGAAATCTTGTAGCATATTGTAGTTTCCTCAGGCCAACATCTGGGTCTGAGTTTTTCAACACATTCATGAATATTTTTCTCCTCGGAATATTTCCACTATAAAACATTTATTAATTGAAATTACTTAGAAAACTAAAATGACGAAAGCCAAGAGAAACTCTCGCGGCCCGGTATATTTGATGCCAGGGCACGGCGGTTGAGGAACGCTAGGCTTGACAGCATCGAGAGGCAGGATGTGGACATAGACTGTCTATGCATTTCACCACGGATTAGTTTAACGCATATAGAGAAACTGAAAAAAATAAAAATAAATTCGGAATTGTTAACCATGGGATCCAAATTCAAAAACATAAAACGTCCACGTACTAAGCCGGGGCAGTAATTACTCAACAGATGTTCGGGAATATTTACTGTAACCGACTGTCATCCAGATGAAGAAGTTAAGACTTGCAAAACTTACAACAACGAAATAAATGGGTTTGTGTCAATAAATGCGAGCGGGTACAAATCTGTAATGGGGCATTCGACGTATGTTTGAAGATAGTCATAAAGTGTGCGCATTACCCTGAAAAACGCCAAAGAATTGGGGAAAATGCTCAGTCGGAATATGGCAGTAAACCTGTCAATATTAAAAACGGGTAAGTCCGGAGGATACACTTAAAGATTTACTGTTGGATTCGGCTATACAGCACACCACGGCAAAATCCTTCCCAAGTAACAGATCAGCTTACGCATATCAGAGTGTATTGTGAATAAGAAATGGTACCACCAAGCCGTAATTTGCGTCTTGAACACAAAAAAGTAGAAGTGGAACATCCTGTAGCGCGCATCGTAAGAATCCTAGGACGAATCGCAGAAGCATTCCGATCCGAGCCTTTACGATGACGACAGACGCACCGACCGACAGGCGACTTCGTGGCTCCACGCTTATCTGTCCAAGCACTTTCTGCTGGCAGAAACAGCCTGGGGCCGTAAGAGGACACATCTGCCCAACTCGACTCCAGTCTTTTGCCACGAGACGACATAAATCTTACGGTTACAAAAACAATTCGACGTTCTTGAAGTGCCCGGTAATTATTCAAAATTCGGCTTATATTTCATTTTACACCTCGCAGTTCTTTGTAATAAAATGAAACAAAGTAACATCGGCTCTTCACAAGTTCCTATAAAAATTAGTTCGGTGATTTAGGAACGTATTTAACGTGGCGTCATTAAAAATCATTATCAAAGTGCAATGTAAACATATGTAATAACTTTATTGACTAATTCATTTAACTTCACTTAAAATCAATCAGCTTTACCTTCCACTGCCTAATTTCTGCTCCGTATATATTAGCACTGCAGGCCTTACAGTATTAATGCTGCCTAAACAAATTATTCCCGCGTTTACGTGGCATCACCATCACGTAGGTTGTCTCGGCCGTAGCTTTTCTCTCAGCGAGTTCTCCAGAAAATGCCATCTGTTTCCTCAACTTTCAGCTTCCTCCATCTTTTCGTTTCCGACAGTCCTTCAGTAGTTGCTTAAATATTCTTCCTTGTCTTCCCGCTCCTTCTATTTTTCTTCAATACTGTTTTTAAGAAAAGAGTTCCTACGCAAGATGCAACCAATACAGTAACTCTTACTTCGTTGTACTGTATGTAGAATGTTCCTTTTCACTTCGACTATGTGTAATACTTTGCTGCCCTATAATATTCCTAGACCGAGTAACTCTTCGCATGGAGTTTTTATAAAAATGAAAATTACCACAAGTGAAGATGTCCAGCAAGAGAAAATGGTAACAGAAATTCTAGAACCACAGATTAAACTACACATAAAGAGACAGAAAACCGAATATGAACCTCAGAGTCCATTAGAAATCGGGATAAAGAGCCTAACGCAATGTGTCATGCATTGATACAGAAATAGCTGTTACACACTATACGAGGCCCGATGTAAAGGTGCTCGGACTGAGCTCTGCAGGTGCTGTACAGCATGAGTTCATTTCACAAGGACAAACGGTGCAAATCCACAATTCCTGTGTGCGGAAAGCAGTGTAATGCTTCATCTAAAAATAGCAAAAACACTCGGCATATTTATTACTAGCTGTAATGAAATAACACCATTCACTTTGCAAGCTAGGAAGGTGATGTCACTGGCTAACTATGTATGTTTTTTGATAGTTCTAGATTCTGATTGAGAAAACGAGATGAGATTCTTTGGGACGATTCTAGCGGAAGACAAACACTTTAAGTGTGAAAGCTTTGTTTTTAAGAGAACGTTTCATTTCTTTTATTTAATTAGGTGTATATTTTCTTGGTAGACGTTGCATTTTGTTGTTGTTGTTGTTGTTGTTGTTGTAGGTTGTTGTTGTTGTTGTTTTCGTGATCGTCGTTTTTATGTGGGTCTATAAATTCAGTGCTCCGACTTAGCATTCTTTCCCTATCACCAGCTTATGTAAAAACTTTCTTTTTGTTTCACAAATGTGTGACCTTTTTTTTCCTAAGAAAACTTGATTTGGTCTTTGGAAGAGTCAAGGTCTTGGAAACATTCCTTGATGAGGCAGTTTAATTTCACGAAGTGTTAACACGACACTGCGAGATCTTTATTACAGCAATATTCTCCACCTACCGATTTTTTACGGATAAAATTAGAATATACTTCACGCGTGTGGACAGAATTTGATTGATATGAATCTCCCAACAACTGAAAAACTTGTACGAGTTCACTCCAGTTAATCAAAGAAGTGCCACGTGTTTGAATTTGATTTCCATGTGTGAAATCAGGAAGGCAGACGAGTTCTTCAAGTTAAGACTGGGCTGTAATCTGTGCCAGAGAAGCAGCGATGATTTAAAAGAATGTAGACACCGTAAAGGCACGTCCTTGTATTGACTGAAGAATCCTGCTTGAAGGAATATGCGTACTAGTAATTACTGCGTTTTTTGTATTGTTTGTACAGTGTTTTTGTATTGTTTCTTTTATTTATAATTTTTCTTTTTTGTTGTGTCTGTACCAGTGTAACGATTACTGCCACCAAGAGAAAACTCAATTGCAGTAGTAGTAATAGTAGTAGTAGTAGTAGTAGTAGTAGTAGTAGTAGTAGTAGTAGTAGTAGTAGTAGTAGTAGTAGTAGTAGTAGTAGTAATAGTAGTAATGTGGGCCGGGTAGCTCAGTCAGTATAGCGACTGACTATGGGCTGAAGGGTCCGGGATCGAATGCCGGTGGGGACGAGATTTTTCGCCCGTCCAGACCTGCCCTGGGTCTCACCCATCCTCCTGCAAATGGGTACCGGGTCTTTTCCGGGCGTAAAGTGCGGCCGGGGCGTGCTGCTGACCACTCGCCCCCTTCTAGTGCCGCAGTCATGGAAGAGTAGAGCTATACCTTTACCAACCCTCTGGGCCACACCGGGCCTGTAACGGGATCACTTTAACTTTTTAGTAGTAGTAGTAGTAATAACTTGACACTTGCTTATTTAGATCTGGGACCGGCCCAGATACCTCCAATCAGGCTTTCTTTAGCCTGTCCAGGCTAACTCTTGGACATTAGACTGTCTGAAATAGACGACCACGACCATCCTGTCTCCATTGCTGACAAGCACACCATACCGAATCTGCTATAGGTCATTCTACGTCACATAGCTTAACCTCTCCAACGAATGCCAAGCCCAAATTGCGGGATCTACCTCGGGCAGTTAGTTGGCAATTTACAATTTTACGGAGTTCAGAGGTTCAACAAATTAAGATTGCATTGTTCTGACATGTAGGCACCACGTAATTTATAAAAGTCCGCAATCGACTGCGCAGTGATGCAGCTTAATATACGGAAGAACGGGATCCTCAACCACACTGCTGTGAAATTTTACAAGACAGTCTTAGTAAATTAACCAACTTAATGCACAAATTCTTGTTTTATAATATGTTTATTATATGCCTCTACATGTTTCGAGCACTATGTGCTCATCTTCAGGTGGTCAAAATTGTATTATACAGCATCTGGTATCATCACAACTGTAGGTGGCCGTCCGGTGCACAGGTTGAGAGAGGACCTGTGCACGGGACGGCCACCTACATGTGTGATGATACCAGATGCTGTATAATACAATTTTGACTTCCTGATGATGATCACATAGTGCTCGAAACATGTAGAGGAATATAATAAACTTATTATAAAGCAAGAATTTGTGCATTAAGTTGGTTAATTACTAAGATTATACTGAGATGCACATTCCGCAAACATCAAATTTTACAAGACAGTTAATGTATAACGTAACAATTAGGCGTGTTCTTGTAACCATTGTTGCAGTGGAAGAACAATAATATTAAATATTCTGAGTTTGTGTTTTTAGCTTCATGACTTCAGAGTGCGAAGTGCATGCGTCATATTGCCATCTGTAACCTGTCTGGCTCTGCAGCATTTTTCCACATTATATCATAAAAGGCACGATTTTTTTTAAAAAAAAACCCTTGTTGAATATAAAACTTGTGTTTCGATTTTCCCTACAACATTTGTCCGAACATTTTTCATTCTAGTAAGAATTCAGTGAGATATTATCGATAATGTATATTTGTCTCAACATAAGTATTCGTTGTTCTCGTCATATTTTAATGAAACTTGAATTTTCTTAACAGATTTTCGAAAACTATTCGCGTTTCAAATTTCATGTTAATCCTTCCAGCGAGAGCATAGTTGTTCCTTGCGGACGGATAGGACAGACGTGACGAAGCTCCTAGTCGCTTTTCGCACTTCTCCGAACTCGCTTAAAAATTCGTTCATCGTAGTGTGTGCAGGACCCCATGGTCAGTCAAAAAATTGTTGACCTATGGGCCAAGAAGCGAAAATAGAATGTGAAATGAAGCGTCCCAATAGATATTTTAAAATACCATCCCCAAAATGGCACGGAGAACCGAGTAAAACTAAGAAAGCAATCAGTCATGGTAGTGTAAATAACAAATGTTTCGAGATCAGAACCTGGTACTGCTAAATACAAGTCTAGAGCATAAGGCCCAGACTTATGTGATGGAATCGTGAAGACTTGCGCACTGCAATAATGCAAACATAGTGACAATTAACTTCAAGAAACAAAGGTCTACTGTTTGTTTTATTTGTTTATCTAGTATTTTTTTATTTTTATTTTCAGACGTTCCAGAATCTTGGACTATATAGCGTTGAATGAAAGACGACTAGTAAATGATGACTTGGATAAGATTTGGAAGGAAGTTGTACAGGAGAATTTTAGGTAATATCCTACGCTTGTCTGGACGCACTGGAAGAAATCTAAACGCCTCACTAAGCATTACAATTGTCCAAGAATATCCACATAAAAGTCACAAGTTTTATCGCTTCAGTCAACTGGATTGGTGGCTCTGTTTTCTTTTTCTTTTTTTCCAGAAGCTAACAGTCACTCAGCCTCTTATTCAAAATACCAGCTTCTGTACGCCATAATGAGCTATCTGAATGCTATCCATATCCTCACATACCATTTCTGTAAGATCCATTTTAACATTACCCTCCCCACTTTCGTACATGTAGGTGTTTATATCAAGCGGTCTAAACCGGGCTGCAATACTCCTTTTCTCTATGACCCACCTTTCTTCCTTGATACAATCGTCCCAGTAATATACGAGGTAAGATGAAATGAACGAATTATAATGCATTAAATAAAACAGAGTGCCATTTTGTATAAAGCCCAATTGTTTTTGTATTTAAGACCTGGAACAGCACAGATGTATTTCCTTACTAAATTCTTCAACATTTTTCTTATGCTAATGGACGTCATAAGAAGAAAGAACTGTGAAGAAAGTGCTTAAGAATATCACAGAAGGAAAAATCGCGTTGGAAAGCCAATATAGAGTTGTTTTGAAGATGTTGAAAAGTGATCTGTAAAAATGAGTTTAGAGGCTGGAGAAAAATGGGTAAGGATACGGACGCCTGGAAATTGATTCTGAAGGAGGCCAAGGTCCTGCATGGACCGTAAGGCCAGCTGATAGAGACAGAGTGGTCGTCATATTCATTTATTAAGGATAGAAGTCTGTGGTGACACAACGGTAACCCCACTAAGACAGTACAACGCAGAGGCGGAAAGGATTTTCCTTCTTATTTCCTCATATATGCAAAGCACAGACCCAAATCCGCTGAAGTTCCGAATCCCTGTGAGGTCTCAGTCCTACGTCGTGCCATACATTTCTTCATACGCCGACTCGTTTTTGAAACACCTCTCTTGAACGTACTTTATATCAACGAAGTGCAATGGATGTGTGAGACATGCGAGCAGGAATTGAATCCCACGACAATTTTAGTGAAAAATCTGAGAGTCTTTCCTGGAATGTGAAGCTGGCCACACACCTCTGTACACTGCCAGGTTTAAAAACGACTGGAGATGAACCTCCACTCCTCAATACCTTCACGGCGTGTAAAAGGACACACCACTCGCAATACAAATTCTTGTAATTCCAAATACGTAAATTATCAAATGAACAGAACAAGCCGATATAGCTGTACATGTAAAGAAGTCTCAGATACTGGAATAATCGTGATATTTCCTTCACAAGGGCTATATCCGTGAATAGTATTAACATTACTAGCACACCTTCAACCTTGCTGCCCGGTCGATGTATGGTATGGAACATAAGACCGGTCACCTGAGGAGAAAAGGATGAATACCTTAGGAAAACAAAAAACAGGTTTTGTACCTGTACCACGGCCTCTCTCATCAGCTGCCCACTCTGCTACTGCCGATGCTAATTAATGGACATTGGGAGCCCAAAACATGTGCTGTTTCCTAACACTGGCTTCAATCCACCGCCCGCCCACAGCCCCTCATAAAACCAATTTCAATTTAGGGCCGTGTGAAAAGTGCCTCTGTTCAAAGCATAGACATTTCAGATTCGGTAGGGGTGCCCAGTCAATTCAACTTGAAGGTTTTAACGTGCAAACAGAAGCAGGGATGGCCAGATCCATTACACAATTGTCACTTGTACTGTAGTTCTACACCGCTGAATCCCATCAGGTTGTAATGATGGCAAAAATGAAGAGTGCAGATATTTCGAAAGTCGAAGGCAATTTGGACTGTATTGAACTGTAAAGTAAAAGATCTCCTCAGTCAACTTAGGTAACTGCGGGGGCAGAAAGCCCAACTTTAAGCCAATACCCATAGAAGTCTCACACACACTCACTCACTCACTCACTCCATGGAGCAGAATCCTTCTTGAGAAGCTAACCGGTGTAAGCTAATCAAGAAATTCCTCGCATTTTATGGAACCCGAAGGTTCATTACCGCATTCACAACTGCCCGCCAACTGCCCCTACCCTGACCCAGCTCGATCCAGTCCATACCCACCACATCCCACTTCCTGAAGATCCATCTTAATATTATCCTCCCATCTACGACTGGGTCTACCCAGTGGTTTATTACCCTTAGGTTTCCCCATCAAAACCCTGTATACATATATATATACACATATATGTGTATATTAATGTGTGTCATCTCTGTTGTGTCTATATAATACGCAACAATAAAGATACAATCAATCAATACCCAACTATTTAGTATAGTAATAATAAACATCTACGTGTTTCTGCTGTACAAGACAGCCATAATCGGTCCGTAAGTTTCAGAAATATAAGAACAAAAATTAAATAGCGGCTTGTACAGCCGAAACACGTAGCTAATTATTGTTACTCTTATTATTATAAAGAGTTTTGTATTGACCGATTATATCTTTATTACTGCATACATTTTTTTATCTTTCGCTCCATAAAATATAACAGAAACAGTTCAACACTAAACGCACTGCCATGCCCGTACTTTTCCACGTAGTCCCCGCCACAACTGAACCCTTTATAACCTGCAACGAACTTTTCCATTCGTTGTTGATAAAAGTGTCTATCCCGTGTTATCGGTAGTGCAAAACAAGTAGGCGGGCAGAACTTTAAATTACGTCACAAACCTTATGTTTCATAAACCTTACGTAGGATTCAGTCATCGCCAATCCATCCTGTCTTCAAGACCTATTACAGTACTATGTCTTCCAAATCGTCTCTTCCCATCAGATGTCCCCACCAAAACCTTGCAGCCATTTTGTTCCTTCCCTTATGTGTCACATACCAAGACTATATCTTCCTCTTTATTTGATCACCCTAATGGCATTTGCGGGGCGTATGATCACAACATAATTTCCGTAATAATAATAATAATAATAATAATAATCCCTGCAATACACATACGTATATACTGAAGAGCAGCTGAACTCCACTTGTCCGAGTTAATCGGGAGGGCCAGGCGTCCGGATATGCAGAAAATCCAGATAATTGGATTTTTCTTGGAAAATAGGCTATTTTGGCAGCTTGAAGTTCGGCTGTTACTATTTACAATACCTATCTGCGTCTAAACCTGTCGACGACGCATGATTTGAATTTATAGAAGCCATAACACTGTACTGTGTTTGATCCGGAAAGTGGTAATTTCAAGGCATCTTATTTTTTGTAGAATTTTTTACAAATTTGCCCCGAAGAGCCAAGCCAATCCGGATAAACAGCGTCCGGATTAGTGGAGTTCTACTGTGTATATATTCAATTTATGATCGCATACTACTTAATTACACATTACATAGCAGTCTTCAAAACAGCCTAATAATCAATACGTAGGCCTACATGCATATCTAATGTTCTGTAATAAGTGTTTTGTATTGACAAGACTGCCCCTGTTTCTAAGCAACACGACAAGTAGGAGCATAATTTCGGGGTGGTTTTGTACACACTGTTTTGGATTAGGTAAAGAAATGTCTCCTGTTCTGAATAACTTACCCTACAGCCGTTCTGAAAGTGGTCAGAAATAAACACCAACTGTTTATTAGATTTGGAATTCAAACAGCATAACAAGATCTTATGGATATTGGACCGTGCATCATTGTGATAGTTGAAGAATAAGAGACCAACTTGATGTTACTAGTTATTAAGTTTTATTTCACTTCTTCTATGCTCAACATGTTTCGGACATTAATACACCCATCATCAGGAACCTGCGACTTTTCTATTGCATCACCACATTGGTCGTGTGTTCTTGTTTCGATGTGTGTTGGAGTTTCGGTGTGGCTGGTTTGGGGTGGTATCCGTGTAGCAGGCTGAATTTGTGCACCAATGTGGTGATGCAATAGAAAAGTTGCAGGTTCCTTATGATGGGTGTATTAATGTCCGAAACATGTTGAGCATAGAAGAAGTTAAATAAAACTTAATAACTAGTGACATCAAGTTGGTCTCTTATTCTTCAACTAGCATAACAAGAGATATAAACCGACACAAATTTCGTACTTATACATCTCAAAACAATAAATTTCTCCTAAAAGTCATATAACAATTATGATCCCAAGTCCTTCCTTACTTTTCAAAATACTGCTGTCAAAAATATATTTAAACATATATTGTGCATTATTCCTTGTCTGCTTCACATCCAGCGCATCCTAGGCTAACTCCGTGAAGTCGCATCCTAGGCTAACGCCGCGAAATGACCTGTACAATTCACTTTTTCCGAACAGGATTCAGTGTCAGTAATTTATCATCAAGTCACGGGTTTCGAACAAGGTGTTCAATTGCTTGACTGACGAAGCGACTATTAACTTATCAAGAGATATCGGCTACATGGAGTGAGAATAAATCACTTCATATCCAAGAAAAATAGCCCACGGATTGCAGGTTCCACGAGTCAGGATTTGATTTCAAGCGTGGGTGGGGGTCTTCTTGTCACTGCTGCGCCGACGTAGACTCTGAGACCCACACAGCCTCTCGTCCAACCGGTATAACGTACAGCAGCGGTTCCCAAACTTTCTCGGTTCACGGCAGCCGTAGTGCTTCAGCAATTTTGTTACGGCGCCCCAAGGCCAATACAAATACCCTGCACTTCCGTCTATTAAGCAGTTAGGTCAAAACAACTTAACCGCGATTTGTCCTAACAACTTAGTAGCCGTTTGAAAGAATAATACAAATAAATTGAAAGGAAAAACAAAACATTTCGAAATATCCTGCGGCGCACAGCTTGGGAATCGCCGACGTAAAAGACTTCCGCCCGCAATAAAACGGCAGGGGAGTGACAAAAGAAAGCCCGTTCGTTGGCAACTCATGTCGACGGAGTAATGAAGTCTGTACGTTAGGTGATTAGGAACTTCGTGATTTGTGCAGATCGCCTAAATATTGTCAGAATAACGAAAACACGGATTTTAAGTTCATTTCCGTATACAGCACAGAATGACATTAAACATTGGCCTATAGGCCTGTAGTTTTTTTATAGTGGTCACACTGAATGTAGAAGGCAGGAGATCTGAGGAGAGCATCAAGAAGGAAATCAGGGAAATGTCGTAGTAAGCTGTTCAAGATTAAGATCAGCTGAGTGCGGAAGAAGAAACAAACTGATAACCACTGTAAAAATTCGTCCGGTGTCTAGACAGGTAAAAGGGAAATCAGTTCCTGTGCTTGCCATGAAAACGTGTGGGAGTGTGTTGATTTATAGATTCATACATTCTTAAACTGAACGCTAGAGAAAGTGGCAGGTCGCTTTACACGCTTCAGCGGCGTTGTCATCTGTACCCATTAAATAATGGGCTGAGTGGACCCCAGAACCAATCCGGGAACTTTATAAAAAAGAAAGAACTGTTTCTGCTGCTGGGAGTCGAACCTTTGTTCTTCAGTTTTGTAACCCATAGAACAGTCAGCATATGGACCACGCCATCCCATTCCACCAACAAATGGCGTAAGTGTGGGGCATATTTTAAGTATCAATATTTATATAACTTGAATAGGAGTTCGAAATTTGTTCTACATTGACAACCCTAGTTTAAGGCCTGAAATTTAAACAAACCTGCTTTTCAACAGAAGGAGAGCTCAGATTTTCCGGATGCCGTTTTTTATAGCTTAAAAAAAAAAAAAAAAAAAAAAGAGAAGCCGCCTGAGCGTGCATGGAATTCCTATGTGACGTGCAACGTACTAATACTGTGCCATGTCAGTGTGATTCACGAGTTTACACAAAGGAGCCGCGAGGTGGCCGTAAAGACCCCACGATGGTTAATTTAGTGTTGATTGCCTTGTGTTTAGTACGAAAGAACTAGACACAGTAAGAGAGGAAAGTAAAAGTGTGTGTGGGTCTAGAAGAAAAGGAACACCAACCTATAGTCTTTGGCAACAGCGCAACATGTTTTGAGTCCTGAGCAGAGGCTTCGTCCTCAAGAAAAATATTATAAACAAACTACAGACAACGGTAAGTCTGTTCCCCCTAAGGACAGTAACAAGTTATCCCGTAAAGGACGTACTAATTTTCTTCTAATTCTTCGTACTACATCGGGTAAGGAGTACACAATGAATTGCATAATTTAAAGTTCCATCTCTGACCATAATTTGCAGTAGTACGTATTACCGTTAACTACATACATTACAGTACACCAGCTGCTACACATGCAGTGATAGAACTTGATTTTTCCCTGCGGCTGACAAAGTAAATGTCGATAAACTTTGAGACGGTACTCTCAATCTACTTATTAGAAACAAAAACCAAATTGTACATGATGTGATATGACATGACATATGATGTATGACATGTTATGATATATATTATATATTGTGTTATATTATACGCGAACAACCACACAACAGTACAATGCTGAAATGAAGACATACAGGCTGTGGAGCTAAAGACATGGCATCATACCCCACGTGATTTGATTGTTCAAAAGCACGGCTCTGCGAAACTGAAAATCTCGCACACCCCGACTGCTTTGAAACTGTTAAACGCAAATCTAAGTTCTGCATTGTCACTATACACTCATATATATATATATATAT
>Ga0123354_10015710_pt1 | contig 11839 bp, 10 predicted proteins | sample TergutLab28metaG_2_FD_97872 | JGI IMG/M metagenome (GOLD analysis project Ga0123354, IMG submission 97872) | Labiotermes labralis P4 segment gut microbial communities from Petit-Saut dam, French Guiana - Lab288 P4 | ecosystem: Host-associated > Arthropoda: Insects > Digestive system > Gut ... | reverse complement strand
GACGTTTTGCTGACCGTGCATCTCAGTATATTTATCTCAGTATTTAACCAACTCGATGCACAAAATTTGTTTCACAATAAGTTTTATTTCATGCCTCTACATGTTTCGAGCACATGTGCTCATTATAAGGAGATCGAAATTGCATTACACAGCCTCTGGTATCATCACACCTATAGATGGCCTTCTCGTGCACATGACGGCCACCTACAGGTGTGATGATACCAGAGGCTGTGTAATGCAATTTCGACCTCCTGATGAGGAACACATGTGCTCGAAACATGTAGAAGCATGAAATAAAACTTACTGCGAAATAAAATTTTGCACATCAAGTTGGTTATATACTGAGATAAAACTTAAAGTACAGTAACAGAAGGGATCAAACAAAGCGTAATGTGAGTAGAGGCTAAACCGAACACGCCACCATAACAATGGATAGACCAAAGTAGAACCTTTGAAAGACGAAGCGCAGACTGCTTTATTTAAAACGACAATTCGTATCGCGCAGTAAACACTTTCATCTCGGTTATAAAAACCAATCAGTTTATGCTGTAAGTGGCACAAGTCGCTGTTTGTTCTCAGATAAATACAAAAAACAAAAATACAGTGTGGGCAGAGCATACAGTTGTTGAATGTTAAACTTTGGTGCATCACGTGACCGGTAGGCTTTGAAAGGTTAAGCGGTAACGTATCCTGGCGAGGCGACTGTACCGCAACGCCATTCCGACGTCTGACGTCATGCGGCCAGAGGGTGACCCTGCTCGGACGGTAAAGAGAGAGACGGACGCTTTCACACCGTTCTCGAAGCGACCAGACAGAGACAGTAGATTGTTCGAGAAATGCAAAAAGTGTCACATAAGGCAAGGAAACATGTTGAGTTCGTAGCAAGTTACGGCCTGTTTGGTAGGGCGAATGTGCAGACCTTGCGCTTTACGGCGAGATGACTGTGAGGAGTGTGGATGGTCTGTAGTTGTGCAGAAGAGAAAGAAAGCTAGTACAGCAAGTGAAGTGAAGAAAGGTGAATACGGAGGACTATAGACTTGGTGCAAAAAGATGAGTAATTTTATAAAGGGACATCTGGGCCCTGAGAACCGAGTTAAAAAATTGTGCTGTGTGATTTCTTTTTTTAAAAAAAATTATCGTAATTACTTTAACGATTCTTTTTCAATTACTGCACTTTTTAATTGTTTGACCTGTAGTGTTAATAAACATTGTTAACTTGGAACCCGCGGGCTTCTCTGTTACGATACGAATCTTTAGGAGATGCCACTGCGCACTACAGCAACGGATCATAAAAGACACTTTTAGAAAAAGAGTCCAAAAGGTTAATCCGCTAAGATTATATTTGTTTTGTGGAAGTTAATTATGGTGGTCACTATGATGATGATGGTAACACCTACCTATTTTAAATTGCTCTGGGGCAATGCTATGTTTCAGACGGTAAGCTGCTGGTCTCTTAGTGGACCGGGTTCAAAAGCATGACACTGCATCTGGGATTTGTGGTAGACAAATCGACACTCTGACAAGTTTTGTTCCAAGTGTTTGGATGCTCCTCTCTCAGTAACAGTTAGTCTGTGCTCCACGTTCATTCATAGTCTTGCACCCTGCCCCAATGTTCCCGTAGTTCGGCTGTCTCCGGCCGCTGTGGAATCGTGACTAGAGAAATGTACAAAAAATAAACACAGTCAAACAGCCCTCCAGTACTGAATTGTTGCTCTGTAATAAGGGATTTATTATACAGATATAAAACCAAACACTCACTTGCCAATTAGTCATACACACAATGAATACAGGTAAAGCAGCCCCGTTACAGGCCTGGAGTGTCCCAGAGGATACCAGGAAATTAAGGTTCCCAGATTTCATGACAAAGGTAGAGGATGGTGGTAAAGTTGTCAGCCTTACGCATCGGCCACCTTTACCCCCAGGAAATACTACTGGTACTCATATCCGTTAGAGGCTGTGTCGACCACAGGACCATAGTGCGATATTAATGAAAAATTCCAATGACACTAGCTGGGATCGAACTAGCGACCTTCCAACTTGTAGCAGAGCACCGTAACCACTGTGCCACCGCTGTGCCCCCACAATGAATAAATCTAACATAAATAAGGAGGAAAGCTCCACTATCGTAATAACCGTCAGTTCGAGGTTGGTGTTTCCCAAAATACACGCAATAAAAACACACAGCAGTAGCCATCGTGGCTTGACGTGGCTACCCGATATCGGGTGTCCCGTACGCAGATCCGAAACATAACTTAGAAAGGTAAAGCCGAGACAGAAATTTGAGTACCGAACTGGTCAGTGGTCGCGCACCGAGTATCCAACCTTAGGCGAAAGCAGGGAGAGGGGAAAAGAAATTAGTTTTAGAGGATTGTCACCAGGTGGCACGAGGAGTGAAGTGAGAAGGAAAGATGCGACAGTCACACGGCGCAGTCCATGACCGACGCTGTACTTGCATAACCTCAGGAGGTGACGGCGTCGTTAAAATGATGCATTGAAGCATTTAAACTTGTCCGACGTCACCACACTTTGTAAGGCCCTCGTCAAGAATGCCAACGACGAAAGAGTATTGCCAAATGTAACGGAACAGCTGATATGGAGGGGTTATGCAATTTGGGTGCTGGACATAGCGAACAGAATCACTTCTCAAATAAAATAATTATACTTTTTTTTTTCAAGTTTTGAAACATGATAGTTCTCAAACAAGAAAATAAAAGAAATTACATAATAAATAACTGAATAATTTGCACACTCCATCGAAGATAGTAAGAGCATTCAAATAATATAGGTTGACGTCGAGGGACAGACAGCACGCATGAGGGGGTGACAGATAGACATTGAATTTAAGTCGGAGTGTCGGAAGGTTTTGCTTTTGGAATACGCAAGCATAAGTAAGATGGCATTATTACAATACTTCTGATAGAATGTGTGAAACACCCGATCTTCTTTGATCTGACACAGCCTGCGGCGGCTTCGTCGCATAGAAAGCCTGCATCCGCCGGTACATCGTGTGACAGCTGCTGTGGTCAGGACAACGAAAATAAGGGCACTTTATTTCAGTGTGTGCTTCAAGAAGGGCACTTTGTGGTAACGTTAGTGAACTTTTGGCTTCGGGGAAGAATAAAAGTGATTTTTAACTTTCCAGCGACCATTGGCTTTTCAGTAAAAAGTGTTTTCAGTGGATTATGCAATTTACTGATTCGTTTTGTTTTATTTACAATACAATCAACAAACTTATACAAGCTTAAGCCATTTATTGATCTTTTGTGCATCTATTACAGACTATTTAACCTTGCATACAACTCTCCTCGCTGTCGACAACATCCGGTTTATGAACATTTTCCAACACTATCATGATTATAAAATAATTATTTATATTAATATTCAAAATATATAAAATTCGTTTTGTATTTTACTTTTTGGGTACAAGTAATTTTCTTCATTTCATTACTCATTATATCATTTCATTATTACTACATGTATTTTACCCTCTTTATTATCTCACATAACAATTAAAATCATATGTCAACTGTCCTTCATTAATTTTGGTGTTTTCCATCCCGAAGTGTTATAACATACAAATACAAAAGTCAGTCGATAACACAACACTTTATTTATATACAAAATATTATATTTTGTCAGGGCAACATGTTTCGACCTTATGAGGTCATCCTCAGGCCCTCCAAGAAGACAGATCGAAGAGTTGTTTATGTTTCATTCCAATGCGGGATTGTTCAAACTAGCTTGGCCACGCTGGAGGGAGGTAGCTGCACAATCCCACAATGCAATGAAACATAAACAACTCTTGGATCTGTCTTCTTGAAGGGCCTGAGGATGACCTTATAAGGTCGAAACATGTTGCCCTGACAAAATAAAATATTTTTGTATAAAAATAAAGTGTTGTGTTATCGACTGACGTGTTGTATTTATATGTCCTTTATTAAGCGCTTTTAGACGCTTTTGTGCTATTTCTTGTTGTTTTGCTGTTGGGTATGGGTTTAGGATTTATCAAGGCCTTACTTTCCATTTCACTGATTTTAAATTTGCTCATACATTTTACTATTTTTTTGTAGGTGCTTAATTTATGTACACTGTTTACGGCGATAGTGGTTATCCTGCACGCAAATATTTTTGTTTCTTCCCGTGTGGAGATATTATGTAATGTAAGCACTATGTTGCAGTTTTTGGATTATAATCGACATTTGAACTTGTGGTTAATGTGAAAGTTGCATGCCTGCGCTGTGGTGCTCCTTGGATGGGTCTGTGTTCACTGGAGTTAGTTAGCCAGTACACTGCAGGATCTAACAGCGGAAGTGAGGAATATCTCCAACACGAGAAGGTTTAACTTTCAAATAGCTGAATGTTCACGCCGCATAATGGTCGTCATGTTACACCCTTACACTTGGGCTTCCAATCCTTCGGAGAAGATTCAAAAACGTTTTCATTTCCTGTGAACCAAATCGAAAATAAATGGCCTTTAATTCGGGAGATTTATTACCTCCACATCAGTTAATTGCAGACATAGACTGTGTTGTTAGAGACTTGTCAGGAGACAGGATCCACATTCATGTAATAGTTAACAAACACCACCATTTTCTAATCAAGTCTAACGTAATAAAATCTAACTTAATCTAATCTACTCTAACGTAATGTATCCTAGTCTAATTCATAATCCAATCTAATTTAATGTAGTCCTGTCGAATTTAATTTAATCTAACCGACGACCTTTTCAACACGTGACTTGTGGCTCAGATGCAACACCACATTCATCACAGCAAAAGCAAAAGGAATTTTTTCTGCTGTCTATGCTAATAAATTTTCAATTTCCTGTCTCGCAGGTACACAATTTTATCACTAATGGTCTGCAATACAGACATTTAAGGGAATAAGCGAAGAATCAGTAGAAATGATTAAGAATTAATTTAGTCTCAAAGTTCAAAGGTACGTTTATTTTTTGGACGTGGGTGGGCTGGGTGGAATTTACCTGATAAATGTGGAATTACATCTTGGTAATTCTTAAACCGAAAAGGCGACCTTTGCTCAAAATGTAAAACATACGTATCGATTATCTTCATTGAAATTATCCCCCAATACGTTAATTCAGCTACTAGCAGGAAATGTTTCATCAAGATGAATACAATTTTTACAGCAGTTAACACAGCAGGATCCGTGTCCAGAAGGAAATATCAACTTATTATTATGTTAGTCATGTAACAAAGGCATATCGTGTGAGTAGAAGATAGATAAACGTATCTTCGAAAAAGAGAAGATCTGAGAACTACAAATTTTAAATGCATGTAACTAAAACGGCTTGGTCTTTGTTGACATATTACGTGGCATTTGACTGGAGTAAAAATCACAGAATGCACCCGATATCAAGACCAAACTTTCGAGCATAATACCTCCAAAATATAAAGAGAATTTCTAACAATAATGCAAAGTTTACTTACAGTCTCAGAATCAGCATTATATTTGATTCAAACAAAAACACCATTAAAAGCAACCACAGGGGCCAACACTTATATGGCCCAACTGTGCTGCTTCGGCGATATTCGCCTTCATATTCTACTGGTAGAAAGGAATGATATTGCTTCGGCTTGAAGCAGGAAATTTTCATCATTTAAGCCTGATCTTTCCTTTCGTGGAAAGAGGCATATGTCAGAATATTTTGCTGAAATAAAAACCACATCAATACGTTTCCACATTAAAACTACAAGCTTCCCTTTATCAAAGGGAGTTAGCCGGTTTCTGTGGCAGGGGATCTCGAAATTCCTGCAATAAATAGGCTCTCTGTATCTACTGTAACAAAGTTCTTCGTTCTGAGAAATCAGCTGATCTTTTGTGAGAGCCATTGGTCTTAGTATGTGGCGAATTGTGTCGGAACACTATTACGGAAATGTAGTTTTATTTCTTTAATATTATTAAGTGATATTCTTTGTGTGTGTTTGTGTTGAGACCATTGAATGATTCTGAAAACTGCTTAAATACCACATTTTAAAGGAATGTGCATTTCCATTAATGTACATTAACGTTTCTTTCCTCGAGAGGGCCGTTATTATTCTAACAGAAATATATGAGAATTATTGCTTGTAATGGACAACACTAATCAAATTACGTCCAAGGTCTGTTATAAACTCATTATACTAAATTAAATCCAAAACAATAAAATACTTTCGGAGGTAAGATATGTCGGCAGACACAGTTATGACCTCGCAGTTTAGAGTTCATTTAAAATTTCCTGAACGATAATACATTAAGATGATTTCACACAAAGCGTCTGGAAGAGAAGGACAGGAAGTTTACACGGCTCAAAACAATTACGTAATATGACGTTCCATTTTTTGCACATTTCACCTTGAACTTCGACCGTAATTATGTCAAGAAGGATACGAAGGGCGGGGTAGGTTGTTATTTCATTAAGGGTGGGCGGGCTAGATAAAAATATAAATTGTTAGTTTTGGGGATTAATGAAACGGTGTCTTGCCTTTCCTCTGAAGTTTTGAAAGGTTATTCCTTATTTTTGATTTAAAAGACCAATATTTTTGTTACATTATTAAAACTTAGTTTAATACCAATGTGATAATATTTTTTTGTTATTTATTTTTGTGGTATTTGGCCCTTTTTTTTCTAGTCGTAAACATTTATTGATTACTCTGTTCAGATTGGAGTTTGTTGTACTAGTTCTTTATTTTTATATTTATTTTTATTTGTGTAGTTTTAATTATAGTTTGTTTTCACGTTTCCGCCCAGATGTTAGTTTTGAATAATTGCCTAATTGATTTTTATGAACTCCGTTAAGCTAAACTAAAGAAACGTTTCAATGTTTCGAAATTCTATGTTTTCATGCTTTATAAATATAATTTATAAGGCGGAGATGTTTGTGTATTTCAGTAGGGGTTACATGTTTCAAAACTTGTTTACAATAAAATAGTTGCAGAGGGCAATTAATTATCTGCGTTTTATTTAAAGACACTGTCACTAAAAACTATGTCAAGGCATGGGCTGATTGAAGCAGCAGCAGTAAGGGCATTGATTGATGATGTGTTCCAGATTTCCTGCACATTTTTCTATTTCGTAGCAACACTTTATCACATATCAGAGTTAATCTTCGGACAACATTGTACTGGGATGCAACAGAACGCCAAATGCTATAGTTTTGAACTTGTGTAGAACGAAATGATTTATAGAACCTGGACGTGGATGTGATTTGCTACACAGGTGTTGCGGAAAACCAAATAAATGTCTTATATTTTGTTTGCCGTGCTTTGATAACTTGTCTTTTGTTTTCCAAAATAAGGATAACTGTCTTCTTAAATATGTACTGAATTCCTGAGATTATGCCTAAGCTGAAGAAGGACGTGTGTTTAAAGATAAGGTTTGTGACGATACTCAAGGTTTATAGGAATACATTTCTATAAAGACGATTTCACATAAAAGCTAACAAATTTAATTTCAAAATAAAATTACATCTCTAACTTTGAAGTTGTTATTTAGTTTTAGGTTCCAACACAAAATGGAAGAAAATCTGCTGAAGACTGTGGGTTGCTTTTGTCATAGTTTTCTTACAACATAAAAGACTTGTAAGTTTGCCGTGCTCCTGTGTCCATCCGTGTTTCTGTTCTGCCTAGTACCTTGCAAACGTAAGAGCGTCACTTGTTTGATTTGTAATTTTTTTTTACCAAAAGGAAAGCCATTATAAGAAGTAGTACAACTTACTGACATTTTAAAAATCCCTACTTCAAAATTCTACTTTAAGACTGCTATCATTTTTTTCTCTTGATTTTTGTCAGTCACCATAAATAATATTACCCAAACCATGCCAAACGTTATCCTGAATAGTCAGCATATTTGTAGAGGGTTACGTTTGATATGGTTTCAAGTAAAAGGTATTATTCACAGTGGCTAATAAAAATCACCATACCATACCAATGATAAATATTTTGAGCAACAGACGTCATTAAATAAACCGTAAATACGCAGCACAAATATAAGTCCTAACGTTAGTAATACTATCATGGCGGCTATGCGAATTTGTGCAGTAATTGCCAACTAGCAGCATTATGAACGTATAGGAAAAGATCTCGAACTTCAGTGTGACATTAGCTTTCAAAACCTGAACCACAATTTTTTTCGGTAATTTAATGCAACAGAAAGACGGCCACGTGAAATACGCTAGCAATTAAAACCTCTCAGTCTGGTATCATCGTCAAATGCACAGTTGGAGCGGCACGAAGCGTAAGGAGATTGATCATGTATACAAAAAGAATTTGTACAGTTCTTTTGTGCATGCTGTGTCTTCCATTTTGTATACATCTCTTCAATATACCGAAACCCTATGTGGTCGCACAACTAAGTTCGCGAATTCGCCACCGTGTGCTTGACGTGGCAACACTGGACAAAAGCCTTAGTATGGTTTGATGACGTTGACATATCAGCGTTTCACAGCTGTGTTGTTGTTGATTTATGGCAGTCTCTTTCTGAGTGGCATCTATTAGTGTCTGCGTGTGTTTTGGTGTGCCGTCGCGTACAGCTATTTTAGGACAATACACAGTAATAGACCGCTGTTATAATGAGATACTACATTCGGAGCCACCGAAATTATGACAGTGACATCGGCATTCGTGTTTCGTGAAACAAGACCTATTTGTAGTGGGCTCTTATAAAAACAATTACATAAAAATTTATAGGTCTAGCATTCTTATATGTATTAGAGTCCAATAGTTGCAAACATGGTGATCGTGCGCAAAGTTAGAGATTTTATTGTTCAACTCAATGACTGACCACCAAGTTTTATTTTTATGCGATTACTTCGAGTCTTATAACATTTATGGAAAAATGTTTAGGAATTTACAGGTTATAAGTTCTCTCCAAGATTAAAATGTGGAGCAAGAGCAGTTGAGTGACTTGTACGGAGGAAAAGAAGTCCCAGGTTTCGGGGGGGAGGGGAGGAGGTGGAACCTTGCAGAATTATCATGGCAATTCTGAATACATCCAATAGCGTAACTGTATAAATATTTAAAATATTCCTAGATTAATATGTGTTTCATATCTGGAACTTGTTAACCGCACATCTCATTCTACACTATAACCATGCAGCTGAAAGTGACGTAAACCCCCATTCTTCCCAACCAACGCAACGCTTCCAAAAATTTACGATGCAAACCAATTCTGAGAAGGTCATGACGCTTTTTCATTAATTTACTTATAATTAACTGACACTACTTTGATAAGTGTATTAAAAAGCAGTATTGTTTGTGACTGTAGTGACAGTGTGGCGACGTTGGCTTAACGGTTATGCTACAAGAAAGTGACTCAGATCATTTAATATTACAGTTGTAACCGTCTGCAGTAAAAAAAAAAAACTACAGCAGCCAAAAATTACCCTTTTTTCACCGAATTGATCGTTTTGTAGGCAAAATGTTCTCACTTCGAGGATTACCTCACAAAACAGAGAAAATTTTAATTTTACAAAAACAAGAATGAAAATCATAAGGTTCGTCATCCTCGTTGTGTTTGTAATAAACTAGATTGGAGTGTATATACATGTCTAAAACAACTATATGATGGTAGAGATATGTATATAATTTATTATATAAAGAACAACTACATGTTTCGGCACTTTTCATTGGCCATCTTCAGGTCGATAAATGAAAAAAGTTGCACACTGTATATTTATAAGCTAAGTGTAATATGTACATCTAATCTCTACAAACATAAGATGATAAACATAGATCCAACTATATTAACCTAGAATAGCAAAAATAGCAGAACCCCTGTACCCACACCACCCATCCTACACAACACATGCAAGATCTAGTACCCACTTCACCACTTACTTTCCCAATTGTATATAAGACACGTGAGTTGAGTATAGCTGCTTACTAAGTTTTGTCATTTATCAACCTGAAGATGGCCAATGAAAAGTGCCGAAATATGTAGTTGTTCTTTATGTAATAAATTATATACATGTCTCTACCATCATATAGTTGCGTTAGACAAGTATATACACTTCAATCTAGTTTACAAGAATGATAACTCTAGATATGTGAGCCATAAGGCGATTCGAAGTACTAAACATTTTCTCATACATAAGTATGTAACAGCGTACATGCTGATCTTCATTTGTTGAAATAATTAAAATGTCAATTCTTTATACCAATTCGTGATTTTTTACTTTCAAATTATTTTTATTTCTCACTGCTGGGACCGCGAGTAAAAGCTACTGGCTTAATCTGAGTAGTGACTCAAGAAAGTTGAGACAAAACTGCGCTAACCAATAACAAAGCCACTGGTCACAGCGCTAGAAGGCATAAATATCAGACTTTGAACAAAGTGTCCTTTGACGTCTTTCTTGTTGCGAGTCTGTGTGGTTGCCTTTTGTGCAGCGAAATAATTTTCCTCTTCTCCGAATATCTATTCCTTTCTTCCCCATTTCCTTCTTTCATTGTCTCTTTTATTTCCTCCGTGTGTCCTATTCTTCTTCCTACGACATATGTTGCCACTGCCATTGAAATCCTGGCCGAAAGCATAAATCTCGCTGCATTGTACAACCCCTGAGTCTCCTTTATTACTAACACAAACTTGACTACTTGAGGGTTGTTTCACCGTGCATCTTCCTTATGAAATAAAGTGAAATGCCAAATTGATGCAACTAGGTAATTTTATTGAAGTAGTCTCAGCTCTACATGTTACAGGTACATACGCCCATCATCAGGAGCATTAGATGTTGAGTTGCAGCATATGGTTTTGTGCACCGAGTTTTTGGATGGCTGGTGGTCTTGAGAACCGCTGCGTAGGTCGTGTGTACGGTGCGGATGGTGCCGTGCGACCCCCATCATCAAGAGCATTAGATGTTGAGTTGCAGCATATGGTTTTCTGCACCGAGTTTTCGGATGGGTGGTGGTCTTCAGAGCCGCTGCGTAGGTCATGTGTACGGTGTGGATGGTGCCGTGCGAGTCGCACGGTACCATCCACACCGTACACACCGACTCTCAAGACCACCACCCATCCAAAAACTCGGTGCAGAAAACCATATGCTGCAACTCAACATCTAATGCTCCTGATGATGGGCGTATGTACCTGAAACATGTCGAGCTAAGAATAAGTCAATAGAATTAACTAGTTGCATAAAGTTGGCATTTAACTTTATTTCACAGACTTGATTAGTTAACTCTTTCATACATTTTTACTCAAACCTGTAATTTTTTTATATTTGCACCGTTATTGAATAGGGTGTCGTTTCGAATATTATACCAGGATTATTGTGTAATTGTGTTTTGAAGTGCAGCTGATTTTTTTCCCCTTAGTCTCATGAACAAAACAAGTTAGCATTTTTCCACGGTGCTAAATGCTAAGATAACCGGCTTTTGGAAAGTAATATGTTGTGGTGTGGTGGATACGTTAGGACGTGTCGCAGAAACAATCTGCCTCCTTCTTCACGGCAGATCAGTGTTCATCAGTAAGTGTCTGGGGAACGCTGTTTGTCGGCGACCTGCAACTAGAGGGCTCTCTACACCCTCAGTTAAACTGAGCGTCTTTACTCTGTGATGTCACACCTGACGAAAAAAATGAGTAAACTGCGCTATTTTAACAGGCATTGGCGCAGGCCTCAGAACTGTCCTTTCCAGTCTTCTTTCACACAGAGAACTGCGCAGTTCACTCAGGGAATCCCACACACATTCAGTTCAGTTTTTCGTGCAGTTTTTTTGTTACGCAGTTTAGCTTGGAGTGTGCGTGAGGCCCTTAAGAGGCGTGAGGCCCTTAAGAGGCGTGAGGCCCTTAAGAGGCGTGAGGCCCTTAAGAGGCGTGAGGCCCTTAAGAGACGTGAGGCCCTTAAGAGGCG
>Ga0123354_10015707_pt1 | contig 11842 bp, 5 predicted proteins | sample TergutLab28metaG_2_FD_97872 | JGI IMG/M metagenome (GOLD analysis project Ga0123354, IMG submission 97872) | Labiotermes labralis P4 segment gut microbial communities from Petit-Saut dam, French Guiana - Lab288 P4 | ecosystem: Host-associated > Arthropoda: Insects > Digestive system > Gut ... | reverse complement strand
TTGCATTTTATATATTTATTCAACAAATATAGGTACTGAATATTTTAAACGTGGTATATACTCTCCGTTTCTTTCTCTTCAAAATGCAGTTTGTTTCATAATTCTAACGTATTTGGTTCCTGTGTTATTCACATTTTATATACAGGGTGTACTAAAATTTAAAAAATAATTCCGGCGCCAAAAGGTTAAATTTAAGGAGTCCTTCTTGTGTTTTCAAGCATAAAAGTAACGTAGTTCAGTTACCCACCATCGTGGTTTGTTACTTTTATATTACGGAATTCTTCCCACTCTTAAGTAACATCCAGTAAATTCTCCCTCCAACACTGGGCCCTATTTATTAAATTACAGCCGTAACGTCCTGTAAGACAGCAGTCTAAAACTGCCGATCAGTCTTTTTTCCATTTACTATTAGCCTAGGTCTATACAAACCATACAGCTGATTCAGTGTCGATTAACCTTCTTGTGCTTCAGAACTGCGTCACGAGATAGCAGTATGGCAGAGGGCAGCAGCTTCTTTGTCTTCCTACTCGCAAGACGAAGACACGGTTCGAATCTCTCTGCAGAAGAAAGTCCGTCGACTCGTACAAGAATTGAAACGCAAACTGGCGACCGGCAGGTACAATGAAATAACAGCTCTTTTTTAATGGAGAAAGACGCGTCAGACGTCAGCCTTATCACGTGTTGGATTTGGCGGCAATGGAAAGAGAGAAAATAGTTCTAAATGTATTTAGTTTGTTCTTACAATAAAACCAACTAGATGCACTAATTTCTCAAATTTATTTTTGGAATAAAACTCTAAATATTTCGGACAGTTCCTCTGTCCATCATCAGGGGTTTGTCACTGTACACACAGCAACGGCATGTCACGCAGGTATGCTAACAGCCCGCAGGCCGTCAGCAAACCTGTATGACATATACCATTGCTGTGTTTACAGTGAAAAACTCCTGGTGATGGACAGAGGATATGTTCGAAACATGTAGAGTTTTATTCGAAAAATAAATTTGAGAAATTATTGCATCTAGTTGGTTTTATTGTAGGAATTTATCACAATACACGGTCACCTGAACGTCAAATTCGTGTTTAGTTTAGTAACTGGGGAATGCGTATTTTAGTAACGACTTTTAACACGTTCACTGGAACGTGCTAAATCATCTGAGAAATTATTGCTTTTAATAAATTTCGTTACATGGGCCATGATAGCTCAGTCGGTATAGTAAATCGCTATGGGCTAGACGGTCCAGGGATCGAATACCGGTGGAGGCGAGATTTTCTGCAACCGTCTAGACCGGCCCTGGGGCCCGCCCAGACTCCTGTACGATGCGTACGGGGTCCCTTTACAGGGCGTAAGGTGGCCGGAGCGTGGTGTTTATCATCTACCCCCACATCTAGAGCGGAGGGTAAAGATAGAGTATAGTTATACCTCTTCTCCCCCTCTGTGCCTTCACGGCAGGTGAAATTTATCTTTGCCTTTGCACTTTCTCTTATTTTTGTTTAGAAACATTTATTAGACTGATGATAATCTGCATTATAAGTTTGCCGTGAGGTCAAGCAGACCTGTAAGGTACTTACTAAAATGTATCTAAAAATTATAATTAGTTTCGAACTCTACTGGACAGTAAATGAAACTTTTATACGTCCTTCTCACTTTACCTAAGAGACGGAATGCCGTGGTCAGTACGAAACTTGGCTACGGGCTGGGCGACCCGAGACAGAGGCAAGATAATTTTCCTTGTCCCAGAATGCCCAGATCGGTTCTGGGGCGCTCCTAGCCTCCTCTTCGATGAGTACCTTGCCTCTTCCCTGGAGGGAAAGCTTCCGGGGAGTGAAACTGACCACTGACTTCCATCTAATGACATGGTTAGGAATGAATGGAGCTGTTCCTCCACTCCCCTGTATGCCTTCATGGTGTGGACAGGGACTGGTTTACTTTACCTCATTATGTCCCTTACGTTTTAAGCTAAGTGTTACTTTGTTACTTTGCTCTTTCTTGCAGTGTGGCTGTCGATACTTATAAAGCCAACTTGGAGGAGCTCCGTGCAAGGGTAAGTGGAAACAACTGCAGCATTACGGAGCGCTTTAATTTGCAGCAACAATAAGAAAACAAATAAATTGCTGTATATTCTGTAAGATCTCAATAACCCTTGGAATGTGTAAGGAAGCTTAAAATACACATGGAACAACACAATTTTAAGTCCTCTATCTGCTTGTCGTAACAAATGTACATACACAGTAGAATTTTATGTTTCTGGTTCCGTGCATCGCTGATCTATATTAATAATTGTTCAATGAGATGCAACACAAAGCAGTCTATTTATTATTCTGCAAGTTCACTCTACACGTTTCGGGTGTCAACCACACCCATCATCAGGAGTACACAAAACTGTAACTACAGCCTCCGGTACTGGTCATAATTTCTGTGCAGCTACCTCCCTCCAACGTGGCCACGTTGGAGGCTGTAGTTACAGTTTTGTGTACTCCTGATGATGGGTGTGGTTGACACCCGAAACGTGTAGAGCGAACTTGCAGAATAATAAATAGACTGCTTTGTGTTGCATCTCGTTGGACAATTATTAATATATACAGTATAACTCCACATATCCGTATTAATTAGGGTGGCGATCCATCCGGATAATTGGATTTTTCTTTTAAAATAGGCTAGATTGGCAGTTTGAAGTTCGACTGTTATTGTTTACAGTACGTACCGGCGTCTAAATCTTTCGACCATGCCTGATTTGAAGTTCTAGAAGCCATAACACTGTACAGTACTGTACTTGATCTGATATACGGTATTATCAAGTGCAGTTAATTTTGTAAAGTTCTCGAGAAATTTACCTGAAGGGCCAATCCGATCCGAATAATTGGTGATCCGGATAACCAGTGTCCGGATAAGTGGAGTTCTACTGTACTTAATTCTTCAAGAACTAGGAATTTGATGTTAATTATCATGTAGTCTGGTACTTATCTAAATTTTCCGTGTACTGTACAAGATATCTTGCTTAAAAATAACACCTCTTCTGACCTGGAATTATTTGGGATTTCAGATTAATGAAAGAAACAAGTCCTGCCATTGCTTTGACATTTGAAACTTAATTTCCACGTATTTAACAAAACAAATCATATGTAGATTGGAAGCATGCTGGCAAAATACGGCTTCTTTAGAGAAAACAATAGAAAGAGGCCTCAAAGAAACATTTACGTGAAATTTTGTGGCCGCCAAAGTTAACATCATTGTTATTGATCCTATCTTAATGACACACAACGATTCCGGTCACCTACACTTCTTCATATTGCAGGTCGATCACAGAGAGGGAAATGCTTGTCGTGGTCCTTTCAGCCCTTTGAGGCAAATTTCAAGAAATTTCTGTTGTTCCTTAAGAAACCAAGGAAAAATAGCATTAATATGGATCTTAAGGTTACGAAGAGGAATGAACTGACTTGTTCTAGTGGTTGAAGGTGTAACAGATAATGAAAATACGGGTGTCATTTTGAGAGTTCAGCTACGCACAATTAGTTGGTACAGTCAGCTATTTGGTAATATAGTTAGTAATTAGCTAAAAGTTTCAAGCATAATATTCGCTTAATACATTACTTAAAACTTCTTATCCAGTCTTACAAAAGACACTTCATGTCTTATGCAGAAACCATTTAATGATATTTAGGGAAATAATTTGTTGTCTGTCGCGAGAATAAAAACAAACAAAGAATATGTGCACAAAATACTAGAATTGCTTCAGTGCTGCGGTATATAAAATAACCACTGTAGACTGCGTTTGAAATGTGATGGCACACGCGCAGAAACCAGATTTCGTCTTTCGGCGAAACGGACGAGTCCATTTAAATCGGCGGGGGGACGTCAGTTCAGTCGACTACTGGCAGCCGAGGTGTGCGGCATCGGCGGTAGTAATGCTGGATACACCATGTTCCGAGATAGTGTGAAGAGTACTGGCTACCGACTCCATTCGCCAGTTTCCCCTTCACTTCCTCTCCCGTGCGTCACCGTGTGTTATCACATTTCAACTGGACTCTATGGGGTTGATTATAAATTTAGTTCGCGCTGCAGTGACTGAAATGTTCGTTGTGCTGATTGCAGTACCCTATCCGCAACAAGGCACTCCTGGCCAAGTCAGGCGTGTCCCTGCTCTTTGTGATAGTGCTGTTCTTTCTGCACTCTGTGCCTAACCTGAATCTGTCCCTTGGATGGACAGCCCTGCACGGCGCGTTGCTGTTGCTGATTCTGGCGGACGACGAAGAAATGGAGGGCGTCCTGGCTCGCGTCGAATGGGGGACGCTCTTGTTCTTTGCGTCCTTATTCGTGCTCATGGAGGTGAGTGACTTCGTCCTAAATGTGATGCATAATTGGACACGGCGAGACGACAAACTGATTTCATTTGGATTCTTGACGGTGATTCAACAGAGATAAAAATATGTTTATCAATTCTATCAGCTCCAAAAATATGGCCCATTCTTTTCTGATTATTTAACTGGTATTAATAGCTCAGGGGCGGGGCTATTGTCGTTGGTATGGCAAGTATGGTATGAACTGGACGGTTCAGGGTTCGAACCCCGGAAGAGGAAAGGGATTTTCCTTTTCTTCAATACGTCCAGACCGTTAATCAAATATATATATGTTTTCAGTCTTAAACAACCTTCATTATATAATATAATATAATATTTTCTATCAGCTCCCTTCCGTCTCGAAATCGAGAATACCACCTAAAAACGTTTGGCCGGTTCAGAGCCTCATTCCCATAAGCCTTTTGCACCCGCCCTAGTGTTTCTGTCGCAGACAGACCGGCTTTGAAACAAAATTTTATGGCAACTCTCTCTTCATTTCCGCCATCCATGACGTATAGAGGAAACTCACCTCACAAGACAAGCTATAACTCGTGCAATGTCGAAGATAAACAGACGAAACTCTGTGTGTGAACGGATGTTGGTTGATAGTACTTAGTTAGTGTGTTGGCCGATAGATCGCTCTAGTTTTGTTATTTAAAAAAATCAGTCCTTAAAACTTATGGATGGCACTGTGTATATTATATGTACTATTACATAATAGAGGTTGTGTTGGTCTAAAAATGTATATATTTTTATTTGTTATTGAAAACATAACCGGGGTGGGGGGGGGCCTCACTTGGGGAAAAAAAAGTCCTGACCGGCTCTGGGGCCCACCCAGCCTCCTATTGAGTGGGTGCCAGGTTCTTTTTCTTTTTTCAGGAGGGGAAAGTCTGGTGCCTGATGCTGGCAACTCACCTCTGTCTACTGCCGATGTTATGAATGAGTGAAGCCATATCTCTAATTCCCCATGCACACCTTCATGACGTGGGCAGAAACAGCTTTAATTTTTTACCTGTACAAACATCTTAGTTAAACACGCGATTTAAAGGACTATAGAAATACGACTTTATATATTTACTTTATATCGTTAGTCGTGTAAATTAGTAAATATTTACCGGCGTTTCAGGGGAGGTTGCCTCAGTCTAGATGGTCTAAAATGAAGCGCAATATCTTTGAGTGTCGGACATTCCGTTATGATGTTTGAAAATAAGAAAAAAAGAAAAGAACTATTAATTAAAACAATATATATGACAATATTTTATCGCTGATCTGCTACACGTTTCGGCTTTCAAAAAAGCCATCATCATTCACCAGTTAAAACACAGAAGAAGAAAAAAACTTGTCAACAACGGTTTGTTTTTGTCTTGTATATTTTAACCGTTGTGTTTATGGCTTTTATTTAAGTCGAAACATGTAGCACGGCCGGCAATAAATATTGTCAAAGCTATATTATTTTTATAATGTAAAGCGCATCTTTTATCACTTTTTATTATAACCAACAAATTAGAAGAACGTGTAACCTTAGCAATGCATTGGTTGTAAACTCTCTGATGATGACATGAAAAATGTCGAAACATGTAGCAGTGTAGATTACATAGAGAAACTGTTGTGATATATACTGTTATGGTAGAATTGTGCATTAGTTGGTTATAATACAAAACTTAAAAAATTCGAAGTTATTGTAGTGATTAGCAATTCTATCTGTTTGCATAATGATGCATAAAGATAAAGCATTCAGTCTCGGACTGCTTATACCATGAAGATGGAAGCAGCAAGGTCCTCAGAAACTTTCGTCTTATCTTCCACACTACACACTATCACATCTCAAAGACAGTAAACATCATACTCACCGGCGTGAGAAGAGAAACAGGCTCAGTGCTCTTTTGCTGATTACAAGTTGTGTGTTGGTGATTTGTTAGGCTTTGTCACGTCTGGGCTTGATCAGCTGGATCGGACGGCAGACAGAGGCGGTGGTTCTTGCCGTCAACGAGGAGTCGCGACTAGCCGTGGCAATCCTGCTGATCCTGTGGGTCTCGGCGCTCGCTTCAGCCTTCGTTGACAACATACCGCTCACTACAATGATGATTCGAATTGTCGTCAACCTGAACCAAGAACTTGACCTGCCCCTACAGCCTCTCGTGTGGGCACTGGCATTCGGAGCGTGTCTCGGAGGTTAGTTTATTTTTGGTGCGACAGCCCCCATTGGGCGAGGGCCTCCTTATTCACGAGGTTTCTAGATCACACACAACGACGCATCGCAGTCGGTAGGACTCCTCTGAACGAGTGATCGGCTCGTCGCAGAGACCTCTACCTGACAACACACAACACTCACAACAAACAAACATCCATGACCCGGTGGGATTCGAACCCGCCATTTCAGCAGGCGATCGGCCGCAGATCTACGCCTTAGTCCGCGCGGCTACTGGGATCGGGCGTCTTGAAGGGTAGTTTTCCGAAATACTGAAAGACATTTGCAGTAAGGAGTTCCAATTCGCTACGTGAGGAGACTAGTTGGATTTTCAATTTCCGCCGCTGCGAACGTGGTTGTAAAAGCCAGCAGGTGCTAATGTTGCCGCAGAGTCGTAGCTGATAATTCCGTTCTTCTGGGATAAAACGTTGTGTTACTGAATAAACAAAACCCGAATTTTTCAGGCTAAATCACTATTTTTTTCATCTTCAAAGGTCGAAATACCATAGGCCTTAGGACCTGTCAACAATTAAAAGTGGACGCAGTACGTTGCCTTGAAAAGCCAGGGTTCGTTTACCCAATGATGCACAATCATCCCAAGAAGAATGAAAATTCTAAGCCGCAGAAAATGCTCAGCTCATGCGCAGCGACATTTAATGAGAAACCCGGCAGTTCAAAATGTATGAGAATTAATTGGTAAGAACTGAAGCGGCTTAGTTCCAGGCAGACCGATGGTTTGTTTGAGGGAAGCAGTTAAGAATGAAGTGTTTTTGAAAGAGCAGAATGGGTCTTTAGCCTTGATTCGTGTTTAAAAATAGAGCCCAGGCAAGAGGCAAATGTGCCGGACGTACAATTACCGAACTTCGTGCGTTAAATATTTTAGAAACGTTGACCTTCAAAAGGCCCAAACACCAAGTAACGACACCAGCATTACATAACACGATTCAATAGCCGTAAGTACAAACACGAAGAAGACAAATACGAAATAACACAACATTTAAGCAGTAACTTACTTCCACAAAATTGTTTATTTACAGCGACTTTGAAGATAAGGACGCGCGGTTCAACGCATCAGACTCAATGCCTACCAATTGTATTCATTTTAGTTTATTCTTTTGTATTTGTATTCATATCTAACAGTATAAGACCTTTCAACACTCCATATTTTACACATGTTTTAAATTTTTTGGGGGACGCAACAGCCCCCCAGTGGGCCAGGGCCTCCTCATGCACGAGGTTTCTAGATCACACTCAACGACGCACCACAGTCAGTAGGACTCCTCTGGACGAGTGATCAGTCCGTCGCAGAGACCTCTACCTGACAACACACAACACTCACAAGAGACAGACATCCATGCCTCCGGTGGGATTCGAACCCACAATCCCAGCCAGCGAGCGGCCGCAGACCTACGCCTTACACCGTGCAGCCACTGGGACCGGCACACGTTTTACATACTTACTCTAATTTTATGACTTATGTAAAAGAGCGAGATCTCGAAACTGTATGTTAAGTTTCACTGGACAAATCTTGATAAGCAAAAATGGTCTGATAATGGCTTGTTTTCAAAGCCAAATCTGGTAACCTAACCATCTGTATATGTGCTGTGTAAGACAGTGTTTTATAAAACATTCGGTATAGCCTACACTTCGGTAGGCAAACGGACTCATCCCTAGGAATATCTCTAACAAAAGAAGTACAAGTGAAGATTAGGTGTTGAAAAAATGGGGTTACATTCGTAATTACAATTGTAAAAGATGCTTCTGTTATATTCAGTATGGCCGCCTGTCTGCAAGTTGCCAGAAGGGATTTTTATGGCGTATTAAAGTAGTAACTTCGGACGGCATGTGATTAAGGGCTTTTTTATTCCACAGGTAACGGGACTTTGATTGGTGCATCGGCGAACGTGGTGTGCGCAGGTGTGGCCGAGCAACATGGATACAGGTTCACATTCATGCAATTCTTTAAGTGAGTCTGCCGGTTTTATTGCCAATACGACTGAAAATGGCGGCATGCATATAGGCTTGTGTGTTTACGAGTGTGTGTGTGTGTGTGTATACACACACACACACACACACAGATGTATCAGGAGGCATATAATATGCACATAGCTGCTTCCTCCATGTTTGTGGGAGAAAAGTACTGTCCCCTACTACACATTTCTTCGAAACACCAGAACCTATCAACTAGACTATACGGCGTCACATTCCAGATTAGGGTTGGCCCATTTTTGTAGACAACCAACAAGAGAAACTGAAATCTGACATAAGAGGCATGACGTTTGAGGAAGTGATGGAATTTGGACTTTCATGATCTGTAGTATTCAGTAAATTTTAGGAGCAACTCATCCAATCATAATCTCATCATAAAAATTTTGGTTGAAAGACATGAAAGCGGGGCACCAGATGGAAGATCTAGAAGTAGATGGAGGCTAATATTAAAAAGTATATCAAAGAAATAGGATACAGAGTGTATTCAATTGGCTGAACATATGAACCAGTGCAAATTCCTGTAAAGGGGAAATGAACCAGAAGAAACTGAAATAAAAATGGACAGAAATATCAAATTGTGGAAATGTTTAGATATCTAGGCTCCTTGGTAACCCAGCAGAATATTCTTTGTTGGCATGTTCTATATCCAGCAGTATTGTAACTTTTTGGAATTGTTGAATGTAAAAATAAATTCTTTTCAATTCAAACACAAGTGAGATTGAAACAGAGATAATAGTGAAAAGTATTGCTGGTAATAAATTTTATGATGCACTAGGCCATACACCAAGAAACGAAATATATAACACACTCATTAAGAGCAGGTCTATATAAAGCAATAATAAGACCAACTGTGACTCACATGCCAAATTGCAAACCCTAATGAATAAAATAGAAAGAGCCTTAAATGACATCTGAAAGGAAAGTATTGAGATAAATGTTTGGGCCAACAAATGACAATGGTTCATATATAATAAAAATGAATTAAGAAATCTGTAACAGATTTAAATCTGGCACTTCATACATTATGCACAAAATTCTGAAAAATGGAAAATTTTCTCTCTAGGTGTAAGAAATGTTTTAAATGAAGCAATTTTTATTGCTCCATAGGTCAGATATTCCTCTCGTCAGCATCATGAGTTGCCCTTGGCCAAGGTTGCAAATTCCAGAACTTCCCAGACTTTTCTGAAAGACTTAGTCTACCTAGGCATTAAGTGTTAAAGGTTCCATTTCCATTGAACTCCTCTACTTAGGCCTATTATTTTCTAAATTAGAAATGGACAGTGGAGTCTGGAGAATTTTTTCAGTCTTCAAAGCCTTATCATTTATGTGAGATTTTAGATTTTATGTATATTAAATCACTGTGAATGCTGTTTCAGGTACTCGTTATAACAACTAGTAATGTAAACAAATTTTTCTAAAATTGTCCAAATTATAAGTTTTGTATTATGTCCCTTTAGTACTAGGCACTTTGCATTCACCCACCCACTTTACCTTTTTAGCTTCAAAAATTTTTCTTGTGAACCGCCATTTATTTTGCAGCGTTCTTCATGTAACATATCACATTGCACAGCTGGCTGCAGTGATCTCTGTGACGTGTTGCTCTTTTGCCGCGCGAATTTAAACACAAAGGCAAAAGACTGCTTTGTATGCCATCTATTGGCTAATAGTAAAGTAATTGAATCGGTACAACCGATAAGTCAGAGTTCTGCACTGTCCATCTGGAAGATGGATCGGTAGCTGAAGCATGCATATCACAACTCTTTCTCTTTTGATATTTTAGAAAGTGAGTGAGTTTAAAGAATATTTTCCTTGCAGAGTGGGTTTCCCTCTGATGTTGGTCAATATCTCTGTGTCGTCGGTGTATCTTCTGGTGAGTCATGTGTCACTTCAGTGGCACTAACTGAAGACAGTTTCTATGGTTATTTTAGTGTAAATATTATGTATTTATTGCACGTTTTATGTATATATGTTCTGAGTGTTAAAGTAAAAGAAATTCTAAATATGTTTCGTATATAAATAGTGATACTTTTGTTCATTATTTTTATAATGAAACTAATATTTTGTATACAGGTTACTTATTGTTGTACTGTGCATGTACTAAACATGACTGAGTAAATTCGTAGATGACCTCAATAAAGATACATATTTAAACAAACAGTCCAATAATGTACATCCATGTGAGAATAAGAGAGAAACTTGGGGTGACATACTAGGCTAACAGTTTAGTATGTATTACTGTACATTGATTCCATTCAGGATCTCAGTAATAATTCCTTACATAAAAAATCAGTTGATGGACACTTCAGTCATGAGTTTTGTGGTATTTGCAGTAGAAGGGAATTAATAGAAGGAAATTAGTAGGTGAAAAAGGGAAGGTACAGGAGAAATTAGAGTAACATAGTGATCTACCATACCAGCAAGAAGAAGTGGTGTGAGATAAGTGCCAGAGAATTTTTATTTTTTTATTAGTGGCAAATTGCGTTATTTGGAAACATGATTTGATCACCCCAATAACAAGAGTTTTAATTTTAACAAATCCTTGTTCAAAATGGAAGAATAACCATGCTGTTATGACATTTACTTAGTACTCTGCCAGACTGTGATATGTACAGAACAGAAGTTAGTGATGTGCAAGTATTGTGGACATAATTTGAATCCTCGACTACATTTTCCTTTAATCACATAAGTAGAGTTTCATTTATTCCTTCGAGTATTATTCCTTATTTACTTTTCAAAGTAGGTGGTACATAATATGTTGCTAAATATATCCCAGTTAAATTCCAGGCAATCCAGCCACATATGAGTGTGAACTTGGGACATTTTACCTTATGGAAATCTGTTGGCCAAGGTATTCACTCAGCAGCTACATTTTCACTTCATAACTGGAACAACCCTTATAACGTTTCAAGTACCACTTCCTTTTCTGAGTTTCTTAGAGTTTTAGATTCATGCCCAACAAATGAGGTTATGAGGACATTATGCTTGAACTGACCAAAAATATTAATGGCCTGTAAATCTAGAGTAGTTTGGCACACAATATTCACATGCTATGCAATCTGACAGTTATATACTGTGAAATGTACTTGCAGATCTACATAGATGTGTTCAGCTAATCTACCATGATCCTCAAGATAAAATAAAAAGCCAGTATTTCTGTACATGCTGAATGTAGTTCAGCCTCAAATAACGTTTCTTTTTTTGGGGGGGGGGGGGGGAGTGGGGGATATTTTTGTACTTTTGACTTTAGCATAAGGTTACAAGGAAACAATAACACCCGCAAATATAAAGTTAGGGCACCATGTACACACCCAACCACAATCAACCATATT
>Ga0123354_10015706_pt1 | contig 11842 bp, 6 predicted proteins | sample TergutLab28metaG_2_FD_97872 | JGI IMG/M metagenome (GOLD analysis project Ga0123354, IMG submission 97872) | Labiotermes labralis P4 segment gut microbial communities from Petit-Saut dam, French Guiana - Lab288 P4 | ecosystem: Host-associated > Arthropoda: Insects > Digestive system > Gut ... | reverse complement strand
TTAAAACCTGTCAAGAATTGTGTAAATATTATCATCATCACAAGTCCTCATTGCTGCCAAGTCCACTAATCTATATAAAGGAGTCAAATATTTTTCTTAGATGCATGATTAATGGACTTAACAACTTTTTGTGTAAACCCATGGGTTACTGTATCAGAAATTAATAATGTGAAGGCACTTGTATGACTAATGGACTGCTGTGTGTTACAATGCAAAAAACTTACTAGTAGTGACATGTATCATAGATTTAACAGTAATTGTGCAGTACAGTAAAACTTCCTGCTAATTACGTGTGCTCTTGGAATGGTGTAACCAACAAGGTACACTCCTTTTGAAATATTTATTTATAATGCTACATATTTTGGCTTAACAGCCATCTTCAGGGATATGCCTGAAGATCCCTGCTAATCTGGGACATGTGAGATTGTGAATAAACATCTTGTAAATAATGTACCTTGTTGATGACATTATTTCATTAAACTAGTGTACACAGGGACAGTGTATTTCAAAATTACACCTGTGTTTTATTTAACTTTGAATACCCATAACCATTATGAATTGTTTGGTCACGTGTTGATGTAGTATCCTTTGCCCCAGAATTGCTTGATTAAGATCAAAATTTCGGTCATTTCTTCCTGGAGCAGTCCTATACAAGCATTGCTACCTTTGAGTTGTCATTTTCTTGTAACATTTTTTATATATAAATGCCAGCTTGTTTTGCAAACATTAACTTTGTGTGTTGAATTTTTGCATATGTAGAAGTCTTCTCCAGTTTGTGTTCTATTTTTATCTTATGTTTATGACTTTTTTTGTCAGTATTGTGACTCTGAGAATGTAATGTCATTTGTATGTTTCACAAATTTGCAATGATGTAACGTGTGATTTCCCTATCTTTTTGAACTCATATTTGTGAAGGACGTTTGGGCATTTTTCTGTATTTTTGGAACATTTATTGAAATTGTTCTGTCCAGATTTTTGTATAGTTGGTTAAATTGGATTGATCATGTTAATAGAATGGATAGTGAAAGAAAAGTAAATCAAGTATTAAACAGTAATCCTCAGGGAAGTTGACTAAGAGGATGACCGAAAAACAGATGATGGAACTGTGTACAAACATATTAATACATACAATATTAAAAACTGCAAAGAGAAGTCAAAAAACAGAGCTTACTGGGAGAAGTCCATTAAGGTGGTGAAGGTCTGCATTGGACTGTAGTGCCAACTAAGAACGAGAAGATTTTTGCATGCAATAGCTGAAGAATGTGGGCTGCCATGAATGTTTATAAGGGATAATTTTGTGATTATTTGTTGACAACTTTAAATGTTCATGTAGACTGGACAGTTCATATGAAAGTGTATTTGCACTTCTGTATCCATATTGAGTGTAAGGCATTAAATCTATCCGAGAGAAACAGCTTTTGGACAAATATTGTACAGAAAACTACAATACTGTTTTTGTCCATTGATTCCTTATTTGCAAGTCTTGCATTTATAAAGGTAATTAAAAGTATCCCATTATGTATACTTCCAAGCTAAAAATATACTGAATTATCAGTAGTACTTTTAACTAAACACTGAAAAATCAAATTTTTGAACTGAGAACAGGTTGACATTAGGTTTGTTGTATCTCTCAGTATAGTGTTGTACTGGGCTACAGCTGTGAAGCTGTTAGTGTGGGTCTTAATGTTGTTTTCATTTAGGGTGTGGTCTCAGAGTGAACAGCTTTTGTATTGTGTATACATGGACAGTCAGAGAAATTAAACATTTATTTTCGTACATGTAATTTAAGAGTGTAGAGATGACATGTTTTGTAAGTCATGCCAGAAGGCACAAAGTATATACGATTGTAAGTTTATTTGTTAACAGTGGAATATTTCAGGCATGTTGGATTATGAATCTGCTGAATCTGCTCTAACATATTTTCATTATTCAATTCCTACAGCCAAAGTTTGCAGTTTTTATGTGTGTTTGTTAGAAATAGCCTGCTGTGTTGGTTGTTTTGGTACCATTTTTGTTTGTGTTTAATAGGAAATAGCCCTTAGCATTATTTTGAGAAGTAATTTTAAACCTCCACTTTCATATACACTAACTAGAAACCTTTCTGTCCTTGTGTTCAGCCATCCCTTTAACTTTCTGAAGCCTGAAAATAGAGTGAGGAGGGTGGGTAATTACACTTCATATGCTGCAGCATTAGGAGGGAAGTAAACAGCAGAGGTAGAGCAGATATTCTTATGTTAATCGCGGAATGTTTTGAAGAGAAACATACAGTCTGACGTGGAATTTCAGTATTGAATACCAATTTTGCATTTGGTGTAGGATGGAGAAAAGCTATGGAATATATTGAATTTGCTTGTTGCAGAAGCTTGAGATGCACACTGATTTCTAGCTGGCAGTCTGGTGTTCAAGTTCACAATCCCAAATGGCGGGACATATATGTGTAGTAGTTTTAGTTTTTAAATATTTACATGTGTTTTACAGAGGTATGTTTCCTACCAGACAATTCTTATACTGCTCACCTTTGTAAGATTTTTTTACACAAAAAACACTTGTGACATCAGTTGTTTGTGGTGGTGCTTGTGCTACTGCTGTGACCACCTGTGGACTGGGCCACATGGAATGTCCTTGGAAGTCTGGTAGCCTGAAATGAGATTTTTGGAACTTCTGTGTAGAGTGGGAACTAAAGGATGTTTCGTGTACACTATAGAGGTAAATCAATGCCCCTTTGACTGGTAAAGGCTTCAGTTTTGATTGAAGCTTGGTTGTAGTTTCATTTACCTACTTCTATCATTAAATATTTGCTTATATATTATTTTATAACTGGTGTACAGAGTGGTTGTTCTGTGAGTATGGATGATGATGATGGTATATCGCTGGTGGTATTGTATTGCTCTAATTCTTGAATTTGGCAGTTTTTTCTGCTTGGTGACTTGATATACGGTGATTGCTAACACTTTCTTGTGGCAGTGGCATAGCTGAGGGTTTTTGACGCCAGGAGCAAGTAATCGGGGTGGCTGCCCCTAAAAGAAATTATGAACCTTGAAGAAAATTATAATCATTTATTGAATTTCCTTTTATTTGTCTCAGTAACATAAAATATAATGAGTGGAGAAAATCAGTTTTTTTTAACACTCATTTTGTTGCTCCTTGCACTCTGCCACCACTGCCCCCCCCCCCAGCTATGACCCTTTACTTGATTCATTACCAAGGACATATTAATTCATGTAGGAATTTAATATTCATGTAATTAATAATGGAAGATATTATTTATATATCACACTCAACACACTGCACCTCTATTACAAAGACGCCCTTTAATGCTGTTTACGGAAATACAAGTAATCCTTGTTTATTTTGAGAGTTGTTTGAAACACTGTGTGGGAAAAATGCAGGGTTTCTTAATGTTAAAGCAGGTAGTACATACCCAGTAGTAACCACTGAACTTCATAAAGACTTTGTACTGAATGTGTGTTTTGGCTTGAAACTGTTAGTGTTTAATGAAGGGAGGGTTTCTTCAAGTCTTCACAACTTGAGGTGTCAGTTTGACATCCAGGTGACCATGCATTGTGATAAATTCTTATAATAAAACCAACTAGATGCACTAATTTCTCAAATTTATTTTTGGGATAAGAGGAACTGTCTGAAACATGCAGAGTTTTATTCCAAAAATAAATTTGGGAAATTAGTGCAACTAGTTGGTTTTATTATAAGAATTGAGGTGTCAGTATTGACCCTTTACATACCAAGTGTGGAGAGTGTGTTTAGCCCCAACTCTGTCGTTCTTGTACACATCTTGTGACGTGTAGACATAATTGTAATTTCAGAAATGGAAAGTCACTTTCTTCAATTCTTACAGTGTATATCTTATCACAGAAACTACCTATTCTGGGGAGATCATGGGGAAATAATACCTCATTATTTGAATTGTTTGTGGCATATTGATCTTTCTGTTGTTTGCACAGAAAAGAGGATGATTCCACAGACCTTACTGTGGTAGTTAGACAGTTTGCAACATCTCCCTGGTGTTCTGCATGCATTCAGGATGTTTTACAGTACCTTCTTCTAAAGTGTCTTAGACATTATATGTCAGCTGGCTGCTTCATTCATCTTCCATCGATCTCTGAAAGTTTATATCATATAAAGTTATTTAGGTTGGCATGGGAAGATTAGATTTTGTCTCTGTAAGGTAATTTATGTCAAAAATTCTTTTAAGAGTTACTTTGTATAATGTAGTAGCATTATTGAAAGATCTATATAAATAGCTGTAACTTCTGTGGATTTATATATATGTCTGTCTAGGGGTGTAGCTTTGGGGGTGGGCAATTGGCTTTCCCACCCTGGGCAGTATAGTCCAAGGGTCGGCAACATATTCATTTGAAATGAAAGATTTCTATTTTCTGCTCTCAGTAAATTTTAAATTGTTGAGCTAAACAAGAGAAATTCAATAAATAGTGACCATTGTAATTGCTCACCCTGGGCATAAAAAAAATAGCTGCACCACTGCATCTCTTGAGCCATGTTATACAGGATTACTTATCCTCCAAGGGATCTGTTGAATGGAAATAAATTGTAATTCTTGTAAGTATAGCTGATGATAGCATGTACCATTTACTACTGTTTTTTTTTCTGTAGTGCAGATTTAGCCTTGCAAGAGCACGCTTGAGAAAATTGAGAGTTCTCAAAATTCCTGTAATCAGGTTGATCCTTCATTAATGAAATTAATAGGCCTGTGAGGTAACCATGCTTTGTCTGTGTGTCTTTTGCCTTTGAACTTCTGAATCAGTTGACCTTTATGCATGAAATTTCATATGAACAATGTGCCATTGGAAACTACCTCAATGTAATACTTTTTAATTTCCTGCAGTTAGGAGTATGTACATGTGAACTTATGCCGTGGGAATGACATTAAATTTGATTTCTTGGTGAATTTATGGTAATAGTTCTTCCAAAAATATGCTTGCAGCACAACAGTGCCCTATAAAGGACTGCTTGTACAGATTTATTTAGTTTGTAGATGGCATGCACTTGTGAATGTGGTAATGAACCTTCGGGTTCTGTAATATATGGGGAATTTCTTGACTAGCTGAGAACTGGTTAACTTCTCAAGAAGGACAGTGCACCATGGAGTAAGTGGTTATTAATTTAGCACAATGGCATGTGTAAACTAAAATAAATATCTGTGTTTCAAGCCTGACATCACACCATGATTCCATATTGGGGTATACGTCCACGCATTCTTCTCATATAGTCACTGAACTGAGGAGAGCAGCCTAATTAATGCTCACGACCCCAGAGAAAGAGCTCCTGGTACCCGTTTGATAGGCTGGATGATGGATGTAACCAGCTGTGGCCTGTGTGGGGAAAATAGGAAACTTATCCCTGCCAAAAATCAGATTGTGTGGATACTGTGATTCACCGGCTTGTGCTCCATTCATCCAACATAATGTGTTAAGGACCAATATTATTTCCCCGGGGGGGGGGGGGAGATGTGACACAAATCATTGTTCGGACCCAATTTGTGGTGTCTTCTGTCAGTGCCTATACACTAGTGAGGAACGTTCGGGTCGCTTGCCTGTTGAGGCCAAGAGTATGGACCTTGTGCCAATCATATGACCTGAAACAAAATCGGAGAGGTCTACGATTATCGAGAAGGCCGTTTCTGAGGGTGGGTCTAGGATTGCGTAACGTGCTATATATAGTACGCATCAGTCACGCGTTTATACTGTAGTGAGCGTGCACATAACCAGACGCACTGCGTGATGCAGCAACAACATATGTAGAGGTTAGTGGTCTATGCTGAGGTATTTTAAAGAGAGAGTGCCCAACCACGTGAATCTAAAATTTGACTTTCTACAACACGCATCATTGTATTCGGGCAAAATTTCGGTGAAAAATGCTGCCTTGAATACGTGTGCCCTATAATCCGAAATAAAGCAATTTTAAAGGTAATAATGCGAGGAACGAATTTGTACTATAAAAAGAATATCACGTTACGTGTTGTGCTTCAGATGAAAATATTCGCATACTTCTTGTTTCGTTTGGAAGGTGGTTCAAAGCGTGACCGGTAAAACTGAACTGTGTAGAAGTTTCTGAACTTAATGATGTGGGTAACAAAATCCGGTTTCTAAGCAATCCATTCGTGGAGAGGGAGGCAGAATCTAATCCGCTCACGTTAACCTTAAACTCAGATGTTACATAATTTGTGTAATTCTTAACGACGAATCGTAGGACCAGGCAGAAATACTTAAGTTCAAAAATGCTGAGAGTAGTCCACAAAAAAGTGGTCAGCACTGTTTTTGGTCGCGGAGTTTTGGTAGAGGGTCTTCCAGATATGAGTTGCCTAGCGAGTTGGTCTAGCAATATTCAGGGGGTACCCGTTTCGAATCTCGGTCGAGTTACCATCTATCTACACTGAGGGTTTTCACTGTTCCCCCCAATCTCACGAATGTCGTTGTAGTGGGTAGAAATAGACCACAGTAGTCTCCGTCAGGTTCGTAAATGTTCGCTGCTCCCGATCATCTTCCCATTTCATTGACCAGCAAGCATATTGCTTATGCAGTTAAAATACATCGTGTCATTTTGTTAACCACGAGTTAAGTAGTGTAAGTATAATGTAACTTGGTGGCACATTCATGCAACGTGTATGCCTCCCCAGCTCTCCTGTTAGCCTGATACAGCGATTTTATAGCGATTTATTGTTGCCGACAACAATAAAATATACTAGGTCTTCGTGTAAAATGTCCGATATTTTTCCCCGGTTTTAACCACATTTGGCATATCGACAAATTTTCATGAAAGCCCCCAATATAAAATTCCTCGGAAATCCATCCAGTGCGAGTCGCATGGGGACAAACGAACGAACGGAAATGACTCAGCTAACAGGCGCTTTCCATCACAACGCGAACGCGCCTAACAGTGAGCCAGAGTCAGTCAGCCCTCGTTTAAAGCGTAGAGGTTAGAGTATGTACCACTTGGCGTAACATTAAAGACGTCTGTGCCCTGCCCACGCACGGTATTTACGCCGCATGTGTTTTGCATGTTTAATAGGATAAGCAGAGATGATTTACTTAAGCGGCTTTAACAGATTAGTCTGTGTTGAGGAGACGGAGTGCCTATCCCGTGAGGTTGACACCGAATGTGTACATACAGCTATACGGGTATGGAAGATCGTCATTCTTCAAAGAGCGAGCGCACTGTAGTTGCATGGTTTATGTTGCAGGGAGCAGGGCAACAGCAGTCGTTCCGGCGTTTCTGCTGTGGGAAGACGTGTTAGATGCAGACTACTGAGGTGTACTTCCATGCCTGACCCTCCGGTATGCTGGAACTGGTCCATGATATATGGGAGAAGCCTTGTGTTTGACATCTCTTGCACATAGTTGAAGACAGAAATAGAATCCCGTGTCTCCTCCCGTGGTAGCGGCAGGCTGCTATACACTTTCTCATATGCATTCTTCCACTTCACTATGACAGAGAATTCGAATAATTCTGCATGTTTGCGTTATATAGACACCACATTCGAAATCGGTACGACTTATTGCCATTTATGTAGAACAAATTTAAAAAATGGGCGATGCGAAAGGGATGCAAATTGCCTGGCTTCTTACCACCATTTATCTTCTGTAAATCGACCGTTTGTTTTGTCGCGTTTCTTCTTCCATCACACTCTTAATGAAAACGCCCAACTACGGAATTGAATTCTGTGACACTCTGTTTTGTGTACCTACGCGAAACGTTATGGAGTCACTGGGATTTTGACATGGTGAGGTTCATTTTAAGGGCTATTTCTCCTCAAAGGCCAAAATTAATGTAAAGTGTATATTTGAGTTACTTGACTGATTTCGCTGAAACTTGATGTAAGTTAGGTTGGATTGGTCTTAATATACTTTAAGGTCCACTTTATTTTTTGACCGTAGTGTGCTATTAGTGACCAGGCTGCGTATTCATCGGAGACAAGTAGTTCTTGAACGAGGGTTGTAGATATCCAAGAAATACACATAACGTGCCTTACAGATGCGTAAAGGCTGTTGAAGTACACAGGAATTTTGTCACATTAAACAATAATGCATTGCTTTAAAACGCTGACGCCAATTATTTTCATTTTTACGAAACGAAAATACACAAACGGTGGACGTAAGGAAAGTTTTACATTAGGAGAAAGTTTGTGAAACTGTTTAAAGCCTGCTAAAAATGCGGATAGGGAAGGTTATTCGCAATGTCATGCACTTACGTGTAAGGTTAATGCGATTGTGGAAGTTGTGTAAGCAACAGCCTCTTCTTATGTAGCCTAATATCGCATCAGCTTTGAACTCCACCACAACCATCGGACTTAGAAAGTAAAAGTAAAATTTCCGTCCGTTACATTACACACTGTAGACGTGCGACGAAGCGGATGTACAGCCCCACGTCGTTCTTAATCTCTGCCCTGTACTGAGTCCACGGAAGGAAGGCCGACGGTTTGTGGAGACGACGGCGCTTCAGGCTTCCCAATCTGCGTCCATTGTATTCGCTTCCGGCCAGACAGTCATTATAGCTCACCAATTGGGCTATGCGGGCCGTCACTACAGTTAGAAATGCTTAAATTTTAATATTGTTAAAACATTTTTTCTTAATTTGTTGTTATTATTGTCGTCTTTGTTGTTGTTGTGTAAGTATAGTCCACTTTGTTCGTAGTCTACGTAAGTTGATATATGAGAATGAGGCACTGGATTATCACACTTCTGGAGTAAGTTGCGCGACTTTGCCTTCCAAATATGTTTCAAAAACTGACTGTGAAACATACTGGAGCGCCGTCAACTTTCTTTAGATATTTCACTTGAAGGTACCACATAAAATTAATTATTAATTGAACCTAACTACTTGAATTTCTTCTTAATTGCTACAAAGATAAATGTTTTTCAAAAATCTTTTATACAGCGTCAGTTACTTACTGGGCTTAAATATGCTACGTATATTATGTAACTGGTTTTAAACATATGTTTTTATTTATTATTCTAGAAGTAGCGTACTCACTGTTTTCATGGACCGTTTAATTTGGACAAATGTAGTGAATTGATTTTCAACTAAATTCCTTGTCTTGTTAACGGCTGCGTTCAAAGTGAACAGAACAGCCCAAGGTGACCTCAGGGTTTGTGGGGCTACAGTCTGTGGCATTGATACTGTGGGTGTATTTCTCATAACCGTGATCGTGCATACAGTATAATTTAATCCACCCATTAAATTGTTCAGTTTTGTACGTTTAAGTATACTTTAATTTTCGTTGAAAGTTTCGCTAAGTTCTCGATTTCACTAAGTTGTTTTTCCTGCGAAACTAATATTTGTTCGGGCAATCCGAAAGTGGTCCAAAAATTCAGTTCTGGCGTTTGTATTTGGTAGCGTCTAGCATGTGCCTGATACTGTTTATGTAACATCAGAGTCTTTCTTCAAATTGATGAGAGTAGTTTGAAGGGCGGAAGTGAATTGGCAAATACACATTGTACGAGGAAGTAGCAGGAAGACGCAAAAGCAAGAAGGCATGGACAAGGTCTCCATGGTCGAGTGACCAAGTTGCCTCCGCTATTCAGGCCGGGATATCTGCATAGAATCAATACAATCAACTGTCGTTGCTTTGTGCGGTACCAGGCACCATTCCACTCAGTCACTGCCCATACTTTCAGGTTCTTGGCAATTTATATGTCTGCATTACTTTAAATGCTTCAATCTATCTAAATATGCCTACTAAGAGTATAAATTGTGAGAAGATAAATGACTTATGAATCTTTATCCTGCGTGTAGGTTCACTCAACAACCTCGCAATAGACCTATTCTTGTTACCCAGTACAGGCCCACAGTTTATTTTTCAGCACTTCGTAAGGTCCTGAGATGACACATCTGTTTCTTATGGCCAGGATTGTAATTTAAAATTCTAGAAGTATTCTGTAGCTTTGTCAAAGGATGATTCATTGATGAAGTACAGACCTACATTTATGAGCTCCTGAAGATATTTAGTACATAGATCAGAGCGAATTTGCGAAGCTTGATTTCTAGGCAGTCAAAATCATGAAGGGCGTTTCTTTACCGGGCTGTGACTGATCTAATAGTTGAGGCCATCCAGTTCTAACACAGCCGTGAAAAATACAACTAACTGATTCGACACACAATACTGTAAGGGTTTTAGGTTAAGAGGCAATGTTGAAATATACAGGACAATTATGATCCGATGTCTGAAATGATCGTTAAGCAGTATCGATACTTATTAAAGGAAACCTTTTGATTTTCATAATATTTTATTTCGGCTTGTAATGAGTGACTTATTGGCACGTTGTGTTCTTTTTACGCATAAGAATATAAACATGTGTTACACAAATTTTCTAATTTTGAGCATGAAGTAATAATACTCACAGAAATTAGTGTCAAAATCCCCTGCTGTCTCTAAGCTAATATTTAAAAAAAACTCTTTTATATTTGTTTACGAGTATACTGAACAATTTGCCTACCGGTTTACACGTGTCTATGAATAGGGATTTCATCAGTTATTTATTTTAACGAAAATCGAAAATAAATCGATAATTTGAAGTACTACTATATCGTTATATCTGTTGAAAAAAGTGCTTGACAACGAAGTTAAATGTTTTCAAACATTCTTCTCCATACCAAGTTTCAGCATTTACATTTTAGACTGCTTCGGTCCTGCACTTTCATAAGAAGATATTGTGACCTCTGCGTCTGTTATTACAGCCAGAGGTTTGATAAACTTGGCGCTGACGTGTTCCTGGTTATGTAACCTTCGTACACTGTTTCATTAACCTTTTGGCGCCGGAATTATTTTTTAAATTTTAGCACATCCTGTATATAAAATGTGAAAAATACAGGAACCAAACAAGTTAGAATAATGAAACAAACTGCATTTTGAAGAGAAAAAAAAACGTAGAGTATATACCATGTTTAAAATATTCGGTACCTATATTTGTTGAATAAAGATATAAAATGCAACTTTGGAGGTTAGCGTTGAGGTACGTCGACTATAGTTGACGTTAGGCATCTAAAGGTTAAGATACGTCGGAATGCTGAGTGTTGTTAAAGGTGTTACAGGCATATGGGTGAAGGGATGTGATATAGCCCAAACTATACATGCAGTTCAGTAAACACAGTCATGAGTTTATCTTTGTAATTAACCAAATTGATGCACAAAATTTTATTTTTCAGTAAGTTTATTTTATGCCTCTACATGTTTCGAACACACGTGCTCATCATCAGGAGGTCAAAATTGTATTATACAGCCTCTGGTATCATCACACCTATAAGTGGACGTCCCGTGCACAGGTTGAGTCCTCTCTCAACCTGTGCACGGGACGACTACCTATAGGTGTGATGATACCAGAGGCTGTATAATACAATTTTGACCTCCAGATGATGAGCACATGTGTTCGAAACATGTAGAGGCATGAAATAAACTTATTGAAAAACAAAATTTTATGCATCAAGTTGGCTAATTACAGAGATAAATATACTGAGATGCACGGTCAGCAAAACATCAAAACAGTCATGAGTGTCAGCTTGTTTATAAAACCTTCTTTAAAAAAAAACTAAAAGCGTCTGTTAATCTCACATCCATATGTTCGCTAATAATGGCGCACAAACTATGGGACCGATCTTGATGAAACTGGGAATGAGATTTTTACTGTTGTACCGTGCATATTGCTTCAATTCACTTTTATTTCACCAACACATGCACTTGCAAATCACACACTATCAGTGTTGATACATTAATTATTAAAAAGATAAACCACTAAAATTATTGGAACTCCAACATGTTTCGGTTTTCCATAAAACCATCCTCAGGGAGCCATTCGTGCCTGCTAAAGTTACT
>Ga0123354_10015704_pt1 | contig 11843 bp, 5 predicted proteins | sample TergutLab28metaG_2_FD_97872 | JGI IMG/M metagenome (GOLD analysis project Ga0123354, IMG submission 97872) | Labiotermes labralis P4 segment gut microbial communities from Petit-Saut dam, French Guiana - Lab288 P4 | ecosystem: Host-associated > Arthropoda: Insects > Digestive system > Gut ... | reverse complement strand
TGCCACTACATGCTTCTCATGTAGCCCTCCCGACTTAAATCTAGTAGTAACCGATTTCATGTTTTGTTTACATGTAAAATAACCACTGCCACCGGGTAACAACCCAATTGCAGTAAATAAATAAATAAATAAATAAAAATAAATAAATATATATATATATATAAGTTATAAGTTAAGCATACAGTCAAGACTGCAGTGGTAAAACTGCGTTGGGCGAGGTGCTGCTGATTATGGAAATCAGAAAGATACAAATAAATGTTTTCTTACAGAACAAAGGACAGTAAGGTAAACAGACTGTGTATCACTCTCCTTCTATATAATGTTTTGTATGAATGTCTTCTAAGAGGGTAGAGCAGAAATACGAACTTATCGGAAAAAATTGTATTTAATACTACTGGAATTTGATTTTGAGAAATTATGTGTTCAGAAAAATTTATGTATAGAATTCACATATCAGTAATTTACGAGGGAGAGTCAAATGAAAACCTTAAAATTGCGATAAAAATTCGAAACACAGCTCGATTGTCTTGTAGGTTGACAACAATGACACTCATAGTTTGAAGAGTGGCCGACAGGTGGCAGTACGACGCAGAAATGCGACACGACGGCGCAGTAATAATGTAAAAATGGCGGCCCCGCTTGCAACATGCAACAAAGAAGAACAGCGTTCTGTCATCCGTTTTTTAAGTAGTGATGGGGTGAAAACCCGAAAATCATCGAGGAATGAAAGTTCAGCATGTTGATGCATGTCTGTAATTACAGCAAGTGTATGAGTGGACTAGGAAGTTCATGAAAGGCATTAGTTCTGTAACAGAATCTCCTCGACCTGGTCAGGCACACCGAGTAGTGAGACCAGAGGCCATTGCAGCAGTTGAAGACGTGGTGAACGAAAATCGCCGCATAACAGTGAGTGAAATAGCCGCACGTCTGGATATGAGTCATGGATCAACACACAATATCGTCCATGACAAAAAATAAAAAATATTTAAGGCTCTCATTTGACTCACCCTCATAATAAGAATGAATCATTCAGTTGAATAGCGGGTACGAATTCGCGCGAAACAAGCTATGATCTCACTTTTCTTTTGTGTGCACTGGATGTGGTACTGTACAATGCCATACGAAGACACAAGCTTAGGGAAACTCTAAGTTGGTAATTAAGATGTGAGTGGATTATGCTACCACTAAATGAGACTCGCCAATTGACATGTTCTCTCGATGATTTTACATCAGAACATCAATTAATATGCACAAAACTTCTGAGGTTATCAAAGCGGCAAAACTTAGCACGTGTCACGCAGTGGCGTAGTTGGTTGCGGCACTGCGCTGCAAGCTGAAAGGTCGTGGGTTCAATTCCCTGGAATTTTTCACAATTCTTCCGGCCATACTATGACCCTGGGGTCGACTCAGCCTCTAACAGAAATAAGAACGAGGTTTATTTCCTGGGGTAAAAGGCGGTAGGTGAGCAGGACTGACAACCTTACAACGTTAATGTGCCGACTGTCTGGAGATCTGGGAGCCTCAGCTTCCTGGAACACTCAGAGCATGTCAAAGCTCGTTTATGGATCGCTTTACCTTAAGACAACGTCAACATTGTGCTCTTTTAAGTTATGGTACTTCTGAAACAATGGTATTTACGTACCGAAGTACAGAGCGCCTTTATCCAGAAGACGATAATTTTTGCACGTTAACATTTGGTTACTTAATCGATATTTTGTAACATATTAAAATTTATGCTAAATACAATACGCAAAGGCGGCGGGTTAATGGTAAGTCTTAGTCTATTTAAACACGCTTTTGACATTTTCGTCTAGAGGCACGGGGATCCCTCTTGGCTGATATAAAAAAACTGGAGACGTAGGTACTGATTTACAATATCCTGTTCTTAGTTGGAAATAAGAAATATGTGCAAAGTTTTACAATTAAAATATTTACAATGAGGACAACACCAAACCGTAACACCAAACAATCTAAACGAACACAGTAATAAATTTTATTGCAAAGTACCGTCTATATATAAAAATTGAATATCAGTTGTAGTTTTACAACTGGTTAATCAGGCTACATGTTTCGGCCGTTTTATCCGGCCATCATCAGGCCTACACAATAATATTGTCAATTAAGGTACATTCGTTAACTCTACCAATGGGATCCCATTTTTTACACTGGACCTTTTAGTGCATTTAAAAGCTTATGTTAGCGGTTAAAATACCATTAGATGTAAAAACAGGTTTATACCTGATGATGGCCGGATAAAACGGCCGAAACATGTAGCCTGATTAACCAATTGTAAAACTACAACTGATATTAAATTGTTGTGTATAGACGGTACTTTGCTACAGAAATTATTACACATTTACAACGGGATGGCGTCACTCAGATTCGAGAACACAGTAATTCTTTTAATTTCGCAGGTACAAAGTGCAAAAGAGAAAATGGCCTTCTGATGTATTTAAACTGCTATGAAAAACCGTGTTTAACTTCTCATGTAAGCAATTGAACTTCGTGTTTACAATCATAACAGAAGATCCGCATTGGTACAGATATATGAATAACGCTTTCAGTTACGCAGCTGGTTGCTGTTCGTTGTTAGAAAGTTTCGGGTTTGGGATGGCCTCTCAGGAAAAGTGGACCACATAGATAGGTACAATGTACTTTAGTGAAGGTAAAATGCGTAAAAATCTGTATTTAACGCATTAGCCGTACAGTAGAGCAATTCTGTAAGGTTACAAACACATAAATGTGATGGAATTTAAGAACAAGATAAACTGAACAATATCTTATATTTTCTCCCCCTTAACATCACATCAAAGGCAGCACTTAGCCACGGTTCCGGAGTTTGAATTTTAAACAAAATATGTACCCAGAGATTAGAAGCAGAAAAGATGCGATTTCTAACACCACTTTTAGGTTTAACCAGGCGTGAGAAAAAAGAAACACAAGCATCCGTGAACAATTACAGGTACTCTACATGGCTAATGACGTCATCGAATGCAAACTGAAATAGAGGAAATACGTGTATGTGGCAAAAAGGGAAGAATACCGTCTACCACTATTTTCTTTCCACTATCATCCGAGCGGGTGCGTTGATGTGAGGAGACCAAAACAAAGATAGAATTACCAACAGCATCTTCACGACCATGAGCTACAGGCCTTAACGAACCTAACTTTTACCAGTTCATAGAGACGATGATTTTCTAACACTTGAGAACATAATAAGAGAGTATGTAGTCAAAAACACAACTGCATGTTGTGTTTTTGACTACTTACACTCTTATTAATGTGGGCCAGGTAGCTCAGTCGGTATAGCGACTGACTACGGGCTGGACGGTCTGGGATCGAATCCCGGTGGGGACGAGATTTTCCGCCCGTCCGGACCGGCCCTGGGGCCCACCCAGCCTCCTGTAAAATGGATACCGGGTCTTTCCCGGGGGTAAAGTGCGGCCAGTGCGTGCTGCTGACCATTAACCCCCTTCTAGTTTCGCGGTCATGGAAGAGTAGAGTTATACCTCTATCCACCCTCTGGGCCACACCGGGCCTGTAACGGGATCACTTTACCTTTACCTTACTCTCTTATTAGTTTATAAACACACACAACGGGGATTGCACACTTCAAAGAAACTTGAGAACATACTATTTTTTTACTAAATAATCAGATTATCCCATCAAATACTACTCATATCTTTTATTTTCAGACACTAGAGGTTCATCAGCTGTGGCTACATTCTTGACAACTGTCTGGATTTATAACATACTATCTCTGTACAAAAACTGATGGCACTTAGATGACCGAAACTCTGATGTTAATATTCAAATACGTCAAATTGGTGTGTAGGCAGAAAGTGTTTTCTTAAAACACTCGTCGGTTACCGTGCGCCTCACAATATTTCTACAGTTTACAACACGCGCGCAACGACAGGCCTACTGAGCTGTTCGTTACAGCGTGACTTGACATGGTGTAACAGTCCACTGTCCGACTAAAGCAACTTTACCTTAATCTGCCCTTTTAGGCTGTTTTGAACACAGAATGTAGGTTACCGTGAACCGTGTTAATAATAATGATAAAAATAACAGTTTTCGCTACTGTAAATTTATGTATGTTTTGGGAACCTTCGCAAAAAAAAAAATTGCGAAGAGCGACTATTAACTGCGTCGTGTTGGTCCGACCATCTGTTCTTATGTCGCAACTTGACTGGGGGGATTTTTGTGCAAATGTAGCCTGGGAATTTCCACCACAATCTGTCGACCAGGTTCAGGTTTGATTACAATTGGACTAAAATAACAGACATTTTACAAGTAGGTCAACGTACACTCTTGTGAACATTTACGAGATATGAAGAGAAACAGAGACGACGATCTGAACACAAAACGACGGCACATAGCTGCACTTTTATGCTAGATAATGACAGCAAAAATACAAATATGGTGATATTTAATATTTATTACTTTACATTTGCTTATAATTACATATATGACGTTACACAGTCGGGATCTTTTTTGTGGTGAGCCGTAGTAATCAGATTACTTTTTGTGTTATTACGTTACGCTTTTCTGCGGTTAATGGTTGTATGTCGCATGCGATTTACGTATTACATCTTTCTTTCTCTCTTTCTTAGTCTGATTTCTTTCTACCTACTTTCATTGTAGGTGCAGACGTTATTGTTGCACATGATAACATTCAGTGACACACACATAATAGGTAGGACTCCTGTGGACGGGGGATCGTCCAGTCGCAGAGACCCCTACATGACAACATACAACATTCACAACAGCGGCTACTGGGATTGGACTACATGTTCCTAAATTAACCTTTGGCGCCGGAATTTTTATTTTTATTTTAGCACACCCTGTATATAAAATGTGAATAATACAGGAACCAAATAGTTAGAATTATGAAACAAACTGCATTTTGAAGAGAAAGAAAGAGAGAGTATATACCATGTTTAAAATATTCAGTACCTATATTTGTTGAATAAATATATAAAATGAAACTTTAGAGGTTAGCGGTGCGGTACGACCACTATAGTTGACATTAGGCGTCTGAAGGTTAAGGAAAATTACAAACATGCGTGCAGAAGGCTTCATACCTCTAAAATGAAACATACAACAGTTAGGATGCTTTTGCACCCGCGGATTTATCAGCGTTGCCTGGAGATGCGTTAAGTTCAAATGGACGGATTTGCAAGCCCGAGCGCTGCTGTCAAGGTCACATATGGAAGTGCGGCGCTTCTTGTTGAGAAGCACTGGAAATAATCTTGCCGTTTCCACGAGCATCTTAAGAAGCAGTGCTCTTAGCGGGAAGTGGGTCCGTCAGAAGCAAACGTTAGCGCCTCTCGTGGAAAAGCAGACTAATTGCCTTAATATTCGGTACTGTCCAAAAAAGATTAGGCCGACCAGGGAGTGAATCACACAGCTGTGATAGAAATAGCTGAAGATGTAGGTGCACAAGGGAGGGTACCATTACGTTGCACCTTACAGAAGTAGGTTGTAGACTGAACTTGTCTGGGTGAAAACAGATATCAGTGGCGGCCGTTTATAGCCGGTAATGTAACTTCTAATCAGCCGACTCCGTGCATCAGAGTCCGTCGTGTGAAGCTAACAGTTCCTCAGCTATTCAAGACATTCCCCGCATTTTCTAGAATTGCAACGTTCATTGCCGTGTCCACAACAGCATGCCACTTGTCCCAATCTTGAGCCAGATCTATCCAGTCCACGATCTCCCTTCCCACTATTTCTAACTTTTTAAAATATTATCCTCCCACTAAGCGTGGGTCTTCCAAGCGATCTCTTTCTGCCGATTTTCCTACCAAAAGCTATGTAGGCATTTTTTCTTCTCCGTTGTGTTACATGTCCCGCCCATCTCATCCCTCTTGACTGCAGCATCATCCATATATAATATTTTGGAGTATTACTTACTTACTTACTAACTTACTCCACGGAGCAGAGTCCTTCTTGAGAAGCTAACCGGTTTTCAGCTAGTCAAGAAATTCTCTGCATTTTATAGAACCCAAAGGTTCATTACCGCCTTCACAAGTGCCCGCCACCTGTCCCTATCCTGAGCCAGCTCGCTCCAGTCCATGCTCTCACATATTACTGAGTACTTTAAATCATAAATATCCCAATTTTGCTAACTTTTCCAGCCTCCTGCTTATGTTTTATAGAATTCGGGGGAACTTCTTGGTTAGCTGAACAATCACTGGATCCCAAGAAAGGGATCTGCTACGTGCAGTTAGTTGCTAACATTTTGACGGAAGCGTTATGTTCAAAAATATTTATTATTAATTTTTATATGTTTTGCCTTTATGTTTACCAATCTAAATATGTAATTACTATCAGATAAAAACCCTAATGTAGCCCCTACCTCCCGACAAAACCAATGGTTTTGTGATGAACATCATGTTTTCCATCTGGGTTTATCAAATCCCCACCGATGGCTTATGTTGTTCCTACAATTAATGGGTGCTCAAACTTGCAAGTTTGATTATTTTAGAAGTAGTTTAGCTTATCTCAACATACACAACAATCTTATGCATAAGTGGTATTCTTTGTCACTATGACAACAGTTCCTTTGTTGTGTGGCGTCAATAAACATCGCAACTAAAACCAGTCTAGGTTTGTTTATTGTGACCTCCTCCGTCCCATTTCCGCAAGTTGAAGAAACATTCAAAATATTTTGAACAAAAGACATTAGTGACGACCTACTGTCACGTAAAAGGAAAATAAAGAATTCTATTTATATACATACCCACTTAACGACGTGTTTTATTCAAGAATCAATGTGAAGAACTCTTGTCTGTGTGTAAGATGAACAATGAAGGACGTAACAACGAACAACTTATTCCATTCAGAGGAAGAAGAACAATGTAAGAACTGAAGATCTTAAGGCTAGAGTATAGATAAAGCTGTATTCTGGGATGGAACTCCATGTAGTCTGGTAGGAAAAAAAGCCTGCAAAAAAAAACTAGTCTTGTAAATTTTGATGTTTTGCTGACCGTGCATCTCAGTATATTTATCTCAGTATTTAACCAACTTGATGCACAAAATTTGTTTTACAGTAAGTTCTATTTCATGCCACTACATGTTTCGAGCACATGTGCTCATCATCAGGAGGTCAAAATTGCATTACACAGCCTCTGGTATCATCACACCTATAGGTGGCCGTCTCGTGCACGAGAAATATGTAATTACTATCAGATAAAAACCCTAACGTAGCCCCTACCTCCCGACAAAACCAATGGTTTTGTGATGAACATCACGTTTTCCATCTGGGTTTATCAAATCCCCACCGATGGCTTATGTTGTTCCTACAATTAATGGGTGCTCAAACTTGCACGAGACGGCCACCTATAGGTGTGATGATACCAGAGGCTGTGTAATGCAATTTTGACCTCCTGATGATGAGCAGATGTGCTCGAAACATATAGAGGCATGAAATAAAACTTACTGTGACACAAATTTTGTGCATCAAGTTGGTTAAATACTGAGATAAATAGTCGTGCAAATTTCACTTAGAAATTTACAAGTAGTTGAGCATTAGGAAATCTGGAATAAATTTACATAAAAGTGTTTAGTATCAATTTCATGGCATCCGTCTTCATGTAACTTCAAGAGCATAAACGAAAAGTAGCTGCTACCAGCTGTTGCACTGTTGCAGACCTTTAGTGCGCATTGTCTGTCATTCATCATCACCGTTAATAGTGTGTAAAATTCCGTTCTTTCGTCACTAGCAAAAATACAGCCAATCCTGCGCTCAGAAATTTGTGTGTATGCCAAGTGGTACAAAAGTGTACTGCCATCTGCATGGAAGTAAAAACATTACTGACACACGGACACCAGTACAGAACAAATACTTGATTAAAGACAACATTATTTAGTGAACAGAAGGAATGTAATTTACGTTTCCTTCATGTCAGTACTGTTCCCGTAATTAAGCATTTTCCATGCGAGTCCAGCTCTATTGTATTTTGAAAAGAAAGATAAAGCCAATGCTTAAACTGGTGGGAGATATACAGGCGTTTATATCGCTCTTCTCAAAATCTTGTACTGTCACATATCGCTCATGGAACAGCAATTTATGGTAACTCATACATTCCTCATCACTAGACAGCTGAGCTACAAGCACGCCTTCTGTCATAATGTTTAGCCCATAAAAAAATTGTTTCCTCTTATATTTCCGTAAAAATACAACATGCTTAACCCTTTGGCCCTGGACCTGGACATTTACAGTTTAGCACACCATTTATGTAAAATGTGAATATTTTATGAACCAAGAAGGGTAACATTAGGAAATACACGACATTTTGTGGAGGAATAAAAGAAGATAGTGAGAGAAAGTCTAAAAAAATAATTAAATATATTTGTTGACTAAATATATAAAAAAGAGTACTCTGGGGAGTTGCGGTATGTCTCTCCTATATATAGGATGCATGGTGCCTAAAGGTTAAATGTTGGTGTACTGATGATCTGTCATGTTTTTCCTGTCTCCTCTAAAACTATGTATCGGTGGGTTACGACAAACTGCTGAGCCATTAGTGACATATAAAGTTCACATACTTAATAACGACGGTGTTGAATTCTGTCGCGGTTGTATCGATTTCATCTCAGAAGCGCACACGGACTGTATTTTGCACACGGATCACATAACCAACATTATTTTGACATCACTTAATGCGCATTTGGCTATCACAGCGATATGCAGCAGGAGGAGGTACTGATTTAAAAAAGTATTTGCTACTTACGTGTGGGAAACTTTTTAACGATTTTATTAACATGACAGGACAGCACACTCTTTGGCACAAGTCCTAATTCTTTGTGAGAAAATGTGTGGGCAGCCAAATGACCCCAAAACCTAGTAGTAAATGTGCCATTTCTTTATCAGTGTTAGGATTCGGCATCACATTCTGTAACTATAATATTCCTGGTAAACAAGGCTATAAAATATAATATGACGTGTGTTATACGTAGTTTACTTGGTCTAGGACTTCCCTTTTTAAAAAAAAACGCAACTTTTATTTTATTGCGCTGCTCGTATGCCATAAATTACTAGACACTGTACTGTGCCCAGAAATGTAGGCTACAACACTTCCCTCCAGTGTAAGTGGATCAAAACTCCTGCAAGCAGTAGGCCTAAAAGTACGTATGCGGCGAGGAAATAAAAGCATCCGAAAGTCAACTAAATTTCAAGCAACCGGTTCAGCATGTGCATTACTTTTAAAGTTCGTCTTTGCAGGTCACCGAGGGAACAAAATGGTGCTCGCTACATTCTTGAAGCAACATAACGCCCTTCTGAAGAAGAAAAAGTGGGACTAATTGCAAGTAGTTTATGTTTTTTGACAAATATTCACTGTCACATTCAGTGGGCACCCGACTGGAACTGGTGTCACTATTATTATTATTATTATTATTTACTGCAGTTGAGTTTTCACTCGTTGGCAGTATTCCTTACAATAGTAACAAATAGGAATAAATATACATAAATGAAACAATACAAAAACACAGTAAATACAAGTACACATATTACCAAAACACCCACACAACTGTCAAAACAACCACACATCCACACATTACAAAACCCACACATACACACACACCCACATACTACAAAACAAGTTAAAACAACCGCAGTACAAGATAAACACCAAATAAAATAGTCACAATAGAAAAGTACCTTCAAATCCTATGGTGACATCAGAATAACCCATGAGTTCATCCTCGTTCATTCCCCTTTGTCCGTCATGAACAATAATCATAATGATAAATTGAGTAAGCCCTTCATTTAATGTATGATCGTTAAATTCCTGCGATTTAAAATATCTCGCACCGCATTTCAAGAATATATTTTGTAATCTAAGTTAGAAATTTCAGATTGGAATGTGCAATGTCGAGTGAAGTGAGAAACGCTTGGAAATTAGAAGCCTTCTGAAATCCTACGCCAAGTTGACTGGAAAATTCCGCACCGAACCAATGTAAAACTTTTTAATACATCATCTGAAAGGGGGGGGGGAGGTGTAGGGAATAGCCTTATAATCGTGCACAAATTTTAACATGTTCTGTGGGGGTATTTTTTCTGAAAATTGAAGATTTTAACATTAAGGGAGACTGGTCTCCTATATGCAGGATCGTCTTTTATTCCGGTATATACGGTCGTTAATATGGGCAAGCAAGAGTAGCAGTGTACATTGCTCACGACGTAAGATCCAAGAAAAACTGAATCTTCAATTTATTACTTAGTCTGGGATTTTCCGGCCCTGAAATATTTCACAGAGGCTTAAAACTTTCTGGGAGTTGGACGGAGAAGAAATAAATTACGACCTTATTAGCCACAAAGAGCGGCGTGTTGCTTAATACAGACAGAATAAGCGAACCATGAGATATTTAAAAAGATCAATAAATTACTCTTAGACATGTAGTTACTCTTCGTGGAATTTTAATTACGCTACTGTTTAGAACATGTTAATTACAAAATGTGTAGAAGCATTACACACAGAACTTTTTAATCTGAAACTTGCGTATGTTCTCTGAATACAGAGACACTAAGAGCTGTTGACACTTTATTGATGCAGGGATTTAAATTCTACCTACTGCCCAGAAGGGATTGGCTTTCGAATTTATGGTACATTAAATGAATTTAACACCATACAGTGCACTGAGCCCAGCGGCATGTGTAGAATTACAGGTCCATACAGAGCACCGAAGCCGGTGTTCAAGGGTGAATTCGGTCTATAAACAACAAGAGAGGAAATTTACGTACACCGTGCCATTTAGGCGCGTTCGTGCAGCAATTGTTGAAATAGACAAGCAATAAGTATTACTTATTTTGAGTGTGTGTGTGTGTGTTTACAACCTTAGCTATCCAGCATGCTAAGCGCATGCGCCGATTTGTCATCTGTGTCCTCTCCGGCTCTAAAATATTTTCCCTCGTTATCTCTTAAACGACATGATTTTCGGAAAAGAAGTTTAGTGAACATGAAATGTGTGTTTTGATTTTCTATAAATATTTCGTCTGAAACATTTTCTTCATAAGAAGAACTGAGAGATATGATCAAAACCGCATATTAGTACCTCTTATTCCTGTCAGATTTAAAATAAACTCGCATTTTCTCGACAGATTTTCGGGAAAATACTCGAATATGAAATTTAATGAAAATCTGTCCAGTGGGAGCCGAGTTGTACCATGCGGAATGACGGACGGACGGATATGACGAAGCTAATAGTCGTTTTTCGCAAATTTTCGAAGACACTAAAAATCACAACTGGACTATGGAAACGAATCTCTGAAATGATATAAAATTTTAGTCCCATCTCTACATAAGTACACTGTATAAACTGGCATCCATGTTACAACTTTCGGAACCATGGCCAATTACACGCCAACTTTGCTCACATAATCGCATAGCACACAATGAGGTCCAGAGGTACGTCAAATACAGGACTACACAACTGGAGGTCACTGTACGCTGTACGGTAATCTCCATAATGTCTGAAGCTTGAAGTATAAAAACTCGAAGATTTGATATTTATAATTTCAAGAAGAGTAAACAAATCATTAAACTCCCTTTTATTTTCTACACGAAAGCTGCAGATGTGTGTATGTGTGTGTGTGTATGTGTGTGTGTGTATGTGTGTATGTATGTATGTGTATGTGTGTGTGGGGTGTATGTGTGTGTTTGTGTGTGTGTGTGTGTATGTGTGTGTTTGTTTGTGTGTGTATGTGTGTGTGTTTGTTTGTGTGTGTATGTGTGTATGTGTTTGTGTATGTGTGTGTGGGGTGTATGTGTGTGTTTGTGTGTGTGTGTGTGTATGTGTGTGTGTGTGTGTGTGTGGGGTGTGTGTGTGTGTGTGTG
>Ga0123354_10015702_pt1 | contig 11844 bp, 12 predicted proteins | sample TergutLab28metaG_2_FD_97872 | JGI IMG/M metagenome (GOLD analysis project Ga0123354, IMG submission 97872) | Labiotermes labralis P4 segment gut microbial communities from Petit-Saut dam, French Guiana - Lab288 P4 | ecosystem: Host-associated > Arthropoda: Insects > Digestive system > Gut ... | reverse complement strand
GTCCCCCACTGAATTTTTTGAACCCCCCCCCCCCGAAAAAAATTCCAGGGTACGCCACTGGACCAGAGAATTGTGATGCCCGATTATCACCCATTCTTGGACCGAGTCCACTGTTTAAATGAACTCCCACTCATCACGCAAGTAGCAGAGTCAACAAATTATCATCACTTGACGCTTTTTGGGTTGGAACTCTGTGTGTGTGTGTGTGTGGGGTTTCTAAACCATTTGTAATGATTCGCAATGACTCCAGTAAATTGACCTCAATGTCCTGGCTGAGTTCTTAGCTCTCCTACATCACATATGGGAGCTCCTCGGCTTGATGCCGTGACTGATTATTTTTTCCCCCGAATTTAGGGCGAATTGTGGGTTTGTGTCCTGGAAACGGTCCATAGCTGTTTTCTTGCTAAGTGATAATTCAAAATCTTCCCGCCGTTGAACCCCCAAAACCACAGTATATACCATCGCCCCGAGGCTTAAACCAGGCGATAGGTACAGATGGAATTGGTCTGCTACGTAACTAAGCATCGTGTCGTGACGTACGGGCGATTGAAGACATTGCTCCATGCAATGTTAACTACAGCACTTTGGTGGCAGTGGTCAGCTTCATGCTCCGGCCGTTTTATTCCCGGGACATATCCACGGTAGCCCTTGGATAGGGTGGGCCGGGACAGCTCAGTCGGTATAGCGACTCGCTACGTACTGGGTGGTCCGGGGATCGAATCCCGGTTGGGGCGAGATTTTCCGCACCCGTCCATACACGCTCTGGGCCCACCCAGCCTCCAATACAATGGATACCGAGTCTCTTTCCCAGGGGTAAAACGGCTGGGGCGTGGCGTTGACCACCCACCCCCATCTAGAGCCGAGGTTAAAGAAAGAGTAGAGCTATACCTCTACTACTCCTTTGGGCCTTCGTGGCCTGTTCTAGGGTGAACGTTACCTTTACTCCTTGGATAGGGGACAGGGTGGATCCTAGAATTACGATGGCACTGTCGAGGAGAGGAAAATCTTTTGCCCCATCTGGTAATCGAACTCCGGTGTCTCGGTGGTCCAACCCGTGGCGTGGTGGCTGCACGAACTGAGGTGTACCGTCAGTTCAGTCTAACCATTTAAGCTGTTGCCCCTGTATTACGCAGCACGTAATTAAATGTTTGAATATACACGGTCTTTCATTTTAAGACGCGTTCGCAAAATTGCGACAAGCGACTTACCTTCGTCATGTCTGTCTGTCCGTCTGATTGCATGGAACAACTCGGCTCCCACTCCGGACGGGATTTCGTGAAATTTTATGTTTCAGGATTTTTTTAATGATGAATATTCGTCAGAGTGAGAAATATATCGTACAAAAGTTGTTGAGAAGGTCAGTACACACATTTTGTGTCCAGGAACTTTTTTCCCAGCCGAAAGTCGTGCCGTTTATGAGAAAATATGGACAGGTAATTCAGAGCCGTGCAGGCCACAGATGGCAGTATAATACGGCGCATTGCATGCTGGATAACTAAGGCTATAGAGATACAATATGTAATACTTATTGCTTTTCCATGGCAGAAGTTGTCACGCGAACGTGCCCCAATATTAGGCTATAGTACATTGTCTTTCTTGTAGAAATTTCATGAAACGGCATTTAGACTTTGCCGATGTTAAGACCACAGACGAAGATGATGCCCACGTATGGCGGCTATCCTGTTTTACCCAACATTTACCACCTCGTCTGCCTTATATTTGGGACATCGGCTATCTGCACTTAAGTTAACGTGATTTTCTTTCTCCACCACCGTTGAAATACCGGAACAGAACCTCAACCTTGCACCCGCAGCTTTTGACATATGAAAGTGAAAAGCTTTCTGGAGAGTGGAGCGTGAGGTCGCTGACTACCAGCATGTGTACCATTGAGTTGAATAGTGAGCCGTTGCTTGTTTATAGGCGCCTGGGATATCTGAGGAAAACTACGAAATACTAAATCAAGATAGACTCCATCCCAGTGGAAATTCGAACTGGGTTCGTTTTGAGCAATACCTCCACGGAGCAGACACTTTCCGTACGACAAGCACCAAAAGCACCTTCTACGTCAGCACACGAAATACTGCGCTTTTGAATTGTCTCTGTCGGATTAATCGTCATGCAGTGAACCTTGCCCGTGATAAGTGGGTCCCTGTCGCCACGGCATGGCGCGTTCTCAGGTTGCGGATAGAGGAACGGCCTCCAATATCGAGGGTAGCTGCGACTATATTGAATAAGCAGTCTCGGACAGCCGACAAGGGGTGGTCCTCCAGCTTGGGGGGTTGGGCGAGGTGCTAACTACTCGCCACAAAAACGTATTTTGTTACGAAACGTTCACACAGTAAGCCTCGAACGTGGACTGATAATCTTTAGATGCGTCATACCTGCTGTGTTGGTTTTATGATATATCCACATCTTAACCTAGTCATGAACAGCATTAGAATATTGAACAACAACGAGATTTCGTTGAGATTCATATTGATATATTTTATGACTTATACTATATAGTTTCCTCGAATAAATACTTTTGTGACCTGAAGATGACCCAGAGCAGGGGCCGAAACATGTCGACAGTTTAAAATAACATCTAAAAACACTTGGTTGTGCTTTGACTCATTAAAAATCCTCTCCTTACTGGATTGATAATTTTGTGTTCAGAATAGGGACAGGTGGCGGGCACTTGTGAATGCGGTAATGAACCGTCGGGAATGCAGGGAATTTTTTGACTAGCTGTGAACCGGTTAGCTTCTCTGGAAGGACTCTGCTCCATTGAGTAAATAAGTAAGCAATGAACCTCGCGCTGCTCAGAGGGATAGAAATGGTTTCAGCGCTCCAAAAAAGCTGCTGCGTTTATGTTTTCGGTTGGATCTAGCGCCAGATATATCTGCCGCGACGCTGTAACGCCACTGCTGCGCGTCTCACGTGCGCCACCGCAGTTGGTATGGCCAAGGTGCTGCTATAACTGGGCAGTGCAAATGCCTGGCGAGGCCTGTTCTATGTTGCATGCAGACTTGGCGGCGCTGTGCCGAAGGTCTCCGCTGTGCCTGTCACCGTCCATAACACGTCGGTTCCAACTCCAGAACAGCAGCACTCACGAAGTAACGTATGAAATGCTTTTTGAATTATGTCACCGATACGAGAGAGAGCATGTGGCGTACGTGCAGGCTGTGACCCACTATTTCCACAAACAAGAACGCCCGCAGCGCGAAAACAAGCATTTATCCGTGTGGATATTCTTTGTGTGTTAAGGTAGGACCGAACGTAGGCTGAGGGTGTTTGAGAATAGGACGTTGAGGAGAATATTTGGGCCTAAGAGGGACGAGGTAACAGGGGAGTGAAGAAAACTACAAAACGAGGAGCTGAATGATCTGTACTCCACACCCAATATTGTTCGGGTGATAAAATCGAGAAGAATGAGACGGGCTGGGCATGTGGCGCATATGGGGGGAGAGGCGTATACAGGGTTTTGGTGGGGAAACCTGAGGGAAAGAGACCGCTTGGGAGACCCAGGCGTAGATGGGAGGATAATATTAAGATTGATGTTCAGGAAGTGGGATGTGGGGATATGGACTGGATCGAACTGGCTCAGGATAGGGACAGGTGGCGGGCACTTGTGAATGTAGTGATGTACCTTCGGGTTCCATAAACTGTGTGGAGTTTCTTGACTAGCCGAAAACCGGTAAACTTCTCAAGAAGGACTCTGCTCCATGGAGTAAGTATTAATGTACGATTGGTAGCGGTTCCTCTTTGCTGTGCTACATGCAGTCTCTCATCGTCTGCCAAGCATACCGCGGCAAATTAATCATGCAGAGCTAACACACGTGAATTCAATATCGCATATTTTCTCAGTGCGTATTGTCCGTACTGTTTGTAACCTATACTCTTTGGCGTCGTTTTATAGTGTAGCTTCAGTGAATGTGAAATTCGATGATGTGGGGATGTAAATGCGAATATTTGACTCTCTCACTGTGGTCATCACGCGGTAGCGCAGTTGGTTGACGCATTGCGCTACAAGCCGGAAGGTCGCGGGTTCGATTCCCGGTGCTGCCATTGGAATTTTTCATTTTCATAATCCTTCCGGCCGCACTATGCCCCCTGGGTTCGACTCAGCCTCTAACAGAAATGAGTACCAGTTATATTTCCTGGGAGGTTAAGACGGCCAGTGCGTAGGTCTGACAACCTTACCACCTTCATGTGCCGATTGTCGTGAAATCTGAGAGCCTCAATCTCGTTGAACCCCCAGGCGCTGTCCAGGCCTGTACAGGGATTACTTTACCTTTACTGCGGTCATCATGAATGTTGCAGTCGCGTGAGATGTAACGCTAGTGTAGTTCGGTAGATAAGTACCCCTATGTCGAATGATAGTTGGAAATGGACAAATATGCTTCTGTGCCAAAACTGAAGGAACTTTGCGACGGCTAGTAATACCACTACTACTACTACTACTACTACTACTACTACTACTACTACTGCTGCTGCTGCTGCTGCTGCTGCTGCTGCTACTACTACTAATTACTGCTGGTTTTGGTGAAGCTCTAGAAGCAAGCCTGGCAGGCTGGCAGACGGGAAAAGTCCACTTCATATCGTTGCTGGTTGTTACGGACAATCGAGGGGTGTACAGACTCTGTAGGCTGAGACGTGACATCATTTTCTTAAATTTGTGGACGTTAGTGATGTACTCTGATAGCTTCTCATTGCACTTCTTATGCAGTCCACGGCTGTCCGTATGTAGGAACACCTCTCTTGGCACTGTGGAACCTCCATCGGTTCCTCTGAATCCAGTAACAGGCTGCATCTCCCATATACTAGTTTTATGGGTTCGTCATGTTTTCTTTGCCTGTTTTGTTGAATAGCAGCTTTACTTACAATGGATACAGTATAGTAAGTCGTCCAGCTGTTTCCCATATGAAGTTTCTGGGGCTAAACGAAATGTTTGTATGAAATAAAACATTGGCTCCGTGGATAGCTAAGCATGTCCGAAGTGACTGCTACCGAAACTGTGTGGCTGTACGGTAAAGGTGTCTGAGTGTTGCCGAATGTAGCGATTGTCATGCTTTGTACTGCAGAACTGTGCTAGTTCACAAAGCGCTTCGGACCGGTAGCCAGTCGGGGTAGGTGTTTCTTCTTCTTCAGGCGCTGAACCTCCTTTAATTTGAGGTTTTGGCCTTCTAAACGACATCCTTCCACTTTGCTCTATCCTGGATGCAGGTTAACCAATTTTTGATCTTCATTTGACCAAGGTCCTGTATGATGTCCTCCCATCTATATTTGGGTCTTCCTCTTGATCTCGTGGTTAAGGCATTCCATTTAAATATCTTCTTAGTTGCCTTGGCTTCAGGCATTCTTTGTATATGGCCGAACCAGCTTAGTCTCTGGGCCGGAGTGGGTGTTTAGTGAATATAATGAACTCTATTTCCTGGCAGACTGCCTTGTGTGCATGTGTGTGTGTGTGTGTATGCTGTTTGCTCCTTAGGACCTCCCGTTCTCCGGTGTTCTGAGTCGTGTTTGTAAATGTTTAGTGTGATTGCTTGGATGAAGGATCGGCCTGTCACAAAGATCTGTACTGGGCGAAGGATCGGCCTGTCACATTGTGTGTACTGGGCGAAGGATAGGCCTTTCGCAAGGTCTGTATTGGGCGAACGATTGGACTGTCACAAAGTGTGTACTGGCGAAGGATCGGCCTGTCACAAGGTCTGTATTGGGCAAAGGATCGGCCTGTTGCAGTGTCTGGCTTGTCAAGGTTTGTTGGGCGATGGGTCGGCCTGTCACATTGTGTGTACTGGGCGAAGGATAGGCCTTTCGCATGGTCTGTATTGGGCGAACGATCGGACTGTCAGAAAGTGTGTACTTGGCGAAGGATCGGCCTGTCACAAGGTCTGTATTGGGCAAAGGATCGGCCTGTTGCAGTGTCTGGCTTGTCAAGGCTTGTTGGGCGAAGGATCGGCCTGTCACAAAGACTGCTGGGCGAAGGATCGGCCTGTCACGAAGGCGCAGATGTACATGACGCTCTGTTGGATTGGTTACAGCGTGACAAGTGTAAGGAATTGTGTGCGACAATTAATGGACGGGAAGAGATTCCTGCAGTGTGGAATTAAGGCAGAGGACAGTGAAGTGCATACATCTGATGGAGAGCGACGTAAGAGTAGCAGTGAAGTCAGCAAATAGTCGTGTATTATGGCAAGTTCTTTGCAGCGTATGTTCATGTTTGACGAACATGGAACACTGTATTGTTAATCAGTGTATTATTTATTCCGGTATCACTTAGATCGGTGAAACTTCTGCAGCCTTAGGTTGCAGTCTGTCGGTATAGAGACCGAGTTGTTTGCTGCACGACCGACGAAATGTGGTTCTATTCTCGGCATGGGTAAGAATTATTGTCTTGACTGAAACCTCCAGACCGGCTGTGGGGTTCATCTAGCGGATACCGACGACTTCCCGGGGTCCAGCGGGCGAGATGTGAAGCCGGCCATTACCATCTAGTGTTGAGGTTAAGAATGCGTAGGGCTTTCCTCCACTCTCCCATATGCCTTCGTGGCACGGTCCTTAATTAACATAACATTACGTTAAGTGTTCCTATTAGAATCCTATGCTTTAACAGTACGAGGTAACAGGGTAGAGGAGAAGACTGCATAATGAGAAGCTTTATGATCTGTACTTACTAAATATTATTCGGGTTATCAAATCAAGAAGAATGAGATGGGCGTGGCTTGTAGCACGTATGGGGGAGAGGACTGGTGTATACAGGGTATTGGAGGAGAGACCCGAGGGAAAGAGACCACTTGGAAGACCCAGGGGTAGATGGGAGTATAATATTAAGATGGATCTTCAGGAAGTGGAATGGTGGGGCATGGACTGGATTGATCTGGCTCAGGATAGGGACAGGTTGCGGGCTGTTGTGAATGCGGTAATGAACCTTCGGGTTCCATAAAATGTGGAGAATTTCTTGACCGGCTGAGGACCCGTTAGCTTCTCAAGAAGGACTCTGCTCCATGGAGTAAGTTATGTTTTAACGGCGCCAGTACCAAAACACGACGTTTGGCTCGACGGAAAGCTGTCAGGAGGTTCTGTTCTGTATCATTTTCACGTTTTCTTTTTTCAGTCATGAATGTTTTGATATGATTTTTTTTCTTTCACATGTTTACAGTTTGTGCTTTTATTTCGAGGAAGGCACACCCGAAATTAAAACCCACACGAAGAACCTTCTGGTCATCAGTGATGTACATTAGAAAGGCCGTTTACTTTATGTCAAACCCACCTCCATTTTGTACTGCGTTTTTCTTACAACCCGAAGATATGGTATAAGCACAGCGTCAGTAGCAGCGGAGGATATGCTGCAGACCAGGAACCAGCGAGTTACATCTGAAACGCAGGTGGAATCCGTTACCAGAGTGTAGCATTTTAGATATGCCTTAGTTTAGAATTTGTTCGTATATTGTAAGCGTTGATCCCCGTTGTCTTGTGGTCTGAGGCGTTGGCCTACCGCCCCTCGATTGCTGGGATCGCTGGTTCGAATCCTGCCGGGGGCATGGATGTTCGTCCCTTGTGTTTCGTTGTGTAAGTAACGGCCTCTGCGACGAGCCGATCACTCGTTTAGAGGAGTCCTTCCAGGTGTATTTGTCTGATTGTGTGGATCTAGAAACCACAGCATTGATGCGGTCGGTGCCCGAGTTGGGCTGTTGGGTCACAGAAAATGAATGTTACAAGCAGTATTACGTGACCATTTGCACACTAAACAGAAGTGTCCATCATTAAGTCACGACCGCGTGAACCGTCCTAGAATTTCGGTGTGAAGTTAATCTCTGCGATGTTTCTTTGCCTTTGAAACCCCTGACGTGTTTCAAGATAGGCCAGTTGGTGTGTGAATGTACTGCCGTTGGCTGAGGAGTAACCGTTGCGAGCCAGCGGATGTGCAGTCTCTTCAGAGAAAATTATCTTCTGGAATTGGAACCAAATTTCAGCTGAGAAGTGGTCTACGAAGAAAATGGAATTAAAGCGTCTGGGCACATGTTTTTTTTCTGTTACACATGTTTTGTACGAATAGATTATTAGTCGCGTTCGAAAAATTGCGAAGAGAGACTACAAGCTTCGTCGTGTGTGTTCGTCCGTCGGCATGGAACATTTCGGCTCCATGTGAAAAGATTTTCATGAAATTTCATATTTGAACATTTTTAAAAAATCTGCCGAGAAAATTTAGGTTTAATTAAAATCTGAAAAATATAACTGATACTTTACATGAAGACCTGTGTAAATTTATGACAGTTTCTCGCCGAATTATTCCTAGAATGAGAAATGTTTCAGACAAACCTTGTAGAGAAAATAAAAAAAAATATATATATATATTTAATAACTTCTCCTAAAAATCTATCCGTTTGTGAGATAATGTGGAAAAATATTGTAGAGCCGGAAAGGCGACAGATGACAGTATAATACGGCGCGTGCGCTTTTTGTGCTGAATGACCAAGGCTACAGACACACGTTTTGAATATGTAATGCCTATAGCTTTTCCACAGCAACAGTGGTTCCCCGAACGCGACACAGTGTTGCGTTACAATACGCACATTGCCTCTCTCTAATTGTAAGTGGCAGTATTGTGAGGATGGATGAGCTTTCGGTGAGTCGGCTGGGAAATATATTTAGAAAACCAAGATCCAAGAGGAGAGAATTGTGAAGGTGGGCGTTGGATAGACTGATTCGGGATCGTGTCTAATTGTATTACCGTGTGCTGTCTTCCACCACTGGAACCTCGTGGCCCTGTATTCGAACCCAACCTGGCACATGTGCGTGTGTCTGGTTGTCATTTGCAGATAGAGGCCATGCGACCGCCCACTGTCCTAGGAACCTTTTACTAAGATTCTTTACCCCGGACGAGACGTCTTGGGCTGCATTGGCCTCTGGTACGATATTGCACGAAACTTAAATTTGCCCTTCTGTTTAATTAGGCAGTATATTATGAAGGTGGTCGACTCTGACTTCCGGTGCCGCGGTGGAGAGGCTTGTAAGTTCCGGTAACCCTGAGGGTTAAGCCGGCCGAAGCACTGCTACCAGTAGGGTCTCTCAGGCCGGTCAGAGCAAGAGGCTAGGAACCAGTCGAAGAAAGTTGCCTAGGAGAATGAAACTCCGATACAGATCCCTGTGATGCGGGCAGCAGTAACATCAGTAGCGACTTGAAGCGCAGAGCAAATAATGCAGGAGATGGTTCATGATCGTGCAACAACAGGGGTGGTTTGAATGGCATGTGAGAAGGAGGTTGAAAAACTACCGTATTATTACTTTTCCTGGAGAGTCTCTTTCCAAAAACAGAGACAAACGCGAGATGCTTCCTCTTGCAAAACCATTCTGAAGTGTTACGTAGAGCCAAGAAGGAGAGCAGTATCCTACATACAGTAAAAAGAAGGAAGGCTAACTGGATTGGTCACATCTTGCGTACAAACTGCCTTCTGAAACACGCTGTTGAAGGAAAGATAGAGGGAAGGATAGAAGTGACCGGAAGACGAGGAAGAAGTAAGCAGCTGCTGGATCACCTTAAGGAAACGAGAGGGTACTGGAAATTGAAAGAGGAAGCAGTAGCTCGCACTGTGCGGGGAACTCGCTGTGGAAGAAGCTATGGACCTGTCGTAAGAGGGACTACGGAATGAATGAATGAATGAGGTGGAGGTCAGTGGTTATCTTCGCGTTCCGCCAGGTGTTATGTCGGGGTAGCCCCCTCACTGCATAGGAGGCTGGGCGGACTTCGGAACCGGTTTAAACCCTATAGAAGGGAGAGAAAAATCTCACTTGTGCCGGGAGTCGAACTCGATTGCAGGTAAATGCAGGGGTACAACCCCATCTTTTGAACCCTTTCTCGTTCATAATTATCTCCCCGACGCTAAATGATACCTGGAGTTGGTACAGCGTTGTTGAACCAACGAAACAACGCAGCTTCGAGCTAATGCAGACGCACGGCCTACACTGCCGGGGTTTCGGTGCCAGTGACCCCGTTGTTACGCCGTGGCACCGCTATATGCAATTTGTCTCGCCCGGATAACCGGGTCAGCTTAGCGACTGTCGCTAAGTAACCGTACCAGTTGATGTAGTGTCGTGTTCTTCGCATGTCAATACATAAGCGTGATGCGTTAAGCGCCCTAAAAGGTTAGCCGGAAGCCTGGCGTGAATGGAATGATGAGGCCTCGCTTCCGGTCCGTGCAACACCGTGTCAAGTACACATAAGGCTGCGGTTTGAGTTCACACAGCTAGAAAAGGCGTCGGTGTGGTGGTGATCCTCTCTTCCGGTCACAGCTGCTCTGCTGACACCGTGGCAAAATCGCCCTTTCCGCTTCACCGACAAATATTTCAGGTCATTGCCATGACATGAGATTTGGCAGATTGTGATAGTCTGGGATGTGACCCCTCTTCCAGCGTTTCAAAGCAACCTGCTGCCTCCTTCCTCAGAGTATATATTCTTTTTAATTTTGTATTTGTGCAGGGCATCCCGTTGTGTTATATAATTGAAAGACAATAATACATGTATTCGTATTCAGTCAAACACAACAGTATCTTATTATTTAACTTATTGGCGACTAGTTTCGGTCATTATATCATCATCAGGCCTTCTTTGCATAAAATTTAAAACGGGTTGCATGTAGTGCACATTACTTTCATGTCGAATGGGATCTTATAAAACTTACAGCAATGTTGAAAATCTGTTAATGGTTAAATAGTTACAAATACCTTCTACTAGCGCCACCCAGTACTCGGCGCATACGAAGTAAAAAATTAGAAAAAAGCACGAACTCTATGTGTAGCAGCATATACCATAATTCGTGACTAGAGACAATATATATGTGTATGTATTTAATGTTAACATATGCATCAGAAACTTGGACACTAACAAAGAGAGACAGAAAGCAAATAAACATTTTTGAAAGGAAAGTGTATAGAAGAATTTTAGGCTCAGTATATGACAATGAAAAAGAAAATTGGAGGATATTAACCAATAAAGAAATTTATGCAAGTGTTAAGAAACCTACTGTAATAGAGACAATAAGGTTAAATAGATTACGTAATTTGGGCATGTACAGAGAATGGGAGAAAATAGAATTCCCAAAAGGGTATTATATATGAATTTTGGAACAACAAGATTGAGAGGTAGACCAAGAAATAGATGGAAAGATGAGGTGAGAGAGGATGGAAGAATAGTTAGTGGAGAAGGGTGGCAGGAAAAAGTACATAACAGAGAGGAATGGAAGAAGCTCCTGAGAACGGCAAGGAATCGTCGCATTCTGCACACGCCAAGCATTCCAAACTGAGCGTTATATTATTACGTATCAATTGTAACTTCCATTTCAGATCAACACACAACATTTATTTTATTATATCATAGGCAATTTAACCCCAGGTTTTGACATATTTGTGACGTTGATGTAAGTTGTATAAGATCCCGTTCGACATGAAAGTAATGTGCATTACATGTAACCTGTTTTATATTTTATGTAAAGATGGCTTGATGATGGTATAATGACCGGAACTTGTGGCCATTAAGTTAAATAATAAAACATTGTTGTGTTTGAAAACAAATGTATGTGCTATTGTCTTTCACTTTTAGTTTCAGTTGTGTATATAAATATATAAATAAATAAATATATATATATATATATAAGCATGTGGCGCGTATGGTTGTGGAGAGGGGGGTGTATAGGGCCTTGCTGGGGAAACCGGAGGGAAAGAGACCATGGGGTAGATGGGTGGATATTAGGATGGATCTCCAGGAGGTGGGATGTGGGTATATGGACTGGACTGGGCTGGCCCAGGATAGAGACAGGTGGCGGACGCTTGTGAGTGCGGTAATGAACCTTCGGGTTCCGTGAAATG
>Ga0123354_10015701_pt1 | contig 11845 bp, 9 predicted proteins | sample TergutLab28metaG_2_FD_97872 | JGI IMG/M metagenome (GOLD analysis project Ga0123354, IMG submission 97872) | Labiotermes labralis P4 segment gut microbial communities from Petit-Saut dam, French Guiana - Lab288 P4 | ecosystem: Host-associated > Arthropoda: Insects > Digestive system > Gut ... | reverse complement strand
CCATTATCTCCGTAACCGTTCAACTTTGGATATAGGTGTTTTGGGTTATATCGGTATACTTTAACATAAGGAACACTCTCCCGAAGTCTGGCACATTCCTCCTGGGACACCCTGTATATGTTTGTGTGTGTGTATTATTTTAACAATACTTATAATATCTCCTACACGTTTCGATACTTTTGTATCATCCTTCGGCGAAGTACAACTTCGGAACTCCCTTAGGATGATACAGATGTATCAAACCGGAAACGTGTAGGAGTTATTATAATATGAATATTGTTAAAATAATATATATATATATATATATATATATAATTGTGCATTATCGGTTGATATAGAAAATGTATACAAGATGCACGGTACATACATAAAAAAGTAAGCAGTTTATATTTCTGTCACCACAAATTAAAGAGACAGTTTTCGGATTTTGTACATATTTTGAAGTTGCATCAAGTCGCTATAAACCAATTAACTTATTCTGAAGAAGATCTGTACAAAATATAAAGACAGTTTCCTGAACTGCTTCACAAAGAAGAGTTGTTGAATGTAAATATGTTTTAATTCCGTTCAGAAAGTGTTCAAACAACAACAACTGAACATAACTGCAATCAGGATAGCAAGTCAAGGATGTGGAATACGGTGAAACAAATTAAGCAGTATAGAAGTGTAAAGTGTAACTCCAGACTGTGAATATCTGAAGAATTAGAAACATATCAAAAGCTTCTGAAGTAATTTTGTTAGCTTGTATGTGCTTAGTGTTCTATTCATTACAAACAAATTGTAGTGAGACAAGTATATTTGCAGACATAATCCTTTGCATTTTACAATCCAAACTGTTTGGGACTAGGTTACGTATGCACACATTTCTTTGGCATGATCTCAAGTTTGTTTTTTTCCCCCCTTTCCAGGTCATGGAACTACATTTATAATTCTTCATACTTGTGACTCCAAGAAATAACATTAAAATTCAACCTGCACTTAAAGATTAGTTCCCTGTAAAGATTTAAAGACTGCAAACACATGTAAAGAAAATCACTACATTACATCTATAATTTTGGTGGATCTGAGTGCTGATATTGCAATGAGAAATGTCTTTCACAAACTTACTGATTTCATCTCTGATATTTCTGTCACAATGTTCGACAATATTAGCTCAACACCATTCTTTGCATCGTCATTTAGGAAATCCGGAGTCCTTCCTTCTTCAAACATCAGATGTGAAGATTCTTCAGGAAGTGTGTTCATGGTATTTCAGTGAAGCCCAGTTTATTGCTCTTATCCCATTAGATTCAAAAAGAGCAAGTGACTTCACTGAAGACCTGTTACCATTCATCCATAATAACATTCAAATGCTGACAATAGTTTCACAGATTGCTGTGCCCAAAGATTTTAGCATTTGTACTGGACGTCTATGGAAGAATTTAAGTATATTGCACCAAGCATTTATATTCATAGTGGAGAGTGAAGATGCACTGGTACAGTTTCTCAGATTTATACAGCATAGCAACATTTATCCACATCTCAGGAATCCAAGGGGACATTTTCTGATCATCTTCTTGGACAGACCTGGAAATGGTCAAAAAGAATTGCAAACGAGAGACAATGAAAATGAGTACACTCTGTTGTTCCATAAGTTGTGGAAGGAACTTGGAATTTTAAACATTATTATGATTCTCTTCAGGAATTCAGATAATCATTCATCAGCATCAGGACATATTACTCTCTTGGCAATGTTTAATCCATTCATTAATTCAGTCCAGTCACGAGGAGAACTTGTTCTACATAATGACAACCATGTAACTAATTTAGTCACAAGTCACACTGATATGTTAAATAACCTAAGAGGATATCCAGTCCGTATTTCACTATTTTCAAGGTCACCAACTTCATTTCCCTTACATTCAGATGACAAAGTTATTGATTACATTGGAGTTGATGGATTCTTTATGAGAAATTTGGCAAAACAAATGCATTTCACAGCCATTGCTATGGGTCCACGGGATGGTAAAGAATTCGGTTTTGTTTTTCCAAATAATGGCACTTTTACGGGTTCCATAGGTGACATTCTGTATGACAGAGCTGACATTGCACTGAATTCTCGTTTTGTGAAACTTTATGGGACAAATGATATTGAGTTTACTTTGCCTGTAGGTTTTGACAATCTCTGTATCATAGTTCCGAAGGCTAAACATCTCCCTAAATGGCTTGCAATTTTTAGAGTATTTAATTTACGTGTTCAGTTCGCTCTTGTCTGTGTATATGTAGGATGTTCTATAATATCTCGCATACTACAGAAGATGCATTCTCATTTTAAGTGTGTTCGTAAAGATATCAGCCTGTTTGACACATGTATAGAAATGTTACCCCCATTTTTATCACTGCCTCTGATTCGAATGCCTTCATCTTCACACCAGAAAGTGTTTGTGATGACATGTTTTGTATTTGGGATGATTATAGCTTCCATATTTCAAGGGAAGCTTGTCACTGTGTTGTCAAAACCTGACTACTATCCTGACATAAATACACTGGAAGAATTAGATGCATCTGGTATGGTCATTGGTACCGGGTCTCCAAATTTAATCCAGGACACATTCAGTACAGAAGAGTCTTCTCATACAAAACATCTCAGGGATAAAATTATGTACTATAACTTGTCAAACAGTGTCATGAGTTATGTTGCCAAACACCGAAATGTGTCTGCATTGAATCGGTTAAGCAATTCAATCTATTGTTTACATATTTTTCACAATTCTGATGGAACATCTCAATTACACATTGTTAAAGAATGTCCAAGAACTTATTCTCTAGCATATATAATACCCAAGGGATCTCCATTTTTGTTAAGAATCAACAACATAATATCACAACTTGTTGAGTCAGGTATTATTGATAAATGGAATGATGACACACGCTTCAATATGACAGCATTTCGAAAACATAGGTATAGCAGCAATGACTCACACAAAGTGTTCTCTTTGGAAGATCTACAGATGCCCTTCTTGATACTTATTTGTGGGCTGTTTGGTAGTGCCATCACATTCTGTATGGAGCTGACTGCACAGTATGTTGCACGCTGTAAAGTAACCAAATGTCAGAAGAAATCTGTTTGGCCACCACAAAACCAAACTCTGCCACAAGCTCTTCAGGTGCACACTTCTTTTAGAAATTATGAAATATAACTGTTCCAAATCACAACATGTTACAATGACAGTGTGAAAATTGGTGTTGTTAAAATGTATTTTTAACTGTTACACTGCTTGGATTTCATGAAATGTTGCACTTTGCATTACAAAAGTATTCAGGAGGTGATCACAAAACACTGAGAGCCTTGGAACCAAAAAGAGAAAAACACTGCACTAGTATTTTGAATTGACAAATTATATACATAGATCTAGTCATGTCAATGAAAGTAACATGTAAGATTCATACACAGACGTACACGTACACACAGTCACATTGCATGGATCCATCATCCATTCAATGGCAGCTTGAATAAGAAATTGGTCATAAAAACAATGGATTCTGATATACAATCTCATCCTAGTAATAAACATTCAAAAATATAATGTTTAGCAATACAGGACACACACAATTACCACAAACAAGTGTCAAATGTATAGCAAAGTAAAATTATAAATAAAGTCTTTGTAACAAAAGATTTTACAATATGCAATATGCAACATACAATTCACACCTGTATACAACGTGAAAGTATAATTAATAGATTTAGTTCAGAATAAAAGACATATTTAAAAATAGTTAAATGCTAATTAACATCACAATTAATAAATAAAGACTCCTCTTTTGAATAGAAAGCATTCTTTACAGGGAATTTCATTAAAGCAGGCTTAAATGTAATTGAATGTCTATGAAGTTTTGATTTGTTTAGTGGTAATTTATTAAATATTTTTATTGAGGAATAGGTAACACCCATCTGGATTGAAGAAAATTTTTTACTGATGGTAAATGTAGTTGAATTCTGTCTCGTGTATATACCCTGTAAATAGGAGTTAGACTTGAAGTGATCTGGATTTATAACAACAAACATTATCAATGAGAAAATATGCAAACTAGGTACTGTTAGTATGTCTAATTTCTTAAACCCATCTCTACTAGACCTCTTAGGAGCTAGTCCCAACATGACTCTTATTATTCTTTTTTTGTATAAAAAATACATTGTGCTTGTTTGTTGATAAGCCCCCAAAAATTATATCGTAGTTTATCAGTGACTGAAAGCATGCAAAGTAAACCATTCTTAATGCATCTATATTTCTTATGTAGGATAATTTTCTCATCATAAAACATACAGAGCTCAGCTTCTTTAATAATACATTTATGTGAGACTTGGTGACTATCGAAATACAAGCCTAAGAATTTTATTATTTCAGCAGTGGCAAGCCTTTGATCAACATGCATTATATTTAATTTCAATTTCAATTTATTTCACTTTCCACTGATCCATTACAAGGTCAAAGACCACATGGATATACAAATAGTTCAACAATATAAGCCATTATACAAGTTACAGTTACCACAACAAAATTAGCTTTTAAGCAATTAATATTAGTTCATCACATTAATGACAAATTATAACAGTAAAACTCATTAGAGATTTCATTATGTAGAGCTGTGATTATTAACTATTAAATACAATAAAACCCTTTTCTGGGATATAAAAACTCTTATACTACTTGCAAAATGACCCCAAAACATTATGCCATAAGACATTATTGAATGGAAGTAGGAATAATAAACCATTTTCATCATCTGTTGTGACACATAAGGCTTATCTCATCTCATGGCAAACATACAGAACATAATTTATGTAAAGTATGATCTATATGTGTTTTCCAAGATAAAATATTATTAATGTATAACACTCAAAATTTTATATCATTCACTTTTGAAATTTGATTATTTTCATATGTGATATTCATAGCAGAATAATTTAAACTTTTACTGGAAAACTGAATAAAACACATTTTGCTGAGGTTCGGGGAGAGTGAATTTACTTGAAACCACTTAGTTATTTTTCCAAAAGCTGTATTAAGATCATTTTGAAATTTGTGTACATTTAGGCTTGTATCATCGGCAAACAATATGGGGGTAGAGCATTTGGCAAATCATTGAAATATAAAAGAAACAAAATAGGACCCAAGACTGAACCTTGTGGGACTCCATGTTCTAGTTTAGTCCATTTTGAAACAGTATTTGAATTTTGGATGGAAATATCAAGATGTACTCTTTGATATCAGTTTAATAAATAAGATTCTAACAATAATTTAGACTTGCCAGTTATACCATAATATGGAAGTTTTTTTTTTTATCAATAATGGATGATTAACAGAATCAAAGGCTTTTTCCAAATCATAGAAAATACTACCCACCATTACTTTATTATTTAAGACATTTAAGATTTCATTTGTTAATTTAAATATGGCATCTTCCATTGCTAGTCTTTGTCTAAAGCCAAAATGTTGTCCTACTAATATATTATTGTTATTTATGTGTTCATTTAATCTGATATACAAAGCTTTTTCAAAAACGTTTGAAAAAGAGGTTAACCTTGATATAGGTCTATAATTTTATGGATGGAACAAAGCTTTAGAAGATGCAAATTTGACTACGTATGTTTTATTCCTGTTGTATACCAATTGATTTGTTTGAAACCATTTAGATGGAGTTTAATTTCTGATTTAGTTCAATATAATTATCAGATCTGACAAGAATACTGGTATCATCAGGAAACAGTAAGGTGTGGGGGAGTTTATTAATTATTTTTGGAAAGTCATTAATATGTCTGGGTCCCAGAACACAGCCCTGCAGAAAATCACACTTAACAGATTCCCAATCTGAATAGTAAAAATGTGTTGTTATACATTTGAAGTCAACTTTTTGTTTCCTGTTATTCAGGAAGTCATCTGCTCAATAGTACCTCCATGGTTGGGGTAGCAGGTTTTTAGGTCGAAATCAGTTCTGACTTTAGAAATACACATTCTACTTTAGGGGAAGAGAAATAACTAGTGATGGTCAATAAAACAAAACCGGACTGTCAGCTATGAGTTGCGCATCATGAAAAAAATGATACCTAATATTCTGGATGTCTTTTACATATCTTAGCACTTCCTATGGAAAACTGCTAACCTACTAGAAAGCGTGAACCTCAAGAAATCATTTAGTACATCCATCACAATATAAAACTTACTATGGAACTGAAATATAACAAAACAAATATCTATACAGCTGTGTGTTTCATATCAAATATCCTACCTGTAACAAAGAATATGTTAGTCAAACTGGAGAAAGTTTAAAATTAGGATTTTGCAAGCAATTAAAGTATACTACAACTCACAATCTGCACTCGGTTTATGCCCCGCATGTGCTTAACCACCAACATCAACATGGTCCCATCCAAGATACAATGGAAATAAGAACTCCTGCAAGAAAGAGTACACGCATGAATAGCATGGGATTGTGTTACACAAAGACTTATCAACAAGAGGGCCTACTAACAACAGAACACAACTTTGGCATATTAAATCCCCTGGACTGCATAGCATGTGACATGCAACCCCAATGCACAAGGCTGAGAAGTACTGTTGACTGACCCACAGAAACCTGTTTGTTTTCCTATGCAGTGCAGCACTAGGACTCATGGAGTAAGCATCATGTATCAGCACCAGGGACATGTATGTTGAATGTGCCATAATCTGTTGTCATATCAAATATTAATTTTCCGTCATTCTTAGAAGAATTTACACTTTTGATTTCTAACATCAATAGCTTGTCTGAAGCATGCACATTATGTAAAAATCTCCACTCTACCAATAACATGAGATATCTAAACATAACACAATGTTTGGAGACAGCCTTTTTAATTCTTACACTTTATTTTTAAAACTTCAGTTCTGTTTAAATCAGTATAAATTTTAGTAATATTATACATCAACTGACTGTTGTATAAATCTAATGTACATGTGTTGGCCATTTACTGACATACATTACATTGCTTGTGTCTTTATAATGCTATAGCTCACGGATGATGGCGACGATAGCTGGTCGAAACATGTAGGAGCGCTACACATCTATACAGTAGTTGGAAATAAAACTAGTGTGACTAGTTCTTGCTCCTGCAAGTTATCTGTGGCATGTCACCAGTCATTTCGCTGTGGTATGTTGTTAGAAAATTTGTATGACAAATATAGTTTTATGTTAAAGAGAAAGAGACGCGGTGTTCACCCGACTGATGATTTGCAAAAAACGCGAGAGGAATTTCATATCTTTACTGGCAGCCTCAAAATCATCCAGAGCGGTTTTTCTAATACTTGAGAATGCCTGTGGAAACTTTTGGCTTCTGGCTGAGCAGAGTTAGTCACCAACTTCAAAAGCAGTCAACGAGCTACAGACAGCCAATTTAACATTGTAGGAAAGTGGTTGTTACAATAAGGTAAGATTTTTAAGGAAATTTTTTCTTCTTTGAAATGCCAAGATTTGTTCCGGGGCCCACCCAGCCTCTTATTCAATGGATACTGGGGAACCTTGTATTCTGTAGATGAATTTTTGTGTGTAAAGATTATTCATAGTACTGTGTATATTACGTTTATAGTATTTTTCACTGTGAAAATTTTGTGTATATTGAGTACTTACGGGATATTCCATATACTGCTGTAATTTTGACACACGTGTCCAAGGAATGTACATGTCAATATACTTGTAATTGTATATAGATGTATATATACCTAAACAAGGTTCCTAATGACAGTGTCATAAGCCTGAAATTAACATCGTCTTCTTCCATAGAGAACGTCTTGGATAAACTTCCGAAAGTGACACCTCCTTCCTAGCTTTCGCCATTCCCGCCATACAATAACGCGGCTGATTGCAATTATCCGTGGCACGGATCCCCTTAAGTCGAGTGATTGCGCTTGAGAAAATAGAACACGTTTTAACTACACAGCGATGTCGTTCGCGGGCTTAGCAACATCGGTTACACGCTTGCATCTGTATGGCCACATATGAACACAGAAGTTCTATCTTTCACTGGTTGCTAGCTCGCTACCCTCTATGGCTGTACCACAACACACTCGGTGGGACTCTGAACGAGTGATCGGCCCGTAGCAGAGAGAACCTGACAACATACAACACTCACAAGAATCAGACAACCATGCCTCCGGCGGGATTGGAACCCGCAGTCCCAACAGGCGAGCGGCTGTTGGGGTCGGCATAGAGGCTGTTAGTCGTGAAAAATTCCCGACTCCATCTACGGAGTTAGAGTGCAACTGGTAACCTTCATCCAAGACTGGTATACATTAAGGTGAAGATATTCCGTCACAGTAATGGATTATTATATAGTGACAAATGTGTATAGTGTATGGAAACTCTGTAAACGTCCCAGTCCTGAAGAATTCGATGTACAGTATTTTCCTGCTCACCCCGCTGCCCACGGATCACAAGTTACTGCCTTACTAGCTAATCTCCGTAGGCGTCTCAACTGTTGGAATATAAGTCTCTCCATAGTCGATTGTCAATTTCCCCTGTGCTCTGTAGGTGTCACTACAGAGTCACGTGAATTGTTATGGTGGGCAGTTCTGAAGAAAATTTTGTATTTTAGGGTAGGCGTACGCGTTTAATATTGGTAAATTGTGTTTAGCGTGTAAGTATATAGATTTACGTTACGCATGTAAGCTTGAATACTGTGTGCTTGGAAACAAACCTTAAATAATTTAAAGGCAGAGGAGATAAATATAACCTACTTTTGGATTGTAGAATTTTAGTGATTGACACCTAAAAGACCCTAGATTCAGGTATATGTTGTTTGACCAGTGGTTTATTCGAGGTATTTTGCAAATAATAAATAATGCAGTCCCCGCGTGTAACACCCACGATTACTCTGACGAAAACATTTTGTACTTATTAACTGTTTCATGTGTTCTGCAAACAGAACAGAAATGACCGAATACTGGATAATATCAGCCCCAGGCGACAAAACTTGCCAGCAAACCTGGGAAACAATGAATAACGTCACGAGCAAACAGAACAACTTGTCAGTAAATTATAAGTTCCATATCCCAGATTTGAAGGTAAGTTATACTACTGTTCAAATTTGTAGCACTGAAGGAACTTAGTATATTAGAGTTATTCTTGAGTTTCTAGTAATCTTTCAGGTAGTCAAGAATTTTTTTACTCTATATGGAGCCTGACTTATTACAGTATTCCTTGCAACTGGTTTCTACTCTGAGACTGGTTAATCCAATCTACACACCCTCCTTCATTGTTTAAAATCCAGATAGTAGTATTATATTCTCATATGTACCATGGTATTTTGCCCACTAACTATGGAAGATGTGTAGTGGCTTTTATGATCTCTTAACTAGTCGCTGACATGGCGCAAGATGTGAAAAGTGCCGGATCATTTTTGGGCATTAAGTAGCTCTAAAATCAGCCTTACATGATTACTCATGTAACAGCCAACCAGATTTTGTATCATAGCATGCAACAGAATGATGGCACTAACTCGTAGTACTCCTTGATCAGTTGACATTTACACCTTTTATGGAACTTGAGAAGATTTTTTAAGTATTCACAACCCCATTTTCTGATATGGTATTATGATTATTGGGTCTGTGCCAAGTTACAAGTGACATACCTAGAAAATTTGCATGTATTGGTTGCCTTCATGCATGCTGTATTTCCATGTTTGTGTTATCCTAGATTTAAGTACTAAAAGAACCATATGTATTCTACGAAGTGCACTGTAATTAGATACAGTAATGTACAACATGTGGGAGACCTACATGGTTTGGCCTTTTTCAGCAATCTTCTGATAGGTATTAAACAAAGAAAAATTCAGTAATAGTTACGTCATAGATGTGCAGTAATAGGATTAAATTACAAATATTAAAAGGCTTAAAAAATTAATCCACATTGATATAAACAACCAAAGGAGACATACGAACATATCCCTGAAAACAAAGATAAATTTCTGCAATAGATGTTTGCAATTCAGATTATATCTATTACAATATACATTCTGCTGTATGCTTTTTGCATTTTTTAACCATTTTAATATTTGTATTTTAACCCTATTATTACACATTTATGACATAACTATCCATTATTGTATTTTTTTAATACCTAATTGAAGATGGCTGAAAAAGGCCACAACATTTAGGAGGTTTACCACAGGTTTGTGTAGTACTGTATCTTATTATAGTGCAGTTGCTGGTATATGTACTGTAATGTGTCTTACTGTGCAGAACACGGATAATTTAAATTTACTAAAAGATCTTTCCATATAAACAAAAATATTCACTTTTCTCATCTACTGTCCTGATCCAGAACTCTATCTAATGCTAATACAGGAAGCTAATTTGTTTTGTATCATTTTAAGTAATGCAGTACATGACCTTTGTGACAACTGCATACATATAATATAGTGTCTGATGGTCAAGCAGTCACTGTTCGTAGTCGTATCATGCCTTGCTGTACTTGCTACTGACTGCCTCAAAATTAAGAAATGCCGAATCTGTTCAGTAAGTACTGAAAAGAAGAGTGGCTAAAAATCCACCCCTCTGTTAAAGAGCGGCTGTTTCCCATAATGTTTTCAAACAGGTTGGAACACTTGATCAGCTGGTTGGATTGTCTGATGACTTGGGAAAACTTGATAACTTTGTGGAGCAAGTTACAAGGAAAGTAGCAGTTTATTTGGGAGAAGTGTTGGAAGATCAGAGGGATAAACTGCATGAGAACCTTCTGGCAAACAACGGTAAGTCATGCAAATAATGTGAGCTTCTCAAATGAACTTGCTATAAACTAAGCTAGAATATCCTAAAAAGTTGCAGAATGAAATGCATTTCATTGTCTACAGGTGACTTGCCGGCATACATAACACGATTCCAGTGGGATATGGCAAAGTATCCCATCAAGCAGTCACTGCGAAACATTGCAGATATTATAAGCAAGCAGGTTACACAGATAGATGCTGATCTCAAAACAAAATCAACGGCATACAACAACCTGAAGGGCAACCTTCAGAATTTGGAAAAGAAACAAACGTTAGTTACAAATGATGTCCATTTTTATTTCCATCAAGTAACTATATTCATTTTCTAGTTTAAAAACAAAATAGGGCGCTTCTCAGGTTTGGAACTTTTATGTATTTTATATTCATCATCTAAGGATTATGTGCAACTGAAATTCCATGAAGTTCATGTGTTTGAATAAAGGTAGACCAACTTGATGACACTTGCTTTATTATGTCAGTTTACTGCTCAACATGTTTCAGATGTTGATACATCCATCTTCAGGAGCTTGCGACTACTTGGTGCGTTATTGTGTAGGCTGTATTGTGTTGTAATGATAGAGGTTTATGTGTTAATTTATTTATCTAGTGATAAGTGTTATACCTATATTATGTGTTGTGTGTGGCTCTGAGTGAGTGTTTTCCTGCAAGTGTGTGGTGTCCTGTGATTCTTGAACATTTTTGTGTGTGGTATGTTTTGGTGTTTTATGCATCTGTATTGGTGTCTATATGCATGAGCTGTACATACCTGACTTGAGGCGTGATGGTGTTATGTAGCGGGATTGGCAATTGGTGATGTGGTATCCGAGTGCAGGCTGAACCACTACTGACCTGTTCATTGTGGACCGTGAGGGTTTAGGGGTTTATGAACACTTGAAACAAGGGGTTTGTATCGCCTGGGCTCTGCTCGGGAATGAGCCCTCCACCACGATAGAAAACTCATTCCCGAGCAGAGCCCAGGCGATACAAACCCCTTGTTTCAAGTGTTCATAAACCCCTAAACCCTCACGGTCCACAATGAACAGGTCAGTAGTGGTTCAGCCT
>Ga0123354_10015700_pt1 | contig 11845 bp, 9 predicted proteins | sample TergutLab28metaG_2_FD_97872 | JGI IMG/M metagenome (GOLD analysis project Ga0123354, IMG submission 97872) | Labiotermes labralis P4 segment gut microbial communities from Petit-Saut dam, French Guiana - Lab288 P4 | ecosystem: Host-associated > Arthropoda: Insects > Digestive system > Gut ... | reverse complement strand
GTCATAACTCCGTAACCGTCCAAAATCGGACACATGTTTATATGAACTTTTTTGATCACAAAGACCTAGGAAATCACCTCCTGCAGTTATGCCCTAAAGTCGTGAAATACCCTGTATATATATATATATATACTATGTTACTCTCTTCTTGAATCCTCTACGGCAACTGACACTCAGTCCATAACAGGAATTACCCTTACAAAAACATAAGTCCACACATTTTGAAAAAATACAGTGCCGGTAACCAACCTTTGGGTATAAAATGCTGAAATATGAAGATCATACTCACTTATTTTCAAAAACATGAATAAAATTGTTATACAGCTGAAGGAGATTATTGCCTTTTTGAAGTGACTGGTGTTTCACAAATGTTTCCAGTTTCAATGTCAGCTGATGCCATAATCTGAAACAACACAGCATCCTGACATGTCATTTCCATTTCCCTTTTCTATTCATTTATTTTTCATTTTTCCATTTACAGGTACAATCTACAGATGTTGAAATAGTCACAATGTGATGACACAATGTATTTGTTAATTACAGCTGTCAAATGACAGAATACAGTTATAATACAGGATTACATAATAAAATATTAATTATAACAGTATAACATAACAACTGGAATATATATTATTTATTAGAATTAAAATATTCCTCAATAGAATAAAATGAGTTGGAAAGAATAAACCTCTTTAAGGCCAATTTAAAACTTTTATTTCATTCGCTACACATTTTATGTGAGTAAGAAGCAGATTAAAAATTTTAATTCCTGCATAATGAGATCTGTTTTGGTATTTGGTTAAATTAGCAATGGGCAGATGAAAATTATTGGCAGATCTAGTGTCGTGGTTATGGACTTCTAAGTTCTTTGTGAATAAATGTTCGTTGTTCACCACATACAATAAAAGAGAAAATATATACTGATCATAGATAGGTAAAATTTCCATTGTTTTAAACAGTTCTCTACATGAATCCATTTTATTCGAATTAGTCATAATTATTTATTTATTTTTATTACTATTTTTTTTATTCTGAATATTTTAATATATTTACAGGTGTTACCCGAAAAATTATGCCATAGGATATGATAGAATGTACACAAGAAAAATATAGCATTCCTAAAGCTTTACTTGACAACACTGCTTTTACAGCACTTACTGTATAGCATGCAGAGTTCTATCTGGAAAATAATTGGTCAATATGATCATCCCAAGTTGGAGTGTCATCAATCACTAAACCAAAAAACTTTGTATATGGAACATTAGCAATAGTTTTATTAAAGCAGTTAATATCTAACGTAGTGTCAATACAATTTGTAGTTCTATATTGTAAATAATATGTTGTATTAAAGTTACGCAAAAGGAAATTGGCTTGAAACCATGATATTATATCAGAGAGTGTTTTGTTTAATGCAGTTTGAAGTCCCCCTTGATTAAAGTTAGTTACTATAATGCCAGCATCATCTGCAAAGAGCACAACTTCAGCACCATTATCTGTTATTTTGGGTAAATCATTAATATTAATAAGAAGAAGAACCCCATTTGTAACTTTTTTTCCATCTAGAAGAAACATTATCATATGCATTAATCTTATCAATGAGTAATTTTTTGTATCTTCCTCTGAAATAAGACTGTATAAAAGTTAAAAACTTCCCACTAATTCCATAAACCTCTAGTTTACCTACTAGAACTCCATGGTTAACACAATCCAAGGCCTTCTCAAGGTCACAGAATATTCCTCCTACTGAAAGTCTATTATTCACAGCTTCTAATATTTCATTAATTACATTAACAGATGCAGCCTCAATGGAACTATTAATTCTAAATCCATGCTGTATGACTAGTATGTTATTAGTGCATATATGTTTATATAATCTTGAATATATTAGTGTTTCAAATATCTTAGAAAAGGACCTTCAAAGAGATATTGGCCAATAATTTGAGGTGAGAAGTTTCTCTCCTTTCTTATAGACAGGTTTGATTATAGCATATTTTGGTCTTTCAAGAAATACACCTGAGGAATTGGCTTTGTTACAAATACAGGTTAAGAGAGAAATGATAAAAGGGGCACTTAATTTTAGAATTTCTGGGGGGATTTCATCATACCCATATGAGTTTTTAGTCTTTAAGTATTTAATATTCTCATCAGTTTCATAAATTGTGGCATAGTTCCAATTAATTTTTGGAAACATGTTGTAAAAGTTGTTAATCAAGTAATTGGAAGGATCCATGTTATCCCTAGGATTACCATTACCTTTTCTGATGTTTCAGATAATGGTGTCTACAACAGTTAAGAAATAATCATTAAAAGTGTTGGCAATTTCCTGTGGATTATTCATTATAGTGTTATTAATTTTTAAATATTTAATATCATTTTGACAGTTGTTATTTCCTATTTCTGTTTTATAATTTTCCATGCAGTTTTTGTTTTATTCTTGGATTTAGAGATTAATTCAACATAATACTTTTTTTGCTGTTTTTATAACATTTGTTAATATCTTTTGTATCATAGTTTGAGATTGATATCATTACTTCCCCTGCAACTCATGTATAAAATTCTTTTGTTACGTTACTATATGATATTCCCCTAGTTATCCATGCGTGGAATTAAGTTTACTTTTAGTGAAACATGCATAAAAAATTTTTAAGTAAATGTTTATAAAAAGTTGTTAAATATAGCATTTGTGTCACACCCTTCAAAAATATCCTCCCAACTTTCAGTACTCAATTGAGATTGAAATTCACCTTTAGTGAAGCCATTCACACTCCTAACATAACAAGATATGAATTCTTGTATAAGTGCAATGACATTTTCTAATTTTAGTACGGCATGAACTGACAACCCACTGATAAATCACAACAGTTTTATTTATGCCACCCTTTAATGTTTCTATCTTCAACATAGCACACTGGTGTTAATCTCTATAAAATCACACAGATGGGCTTATTTGCTATTATGTCTTGTCTCTGATGTCTATGATCACCTGTACAGAAATACCATTACTGAAAGAAACAGTGGTACAATATAGCAAATTGTACCAGCCTAACTTCTCTATTTAGTGCCGTCTATTTAGTTCCGTTTGTATATTTCATGGCTACATACGCACTTCATTACATCATTTTGTCTGATCATATGTAACTCCACTGTGTATGGGCTTTGATAAAATTTGATACCGTACGATTTATCAAATTTAATTTTCCTCAAACTAGTTCATATGGACTACCACATACCCGAAACTCTAAACATATTTCTCTGAATATGCTTGGATGTACACAAACTAGGGCTCTGAATGGTTGAGTGTTGGCATTAAGTTGAATATTGGCAACGTCTTGCACACTGTCACGTTATTATGCTGTTACTCGTTTGGTGACAAAGATACATGCACATACGTACTGCATATGCATGAATCACACAGATACTTTCCTGCTCTAGTACTTATTTACCAATTTATCAAATTACACATGTATCCTTCGTTAATCATTAGCCCAAAAGAGTAAACGAAAGTAATTTATTGGCTTTTACTCACTTCTTGTTATGTAATTCTTCCAACTGTGCCCATTCTCCTGCTAAATCCTTATCAGATTCCTCACTCTGTTTAGACGACAAAAAACTGCTAACATCTTTCACCGCAAGAGCCGCCATGATCTAAATCACAACTTCTCGTCTGCCACGGATAAACTATGGCTACAACACCGATTAGTCTGCTATAACGACAGTCATCGTAGTGGAGCATGCTTGTTTGAAAAAATTGTCGAAGCATAGGAGGTAGGAACAAACTCTGATCCATGCTACTAACAGTGTACTCTAAACGCGCTTGCTTGTTTGAAAAAATTGTCGAAGCATAGGAGGTAGGAACAAACTCTGATCCATGCTACTAACAGTGTACTCTAAACGCGCTGGAGCTGTCTCGCCCTTTACACCATGGTGCACGTCGTAAAGCGTAAGCATGAAATGAAATGAAATCTGCGACACACCGGTATCTTCATTCGAGGTAGACAATAAATATGACGGCAGCTAGCTTAGTACAGTTATTTTCTTACCAAGGAGTAGTCATCAGCCTCGCTTGTAAATACGTGTGTAAGGTGCTGTGAGAATAATAATACATCACGCCTATTTCCACTCATTAATGAGTTATGGCTTAATCTTCTGGGGAAATTCGTCATACAGTACTAATATTTTAGTCTTCAAAAGGTCATAAGAATTATCGCCGGTATTAGAAATGGAGATTCACGCAGAGATTGTTTAAAAAACTACAAATTCCTCCTCTCCAATCGCAATAATTACTGTCTATATTAACGTTTGTAGTTCAGAACATGAATCAGTACAACAGCAATACAGAAGTTAATATAAATAATACCAGACGTAGTGGTGATCTACATTTGCCGTTTTCATGGTTATCAACCAATCAAAAGGAACATTTTATATGGGTATTAGGATCTGTAATAAACTTCCGTTTCAAATAAAGACACTTATCACTAATCTGAAACAGTTCAGAGACTTAAAAATGTTTCATTCAGTTCATTACATGAATATTTTGACTTAAAAAGTCATAGGTAATTATTACACGGTTATCATTTTACATCCGTTTGGTGTCTATAGTGTATTTTATTCCAACTTAAATATGTTTTTATCATATTATATTGTATCTTATATTGTAACGAGTTCTTACTTGTTCAGTGCGAGTGTATTTATTACATGATTGTTTTGTAATCAATCTTATCTATTATCTTATATTTTATCTGGACTAATTCTTCATCCAGTGGTTTCTATTCAAACTCGTATTTGTACAGTGTCAGTGAATGATGATGGTGATGACTATTGTAAAAGGTTCTAATGATGGTATATCACTACAAACTCATTAACTGTACAGACTTTTTCCAAGTGTCGAAACTAATATAATACAACACTACATTTTGGAGTTAGAATTGGGCCCAGTCTTCGGGCTTAATTCTTAAACCGTGACTTGTTTTAGAAGCAAACCTGAAGACCGGGGCCGAAGTTTGGTTAAAACCGAAGTTGTAATGGAATTCGCAACACTGCACAGGAAACGCCGTTAGTTGTAAACTTTAGTGGAATGAGAGAAAAAAGTGTGGAGTGGTAAGTTCCAGCACCTTACTTTTCCGGTTCAAGTAAGTGCCAATAACGGCTAGTGCAATTTTATTTCAGTCACAATTTTATTAAATTGAATTCCGTGTACTTTAAAATAAAGGCCTGGGTAATCTTTACCACAGACTGTCTATCTACTCATTGCCATTCGCCAGTTCTTCAAAATTTAGAGTGCTTAATATTAAATTATGATATACTGCGATATTTATTTTTATTAATGATCCATTGACAACAATTTTAGCAATCGCTTAGGATAAAATGAATTTTCCCTGAAAATAAGACTTTTACTGAATGAAACTCTCTTTGGCTAGCGGCTGCGTCAGGTGGTTAAACGACGAGCAAACCAATGTTTCGAGAACCATTCCAGTCCTAGAAAGTTTTATTAAATTCATTTGCTGTTAACGCTTTACATTATATAACACTTTTACTGTTTAAACTTTGCTCTGCGGCCCGCGAAGAGCTTAGGAGTTTGACATTCACAGGGCCGTGCATCGTGATATATTCTTATAATAAAAGCCAACAAGATGCACCATTTCTCTACTTTATTTGGACAACATTTGTTGTTTGTTTCATCCTGACCTCGCTAGCAGTCAACATTATCAATATGACAAATGCCAATTGCTGTGAATACAGTATTAGGACTCCTGATGTTGGGCAGTAAGTCTTTCCGAAACATGTAGAGTTCTTTACCAAAATAAAGTTGAGAAACAGTTGAATCTTGTTGGTTTTTATTAAAAGAGATGAAGAGTACTTGCAACGGTTGTCGTACTCTAGCGGTACTGATCGCGACGAATGATCAAGGTAGCGTATATAAACACGATAATGATGCTCCTAGTAGTAAAATGTGGTACTACGTTAGGTAGCTATGCGTGTGGTAAACATTATCTTGCAGTACATATTTGTATGATAATAACATAGTTCAAAGAGAGACTTGTACCGGTTGTTTATTTCAGTTGTATTGTGTGGCATATTACAGTGCAGATATGATTGTAAATGATCCAGAGGCTTTTAAATCGTGGCTGACAACAGTACTAGAACCTTTGTAAGTAGGCCAAAAGCAGCTAATGTTACAACAAACACATAATAATTGCTGTTACTAATTGGAGCAAAAGTAAACCCCTAGGCCAGAAACAAGAATTTAACGCAGTTTGGCCTTAATTTCGCTTAGATTTATTTGTTTATTGGTATCTAAAACGCACTTATTCAAAAAGAAAAGGCTCGTATAATCGTGTGCATCTTCATCAGCTTGTCTGTTTTGAAACCTTAATTGTGTAGTAAACCCACATTGATTTTCTTTTATCATTCTTATATGTTCATGTGACTTTCCGAAAGTGAAATGTATGTTGAACTTCTCACCATTGGTAGTGAAACCCCTCGTTAAGAGAGGGCTATACGATTTCTTGTTGGACCTATTCGTCCACAACAAATTTTTAGGCAGATAGTTGCAGGCCTCTCACCACACGCGCCTGTATTCAATCCTAGACCAATCCATGTGGGATTTGTGGTGGACGATATGGCAGTGGGACGGGTTTTCCTCAGAGTACGTTGGTTTTCCGCAGTCACAGTCATCCCATCAGCGTACCATACACATTTTTCTTTCAACTACCATCCGCACTATATTATCTTTGCAGTTTACAGTAAATAAAAACGACGATAAGTACAACAAAGAGTAATATTTACTAGGAGATGGAAGAATTTTGAATGTCATAAATATTTATCAACAAGAGGCTGCCATATTCTAATGATTTTCTTTGGATATTAAATACTCTTTGGCAAGTAATGAATTTCCATATAAAATTCTGTGTAGCATAGTGAAATGGAATTAAGTGAAATATGTTAGTAGTGGGTTTTCTACTTTTATGAGTGCGGGCCAGAATAGCACAGTTGGTAACTTGCTAAGGCTGGACGATGTAGGAATCAGATTCCAGTGAGGACAGGATTTTACTTGCTGTCCAGATCACCTCCGACCTGCCTAGCCTCCTGTACAATGTGTACCGGGTTTTTGTCAGCAGGAAAGCGGCTGGAGCTTGGTGCTGACGGCCCACATCCTTCTGGTGCTGGTTTTAAATGGGTTGGGGCTATACGTCTGCCTCCCCTGTGTGCCTATGTATGCATATCATGGGGAGACCTTTACCTTTATTTTGATGAGTGATATGACTCTCTTCATAGCAGAGCATGCTACACTTCTTTTAGGGATAATACATTAAGTGTATGCTTACCAGTTAAAGTTGTGAATGTGTATACCACGATATGTAGTTATTCCCACCTCTTCAGTTCCTTTGTTTCTTCATTTAGATAAATACAGTCCTACTGGGGCAAACATTTCATGAAAAAAATGTGTAAAAATTTGATTCAAGATGTCTTTAAGCTGGTGAATATATTATTTGTAATCAGTTTTTAAAGCGGTGATTTTATGGATGGAAAATGATCCTAGTGTGATCCACATGGTTTAATTTGGAAGTTATTTGTTGGGGTAAATCATTGATATACATGTATATGATAAAATGGAGAGGAACAAGTGCTGAACTTGTGAGACACCATGATTTGTAATGCCTCATTTTGAGCGTGTAATCTAATTTGAATATGGTGTTTCTATTTGCAGTTCCTTATTTCTGTCGTGAAGGTATCATTTAAACCATTCTCTAGCTGTACTTTGAATGTCATAAAATATGCAGTCAAATTCTTGTTAGCAATTGTCTGCCAGTGTTGATTATGCTGTTAAGGGCACCAGGTCCAAATTGTTCATGTGCGAGGAAGTTGTTTGATATTAAGAAATTACGCTTTTGCATTTAACTTTCACAGATGTTTTGGAGATTAGCTTTCATGGGACTGAATAAAAACTTCATCAGTGACAGTACTGGAGTAATTTCAAATTATTATGGAGAAATTGCCTTATAACTTTAGGACTAATGTAAAATTTTGGTAACTCCATTGTGTATTTCATAACCACTGACCAGTGTGGTGTATTGATAACCTCATTTTATATCAATCTTTACTGAACATGGTTAAATGTGTAGTACTCCTGCTTCATAATCTGAATGTTCTGCATTCCAGTCTCAACTCTAGAGACCAACTCTGTGTCTGAGGTTATTTGATTTTCTTCAGTTCCTCTAGGTAGGTTTTTGGATAGTACTTCCTGTACCCTGAAGATGGTGTCATTACATTTCTGTGAATGTCGGAGGGGGCCTTTACTACATGGTATAAAACTGTCAAAATGACTGTAAAATCATACATCTATTATGGTTTTCAAAAGGCAGGAGTGGTATCTGGTTTTTTAGAGGATTTGTTGAGTCTTGTCTGTTTTCATACAAAATTTAACATTAGAAGGCACAGTATAACATCTGCTTCACATCTTCTGTCTGCTTCATTTTTAATGCAGGACTGGGGTAGTGTAGTCACTACAATGACTAGGTTGCAGTCTGTACAACTGAGGAATCATAGTTTACTTCTGGCATGGGAAAGGGATTTTTATCCTCCACAATGTCCAGACCGGCTCTGGACCCCACCCATCCTCCTATTCATTGGGTACCAGTGGATGTTCCTGGGCTAATGAGTCCAGGATGTGAAACCTGACCATTCACCTCCATCTAATCCTGAGGTTAAGTGTGCGTGGATTTATACTTTCACTCTCCTTTATGCCAGTATGTCACACACATAGACTGCTTTGCTTATAGTTAATGTAATAGACAGAGAAATTCAAATTATGAAGTTCAGTTTAGAGGTTCATGTAATCAGCATTCAAATATAACCATAAGAACTTGACTAGGATCCAGTCCTGAGTGAATTCACTATGATCTGTACCATTGCAGTACCAGAACTGACATTTCCTTGGTCCTTGTAAGTGCTGTTACATAATTGCTTACTTCAGGGCCTTTCTGCTTTCACAATTATCTCTTTAAGGTTCTTTGTCTTTGAGTTGTTGCCTTTTTCATGGCCTGCTTTTCCCACTAGTTCATGTTAGGTTTAGTCTCCCTCTAATTGGGGGCTTTTCCTGTGCTTTGTTGCCTGTTCCATTCACCGTTCTGGTAAAGCCATACCCACAGAGGCAGAGCATTTCTCCAAAATGTTAGCAAGCTGCTGCTAGGCATTATATCCCCAATATAAGTGTCATGTCATGTCATTCTTTTGGTAAATTAATGTTGAGCTTCTGCAATTATCATTGTTTTAGGTGTGATGCAGACCCAGCTGCCCTAGCCAAATATGTGTTTGCTTTAGTGAAGAAGGACAAACCTGTGGCTGAATTGCGTGCAAGCATGGTGGAGCAACTGGATGTGTTCCTTCAGAGTGGTATGTTTGTGTTTCTTATGCATTTTTATCACAATTTTAAGCACAGTTTTTGTTCATGAAATGAATTTATGCAGGCTGTAACTTCTGTTCACTCTTTTTTTGTATAGTTTCAGTTATTTCAGTTAGGATGGGTCATGATTTTTATTAATGCAGTAACAGGACCATGCCTAAAAATCAAGAGAGACGTGAGAAATTTTTGGGGTCTGCATGGCACAAGAATGTGAGATGACTGCATGAGTTGGTGGATCCAGGAGGGTACAGTGCATACAAATTTATAGAGTCATTGAAGGACATGGGTAAATAACATGATTCAAAGATGTTATACCAGAGGTGGCGCAACAGTTGATTGTGATTTACCAGTTACTCAGTGCCAGTTATTTGGCTGAATGCGGTTGCTTTTTGGTCTCTATCAAAATTTATTTGTTGCCTCATTATGATCAATAGCTCTTCGTTTGACAGCATTTTTTATATATATATATAAACCAGCCTCTGGAAAGAAGCATTTTTCCAGATGAAGATAATGAAATCAAGATATCAAAACCATCTGATTATTGAACATATGAAATACTCCCTTTGCTTGTGTCTAAGTAATTATGAACCCTCTGTAAGTAAGTTGTCACTAAATATGCAGTGTTGTGCATCAACTTCACAGTAGGAAGATTAGTGAGAAACACCTTTTAATTATGGTAAATCATTTCAGTTTGAAAAGGTCATTTTTAAGTAAATGAAACAATTGTAGTTTTTGTAATTTAAATTTAAAAAATGGTTGTGGTTGATGGTAACATGCATGCCAATTTTGATATGAAACATTTATACTTTTATATTTTGATGTTATTATGGTATTTTACATTTCTCTGCTGGTTGACCTAATATTAGTATGTTATGTGCTATGGTAGATCATGAAAGATTTTCTGTTTTTAGAGTAGATCACTGATACCAAAAGTCTGGCCAACTTTATGTTATGCAATACTACATTTATCATAATAATCTAATTCACATTCTTTATACCTGACAGTAAAGAAACTTTCCCTTGCACACGCCTTGAAGGTATGTGAGGGAGTGAATGCTTAGCCATAACAGTAGATGGATGTGGGTGGTTAGCTGCATGCCCCAGACCCCATGTACCATTAAGAAAGGAGCCCCCATTACCCACTAAGAAGTAGGCTGGGTGGGTCACAGAGTGGTCTCAGCATTTTTGAAGAAGAGAAAAATCTCTCAGCCCTGCCACAAATGAAACTGTGATTCATGCATCATCTAACCTATAGCCTAGTCACTCCCAGCTGTGCTGTGTATAGATCGTCCTTATTTCCATCTTGATTAAATGTTCGAGCCAATGCCTTGAGTGCATGTAATTACAGTTGTGAAGTGTTACCAGTAACTTAAGTACATATTCCCAGTTTATGTTTTTATTTATGTATTTATTTGTATTTTTAGAATGACATCATCAGTACCCTAAATTAACATTCACAATTTATTTCTGGAACTTTCCATTTGATTTTCTGTTTTAATAATTTCTAGAATAACTTACACATCTTAACTGTTTTTTTAACAATCACCCATCCATAGAGCCACACCAGGACAGGATAAACAATTCTCCATCCATAAAGGGACATGAAAACCACCCATTGCTTGGGCACAATGTGAATGTTCAAGGAGAAAGAAGAACATTTTCTTTCTGTATTATGATGTATATATGGCATAAATTTTAATTCTTCTCCCCCAGAAACAAAGAAATTTGTCGATCTGTTATTCAAGACACTGGAGACACAGGTTTATGATGTAGCAGCAGCTCCTACAACAGCAGCATTACCCAATACTGCACCAACAGATACAGCACCAGCAGTAGTGGCTGAACCATCTCCAACTAAAATTCCAGTTGTCAAACAGCCAGCAGAGACTCTAGTGTCAGAGCCTTTGAGTATTGCAAATCCACCCAGTACTCAGACCTTGTCTGGACATCAAGTAAGTTTTTCTGTTCTGTATTGGCTTTGGATGTCAGGAATATTTTTATGATAGAACCAGCAATAAAGAGCGGTTGGAGCAATTTTTCTGGCTTGTGTGAAGTACTCAGCATAATGTGAGTTCTTGTATTCTGGACAGATAACTAGATTTCTGCTTTGGCATCTCAATTTTTTCTTCACTGTTAAGTCCTCAGCAAATCCAGGCTTCTTCCATCCTCCATAAAGTGAGAAAACTGGTGGCTTTTTTACAGGGTTTAAAGCACCTAGTATGAAGTTATGAAGCAATTGTGGATTTTTGGAGTATACAAATTTCATTGGGGTATCTGCTTTTTTTCTTTTCTTTTCCCCCCCCCCCTTTCTTTTTTTTTTTTTTTTTTTTTTATTTTTTTAGGAATAAATAAAATGAGTAAAAACTTCTATAATAAATAGAATAAAAAAAAATTTTTTTTTTTCAAATTTGTGTGGTAGGCTTATTTTTATTTTTTAAATTT
>Ga0123354_10015699_pt1 | contig 11845 bp, 6 predicted proteins | sample TergutLab28metaG_2_FD_97872 | JGI IMG/M metagenome (GOLD analysis project Ga0123354, IMG submission 97872) | Labiotermes labralis P4 segment gut microbial communities from Petit-Saut dam, French Guiana - Lab288 P4 | ecosystem: Host-associated > Arthropoda: Insects > Digestive system > Gut ... | reverse complement strand
CTTCGGTTCATAATTTATAAACGTTTATAGGCAACCACGCGCAACTATTTAAAGGGCTGTCTAATATAAACACCGTACCGGGGGCACGAAGACTAAATTAAATGCCGTAAGATAAAGGTTAAATTCAGTAATAACCGATTTCATGTTTGGTATACATGTAAAATAACTGCTGCCACCGGGTAACAACCCAATTGCAGTTAATAAATATTATTATTATTATTATTATTAATTACTGGACGTACTTTTGTATACTGAGATTTAAATTACTGGACGTGTTTTGTATACTGAGACTTAAATTACTGGACGTGTTTTGTATATTGAGACTTAAATTACTGCACGTGCTTTTGTATACTGAGACTTAAATTACTCGACGTGCTTTTGTATACTGAGACTTAAATTACTGGACGTGCTTTTGTATACTGAGACTTAAATTACTGGACGTGCTTTTGTATACTGAGACTTAAATTACTGGACGTGTTTTGTATACTGAGACTTAAATTACTGGACCTGTTTTGTATACTGAGACTTAAATTACTGGACGTGCTTTTGTATACTGAGACTTAAATTACTGGACGTGCTTTTGTATACTGAGACTTAAATTACTCGACGTGTTTTGTATACTGAGACTTAAATTACTCGACGTGTTTTGTATACTGAGACTTTATTTTCTCGGCGTGGTTTTGTATACTGAGATTTAAATTACTCAACGTGTTTTGTATACTGAGACTTAAATTACTGGACGTGTTTTGTATACTGAGACTTAAATTACTGGACGTGTTTTGTATACTGAGACTTAAATTACTGGACGTGTTTTGTATACTGTGACTTAAATTCCTGGACGTGTTTTGTATACTTAGACTTAAATTACTGGATGTGTTTTGTATGCTGAGACTTAAATTACTGGACGTGCTTTTGTATACTGAGACTTAAATTACTGGACGTGCTTTTGTATACTGAGACTTAAATTACTGGAGGTGCTTTTGTATACTGAGACGTAAATTACTGGACGTGCATTTGTATACTGAGACTTAAATTACTGGACGTGCTTTTGCATACTGAGACTTAAATTACAGGAAAAGTTTTTGTACACTGGGACTTAAATTACAGGACATACTTTTGTTTACTGAGAGTTCAATAACAGAACATGTTTTTGTGTAATGACACTTAAATAAGATGACTTTATTTTTCACGCTGAGAGTTACATAACACGCTTTCTGTTGTATACTGAAAATTAAATAACAGGAAATCATTTACACTCTGAAAATTAAGTAAGAAGACATGCTTTTGAACACTAACTTACAAAATAACAGAACATGCTTTTGTACGCTATCTAACAGTTAAGTGACATGGCGTGCTTTTATAAAAAAAGTGGCAGTTAAATAACAACTCGTACTTTCTTACACCAGCTGACAACACTGACAAGTTGACGCGTGTTGATTACGATATTTTGTGACTCAAAACCCCTTTGTGTATTGTGGTCATTATGACTCTCTGCTTTTTGTCGTTGTCTTATTTCTTCAGTACAGAATTTATTTTATGGTTAATTTTTAATAAGTAAGCTTAGTTTTAATAATAAGATTCATATTTTCGGAAATATTTTAAATATATGACTTTTGCGAAATATGATCACCGGTGTTCAATTATCCTTTGGATTGTTTTGAAGAGAATACTCAAAAGAATATCTAAAAATGATTTTGAGTGATATTCCCATAGGTACATGACAGATTTTTAGAATTATTACATGAAGTCGGAAGATGAAGGCACTGGCTGATCGTTAGTGACAAGGTGTCGAATCAGGCACAGTGGAGGGAGACAAGATTTCATAATGCAACACCAAGTGTACACTGCTTGCTTAGCGCTAAGCCAGATGTGATTTCTTGTCATACACATTCATTTGAATGAAGCAAACTTACTGAACCATTAAGAGGAAACAAGCGATGTTTGTGTGGGAAAATTAGAGCACATACATTGCAGTGTATGGCTGTAGGTTATTTACAAAACACTCGCGATTTGTTGCAGCACGTGACATGAAACAACTTCTGCTTTACCTTAGAATGATCATTCAATAGCAATGATTAACCTTAAGAACACGATTGACCCCTGTCGGACACAATACGAAAACCCCGTCGTGAGGAATGTGTTTGGTGTAGTTTCGTAGAGAGGTACTACGTAGAGAGGTACTACGTAGAGAGGTACTACGTAGAGAGGTACTACGTAGATAGGTACTACGTAGAGAGGTACTACGTAGAGAGGTACTACGTAGATAGGTACTACGTAGAGAGGTACTACGTTTCTAAGGAATATTTTGTTCCCATCTTCAAGTTAGACCTGTAAACTTTGGTGCCTAACTAGCAGACTACAGCATCACATCTCAGAATAACTCAAGAATGTTTTTCCTTACCCGAGAAATTCCGTTCCTCGTAACCGCCATTTGCTGCTGATGAACAGATAACCACTTTGTATATCATTACATATTTCAAAATTGAACCATGATGTGAGAAAATTACTGTGGGGTTCCCCATTCTGTCCGTCAGAATGGTGGGATAGTACTGCAATAATAATAATAATAATAATAAGTCACTTCTTCCATCTGCGCAGCTTTATGAATCGCTATCCCACCTTCTTCCATAGTAGGCCTACCTGTCAGTTCAGTACCATTACCTTACAAGCAACACTAGAGTAATCCTTGTTTCTTTTGTACTTATGTGTTATTGCCGTTATTTACTAATGAAATTAGAAGATGACACCAATAAACGGCGATAGACTTCAATGTAAAATGTCATGGCATACTTCGAGTTGGAAGCACTGCTGATTGCATATAGGCCTTCGACCAAGTTTAGTAGCCTACAGTATCTACTGTACATAAATATTCCCAGTTCTTTTTGTGTGTGTGTGTGTGTGTGTGTGTGTGTGTGTGTGTGTGGTGCAACAACCCAATTCGGAACTCACTGTGGATGTTTCTAGATCACTCTGAATTAAACAAACGCGCACTCGCGCGCACGCGTTAGGACTCCTCTCAACGAGTGTTCAGCTCTTTGCAGAAGCCGCTACCTACACAACAAACACAAGAGACAAACATCCATAGCGTCAGCGGGATTCGAACTTGCAATCAAGCGGCTTCAAAGCTAGGCCTTGGACGGCAGTGTCACAGGGGTCGGTCTGTTTCCAGTTCATAGCAACCAAATTCGATAAAACGTGTTCCGAAAATATTTTTATGGGTTATGCTGGTTAAGAAGTGCATCAGCGTTACATAAGTAGCGTTACGTAAGTAGTGTTACATGCGAAGATTATACATGAAAGTTTTCGTAAATGAACTTTTAATCGCATTTCATTTGCTATTTCGAGAAATCGCTTTCCAATCTATGACCACCTACCAGTTCAGTCGATCTATTGACCACTCGCCGATCAACAATATTCGCTGGTCCAGTGAACGACTTTCGTAGACACTCTCCGATCCATCACCTGTCACCAGTACGCTGCACAGCTCGACTAGTCACTCTTCAATTCATAAGCGAAAGTTTTACTACCACAAGAAACTTGGTCAAAAAGTGCCTGTCTAACGAACAGCTTCACTGCCTACTCCCTGTTTAGTCACCAAGTCACTTGTCCACTGAACAATTCCATGGCGTCCAAATGTCCACTTGGCTAATCCTGCTTCTTTTCCTCAACAGTCATTTGTTCAGCAAGTCGTGAACCTGAACATGCGTGTGTCAAATAGTCACTTACCTGTCCGGTGCACTGTTTATTAATCACGCCTTTTCAAACATCACTCAACAGTCCAAAGGCCGGATTTACTATTTATTCGCGTGTCATCGCAGTCACGTGTCCGGCTAAAAGTTTGAACCATCACACACAGTATCATCACTGTCACATTTCTGCTAACGATTTGAATCATCACATACCATGTCATCACAGTCACGTGTCCAGGTAACAATTTGATCCATCACCTACCATCTTATGACAGTCACATGTCCAGGTAACAGTTTGAACCTTCACCTACCAACACGTCATAGTCACTTGTCTGGGTAACAGTTTGAGCCATCCCCTACCATGCCATCACAGACACATTTTCGGTAATAGTTTGAACCATCACATACCATATCATCACTGCCACATTCCCAGCTTACATCGCATTCCATGTCGTCACTCTCACATTTCCGGCTAACAGTTGACCAACCCTTCTTCGTTTTGTAACTAGTTACGTGTTTATCTAACAGTATGACCTACAAGTCCCTTTCAAATTGTTTTGTGTCACACCCCTGACGTCTGTTCGTACATTCTGACAGTACAGATGGTCTTTTGGCTGAAAATACCAAGAATTTTCTTTTTGGGGAGTTGTATTTGTGTCTTTCTTTACAAATAACTTAAGGTAAGGTAAAGTGCACCCTTGTACAGGCGCTGAGGCTCTGTACAGGCCGTACGGCCCGTAGGGGGAGTAGAGGTATAGCCATACTCTTTCTTGACCACGGCACTAGAAGGGAGTGAGGGATCAGCGTCAAATCCCAGCCGCTCTTTACCCCCAGGAAAGACCCGGTACCCATTGTATAGGAGGCTGGGCGGGTCCCAGGGCCCGTCTGGACAGGTGCAGAAAATCTCGCCCCCACAGGGATTTGATCCCCGGACAGTCCAGACCGTAGCCAGTTGCTTTACCGACTACGCTACCCAGCCCACTCTTTACAAATAACTAGTCGCTAAATGGCCTACTGCCTTTAAATTTGCATACTTCAATTAACATGAAATGAACATTGCAAAAAATTGCGAGATTGCGATGGTGGCTTATTTAAAAGTTCTGTGTGGCGTTCGAATGAAGGCACTGACAGTGAAATTTTCAATATTTTTTCCAAGTTCACAGACCGATGATCATAGGAGGTACTTACAAACAGCACAAAACTGATGGCTTCAATCAGTGGTTGTAAAGATCGATTTCAAACATGCATACACAAGGCAACGTCGCGATCGAAATTATGAGAACTATGAATGAATGACTTCAGTCTTCCGCCGCGATGTAAATGAGATATAGCATGGATTAGTAGCTAGTTACAGATGTACAGCTGTACCATCTACTGGGGTCAACGCTCGACACTTGAAGATTGGAGAGGTTATTCCGAAACTTCGCTAACTCCCAATCTACGCTGTGTAACATTCCAGAAGATTGAATACCTTGTGAATTAATTATTTCTGCGTATGGCCTGATGGTTTTTGTTGAAAAGACAACGAGGTTAAGTACTGGACGACTGTTCAAGACATTGTAAGTATGTATGGAACCAGACTGATCGAGATATATACATGTCAGGCGTTGAATACGTCCAAAAAGTGACAGATATTTATATAAATTTGTGTCCATATTAAGACGAAGTTCAAGCGAGCAGTTTCCTCATGTAATCTGTCTTAGGACAGGTTCATAGCCCTTCCAGAACGAGTAATTGAGGAAGTGCGATGTAGTTCTTCCTCCTTCAGCTTTCAGTATCTTCTCGTTTCCTTAAGGTTTTATATTTGCTGATTACATCTTTTTCTTCATCTCCCCGTTCCCTTTATCTTGTCTTAAATAACGAGTCTTAGATATTTGAGATGTGACTTATCCATTTTCGCTTCTGTTTTTCATTTCATTTATTATGTCTATGTCCTCCATGATGCTATGTAATACTTCGTTATTTTTCACACGATCGGTCCCACGGATCTCCTCCATTCTTTCCCAGAACTACATTTCAAAATTTTCAAAGTATTTTTGATTAGTACCAGTATTAAATTTGAGTATCTTATTCACTTTTGTTGCTTGTTAGAACTCCATATGCGTACTGTATTAGTGCCATATCATATACGCGCCTAATACCAGAGTATCAGCTATCCAAACCCAGAATAAAATTAGAATTGAAAATAGTGATAATAATGGTGAAGGTGCAGCATGATCACCTAAAAGAATGGGCCTCTATAATTGTAAATATTGTGATGATATCCGTAGTTTTGATTTGTGGACATTGTGTTCATATTCAGAGGGGATCTGCCACTTCTGGTCTGGTTACAAGTAATTTATACAACCATCCTGATGAACATAAAACTTAAGGTAAGCTCACTGTCAGGGACTTGGTTACGGTATTCTTACTGACAGAACTTTTTACACCCGAAAGCGGGTTTTTTTGCTTTAAACATATTCCAAAACCGAACCACTGAAGATCTGCAAGTCGCGTTATTTCTCGCTAGAATATTCTCCTGTTTTTACATGAGCGTCCTGTAACGTGAGCATGACAGTCGCTATGAACGTGTGCACTGTATAGGCAACCAATGTTTCCCGTGATCGTGAGTTGACTGTGAGCTGACCGTGAGCTGATAGTGCGTTGACAGTGAGTCTACTTACCATAATGTGAATAAAGCCTACTTGTACTGTCATCCGAAGTTTCGCAATTAGATTGAACTGATAAATAAGAAATCCTTTGAACAGGTACAAAAGTTAAAATATCTGGGACCTACCCTAACAAATCAAAATCCCATTCTTGAAGAAGTTAAGAGCAGATTGAAGTCACGGGATGCTTGCTGTCATTGAATGTAGTATCTTTTGTCTTCAAGTTTGTCAGCCAAAAATAAAAAATATAAAGACATACAGAACAAAAATTTGATGGTTGTTTGTATGAGTGTGAAACTTGGTCTGTCACACTGAGGGAGAAACGTAGGCTGAGGGTACTTGAGAACGAGATGCAGAGTAAGGTATTTGAGTTTAAGGGAAACGAGGTAACAAGGGACTGGAGAAGGCCACTTGATGAGTGACCTTATATTTCGTACTCCTCACCAAATATTATTCAGGTGATCTAATCAAGAAGATTGATAAGGGTGAGGTATGTTGCACGTATGGAAGAGAGGAGAGGTGCGTACAGGGTTTTGTAAGGAGGTCGGGGAGAAAGAAGCAGTAGGAACACTTGTGCATGGATGGGAAGGTAACAATAAAGTGGATTTTTAAAAAGTTGGATGTGGGTGGAGCAAGGACTGGATCGATCTTGCTCAGAGGATGAGCTGACGGGCTTTTGTGAATGCGGGAGTGAACTTTCGGGATCTATAAATACGAGTATTTCTTGACTGGCTGAGGATCTGTTAGTTTCTCTGTAAGGAATCTGCTCCTTGCAGTTAGTTTGTTAGTTAGAATGTATTCTTACTGAATAATCACGAGAAGCAAAAGGATTTTGATACAGCATTAGGAATCGTGTTAAACAGCATTTGTAGCAAAGAATTAATAGTAATACTAGATAGTAATAATAAGCCTATTTTATCCAGTAACCGGTCAAGACCTATGAAGAATAATAATACAAAAAAGCGGAGCAAAATAAGGGAGCACATTTCACCTCTTACAGCCTTGACGTGAGTAGAATCAGGGAAGTGGCTGAAGTTAAGAGTAACATTTAAAGCAGTGCATTTTATTCTCGATTATCCATGCGCTGATTGTCCGTTCAAGGTCGTAAGTGGCTGATGACTAAACGAAATGACTTGCTACGAGTGCTCGAACAAATTCCTCGTTACTGACAAAAGTGACGTAATATTTACGTAAACAATGAACGTAAGTTACGCATGCATTAAACGTAAATAAATAAACAAATAATTTACAGCTTTAATTCTTTGTTTGTCGCTCATTAAAGTATACAGTTTGATTAACTGTGTTTCTCAGTTATTTGTAACACATTAATGAAACTTTTACAGGATTAGTAGAAATAGAAACGAGAGCTGACAACAGGTTCATTGTAGACTATGAAAGATGCAAACGTGGGATTGTAATCAGTCTACAGATAGGACAGACTGGAAAAAGGCTACAGGTCTTATACAAGGAACATGTGTGTTTCACCAGTTACAATATGCACGACAGTATTCACAAAACTGAAAATATGCACGACAGTGCGTGCGCGTCACGTGTTTAATTATAGATCCTCGAACGGCAAGACGAACAAGGTAAGGAAATTGGTTGGTGTCAATAAAGGAAATAAATAGAGAGACATCCATGTTGTTCGGTCCTGGGCCACGTGGTCAGAAATCCGTATGAATTAACTTTTTCGTAAGTATGTTGAAATACAGCCTATGAACGAAAATTTTTGTAGTAATACACAAGCAGCACAAACAGAGTTTAGTGGGTTTTATTTCTATAAAGTGCTTTTACAGACCTGGTGCTGGTGATTTGAGCAGTTTTGATAAAATCTTTGCGAATACCGGCGTCTGTTCTGTGCACTAGCTTCTTAAGTAGGTGAAACATCCTTTCACTAAGTGTCTCAGGCTGGCAGCGTGTTGGGCTTGGAAATCCACCCCCCCCCCCAACACACACACACACACATAAACAAACACACAGTCCCACGCACACAAGTAATTATATAATGAAGAAGAGGGTTTATCAGATTGATTAAAATTTTGCTATGTGAGTAATAGACTGTTTTGAGCCAGCATGAGCGTTAAGAAACAAGGTGTAAATGGAAAGGTGGAAGAAACTGAGATACTGGAATTAATGTACGGAGAGGAGGAAGTACAACAAAAAGTTACAGAAAATATAGTACTCGAATACTATCAACGTGACTTCCCTTATGTAAGATCAGCAGACTACCGCAATAAAAAAAAAATAGTACCTTGATACAGAATGTGAAGCTATACGTTACATTTATATTCAATTTAACTTGCTACAGATGATGGTCGGTAATATGACAATACTTAAAGTATTAGGAATGCTTCCTTAATGACAGAATAAACACAAGACAGGAAATGTAAGTATAACGTAACATTGAGATGCGTTCGTGTAACCATTATTTCAGTGGAAAAGAAGTAAGTGTTACATATTCCGAGGTGTGTTTGTAGCTTGAGGTATCCAGTAAGCAATGCACATGCGCCGTATTGTCATCTGTGGCCTGTCCGGCTGAACACTATACTTCCACATTATTTCATAAACGGCACGATCTTAGAAAAAAAAATTATCAAACACAAATTGTGTGTTTTGATTTTCTCTACAAATTTTGGCTTAAACATTTCTCTTTATAAAAAAATTGATCGAGATATTGTTCAACACGTATATTGGTCTTCATGTAAAGTGCCCGTTATTTTTGTAAGATTTTAGTGAAGCCTGAATTTTCTCGACAGATTTTCTAAACATACACAAATTTTAATTTTATGAAAATCCGTCCAGTGGGAGCTGAGTTGTCCCACGCGGACGGATAGACAGATGTATGGACACACAGACATGACGAAGCTAATAGTCGATTTTGCAAACGCTCCTCAAAACGGCTGCGGAATGTGAAATATTTAAATTATCTGGGTACAATAATAACAAATGATGCAAGATGTACGCCTGAAATTATTTCCAGGAGTGTCATGGCAAAAACGACATTCCACAAGATAAAGTTTTTTTTTCACTAGCTAATTGGACTTTAATTTAAGGAATAAAGGGTAAACGTTTCTAATTTGTATGGAGCTGAAACTTCTGCACTTCGGGAAATAGATCATAAATGTCTTGGAATTTTTAAATGTGGTGCTGTAGAAGGATGGAAAGGATCATTTGGACAGATGGTGAGAAAAATGAAGAAGTGTGCATAGAGTGAAGGAAGAAAGGAGCATCGTAGAGAAAACAAAATGAAGAAAAGCTCAGTGGAGTTGTTACATCTTGCGTAGTAACTGTCTTCTAGAACAAGTTATTGAAAGAAAGATATAAGGCAAGATAAGAAGAGGAAAAGACGTAAGCAGCTACGGGGTGACCTTAAGAAAAAAATACATCCTACAGTCTTTGGAGAACTCACCTTGGAAGAGGCTATAGACATGCCGTTAGACAACCAATGCAATGAATGACAAGATGTCAGAAGTTTATTTCCAGAATCCTAAGTGCTAGCTGATCTTTTTTAGGTATAAGCCTTTCTTTCAAGAATTCCAAGTGCATATTTTCGTGACCTTCTTAACTCATACGGGGAGGGGGGGGAGGGCTTCATCGGTTATGGTAATTCTAGTTTCTTCATTAAGGGGGAATGTGTTAATGTGTTACTCAGTGCTAAATGTGTTACATATGTAACATGAGCACCCGGAAGAATGTGATACATTTATGTGATCTACAGTCTTATCACAGCTGTTTATGTGAAACCGATAGGCGATGTATGTATGAAGTAACACCTTAGGGCTTTGTGTAACCATTGCTGTAGTGCGAATTTAACCATAAGTACTGAACGTACTCTGCTATTTGTCGCTGTCAACAATTAAAAAAATATCGAGTGTTACACAAAATTATTGTATGGCGTATTTATGTTGCCGGCAACAACAAGACACGAAGATCTTCATGTATGTACACTGTGCGATATTTTTGTTCGATTTTAAAAGAAATTTGGAGTTCTTCAAAAGATTTTCATAAAAGTTACCAAACTAAAATTTCACGCAAATCCGTCCAGTGGGAGCCGCGCTGTTACATGCGAATTGACGGACAGACAGACGGACATGAAGAACCTAGTACGCGCTGTCGTGACTGTGCAAACGAATATAAAGTGTCTGTTCAAAAAACATATGAATGTGTTAAACACTTTATCGACAAAACAACTTCTCACTAAGGCCGACTCCTGTGGTCGCGCATTCTAAGGCGTGAGTCTAAGGCCCCTCGCTTGTTGGGATTGCGTGTTCGAATCCCGTCGGGGGAGGGGGGGCATGGATATTTGTTTGTTGCGAGTGTTGTGTTGTCAGGTAGAAGTCTATGCGACGAGCTGATCATTCGTCCAGAGGAATTCTACCGAATCTGGTTTGTTTCACTGTGATCAAGGAATCTCATAGGCGAGACTATAGGGGCTGTAGAACAAAAAAAAATCTTATTAAAGAAGTAAAATTTTTAGATGGACTTTTTTTTACGTTACGCTACAAGGGAGGTTATTTGATCGAATGTGGAACTAAGGTTTAATGAGAAGGGAAAAGGGAAAGAGTGTGGAAAAGTATTTGATGAATAAAGAGAGAAAAACGTAAGAATAGCGGGAGAAAAGAAAATTATGGGCATGAAATACGGATAATATTATGAAGTGGCTTGAAAGGAAAAAGGCACAACAATTGTGGATGGAAAAAGGAAGAAAGTAACAGAGTCTAGACACAGGTGTAAGAAGAGAATATTGTGTGGGATATCGGGTGGGAAGGGAATTGGATTGTGGTTTAGGAAGAGAAGGAATTTTCACTCAGACAGTGGCTAGAAGAAGCGACTGTCGGCATAGAGATGGAAAAAAAAATTCTTTAATTTTTGAGGAGTCGATGTCCAGTGAATTTTTTTAAATATGTATCCGTTTAAGAAAGAAGACATTGATGAGATTATAGCTGCATTCTTTATTTGTATATATGACTCAGAAAACTTTGAAATTTTGGGAAGACCAGTCTACTGCATGTGACTTAAAAAATCAGTGCAGAGACGAGACATTAGCTAATAAAAGGTTGTATCTTTTTCTTGGGATTATCGAAGATTTATGCAGGAGCGCTAACATGGAGACTGAACGAATGAATTAAGATGATGTTTAGTTTATCTGAATTTCAGAAGGGCTTCATAAAACGAGGGAGAACCACTGTATTTTTATGTCCAGAATAATATGTTAACATTTACGTACGCTTAAATGGTAAAGTTTATTTGTTACTTGTTTATTTGAATAAGGGCACTGAAAAACGGATGAGAAGTTGTTATGATGAAAAGTGGTAAAAGTGTGTATGTTGATTAAATTTAATTTAATTTAAAGATGAAAGAGATTTAATATAGGAGTCTAGTCTGGATGTAATGAGATATATGATGATGTAATGAGATATGATGATGATGTAATGAGATATGATGATGATGTAATGAGATATGATGATGATGTAATGAGATATGATGATGATGTAATGAGATATGATG
>Ga0123354_10015698_pt1 | contig 11845 bp, 16 predicted proteins | sample TergutLab28metaG_2_FD_97872 | JGI IMG/M metagenome (GOLD analysis project Ga0123354, IMG submission 97872) | Labiotermes labralis P4 segment gut microbial communities from Petit-Saut dam, French Guiana - Lab288 P4 | ecosystem: Host-associated > Arthropoda: Insects > Digestive system > Gut ... | reverse complement strand
CAATACTGCCACGACCTGGCCCCGGTCGAGTACGAAAACCTCTACTATGCTTTACACAACGACACTGAGATTCCCACCCCAGTGCCACAATAGAAACCCTCCGGACACACCGGGGGGATTCAAGCAGCTAGTTCAGACCCTTGACGATATGTTCAGGGATGGCAATCGTCCGGTTGCACACGACATCGATTTTGAACTGTTGTTGGCCAATCCGATCCAGATGGTCACATGGCGATTCTTGAAGAGTCCCGTCACGAGGCTGGCCAACTGCCCGACGCTACGTTTTTCTCGATGAGGTCCAAGAGGTCAACGCCTGGGAGAGGCAGTGGTCAACTCGCTCATCGCGCGTGGTCAGACGGACATCTATCTGACTGGGTCCAATGGAAACCTACTGTCATCGGAATTCGCCCCGCTCCTGGCAATCAGGGATTCCTATCCGAAGTACGTTTGTCCCTTGATGATTTGGCCGGAGGTACGGTAAACGGCATCATGCATGTCAATTTGCGAGACTTCCGGTTGGAGCGGTAGGTGATCACAGTGGATGATTGTGCGCAGATCAGGTCTTGGGCGTGGAGTGAGTAGTTGTCGGGACGGGCGATCGTGGAGCGGTTGGGTGTGTCTCGGAACCGATCCATCGGTGCATCCGGGATGGGGGGATCAACTGAAGAACGGTGACGGGGTACGCCTGGCTGCTGGGAAACTGTTGTGCTCTGGGTCGGGCTCGGCGAGGAAGTGTACGGCTATGCGTACTGTGGTCTCGATCATGGTCGGCGTGATGTCGATGGCTTCGTCGTCGTTGTCGGCTGGGGTGGTGGGTGCTGGTGTGGCGGGTTCCGGCACGATGGCGGTCGTGGTGGCGAACAGGGCGGGGTCGGACACGGTTTGGATGGCGGTGATCGTCAGTCCGGCTGCGACGGCGAGAGTCTCGGCCTGGCGACGGGCATTGCTCATGGCTTCCACGCACAGCGCGATGTTGAGTTCCTTCTTGGTCGCCTTCGACAGTACCCAGTTGATGGATTCGACCTGTGTCGTGTCCGATGAAAGGGCAAAGATCCAATGGCTCATCACTTGGAAGTCGCTGAAGACAACAGCCACGTTCACAGATTCTGAGTACGCTGTACCGATGTCGTCGGTCCACGTTTTCTGCGACAATTGTTCTTTGGTGGGTGCGTAGAGTCCTTGCGGGTGGTCGGCCATCAGTTTCTTGACCTCGTTGATGATCGACTCCACCGCAGCCATCACCGACTCGTGGGTCGAATCCCAATCGCGGCCCCATTTGCTCACCTTCAGGCGTACCTCGGCGCGATCAGAGGTTCGGATGTCCCGGGCAGTCCCGTAGACCTTAATATCGGTGACTGACATGCGCTAATTGTAGCTCATCAATGCAACCGGACTGGTCGAGTTTCTTACACTGTCCGGCGTACGACGAGGATGGCGTTTCCCCTGGTTGTCGGGGTGAGAATTACAACGGTGGAATTCTTGCCTTTCAAGTGCAAAGACCGTCGCAAAACCGCTGGATCGATGTTCAGTCCCCGGGTCTTGATCTCCAGGCTACCGATCTCGTTCTTGCGTACCCAGGCCCGCAAAGCCTTCTCGGAAAACCCGAATTTTTCCACCACCTCAAACCCCGTGGCGAACTGCGTCGGCACCCACTCGTCCCCAGTCAGGTACGCGATGGACTCGGCCACCGGATGAGTCCGCGTCATACGCGCCAACCGCCCAACCGCCTCAGCCCTGATCACAGCCGGATCGGGTTCGTAGATGAAGGCCCCCACCCGGTCGGGCGCGGGGGCAGGTTCGCCAGCCGCCAGATAGGACTCCCCGTACTGATCGAGCGAGGGTACGGCGAATGTCGCGGTGGGCAGTGACGCTACGGCGGAACGAGACTGGATCGGTGGATTCGGGCTCAGAACAACTGCTTGACGAGTCCCGCATGAGGCCGGACTCGACCACACGGTTGTCTCGACCATGTCCCCCCGGTGCGAAACCCATGTGACGTCAGCATCCTCGGGCAGCAGCCGACGGGGGAATCCGGGGGCCAGCTTGACTACGACCACCCCCTGGGACCGGGTAATGACGCTGAACACGAACTCCCAGGACGGACTGAGGTCTGCCACATCCCAGGACCGTCCCCGTACTGTCCGACGGGACGGATCAAGAAAGATCGCTGTGGATGGGTCGGCCAGCCAGTCGGTCAGGTCCAAGTCTTCGATCCTCGCAGTCAGGATGTGGGGTGACACGTGGTCGTGGTCGCTGCCCTCGGGCTCAGGCGTGCCAGGCCCGCTGTCTGGACACTGTACGGGAATGTCACGTGTCCCAGCGCGGATGTTGGCCTCGGCCATGATCGCAGTCGCCGGGTCTGCCTCGATTCCACTGACCGCCAACCCGGCCTGATGGGCGGCCAGAGCGTCGATGCCCAGCCCGCACCCGGCGTCGATAACCTGCCGGACACCGCTGGCGACCAGCTGACGCGCCCGCCACCGGGCCACATCCCAGCGGGTCGCCTGCTCCAGACCCTCACGCGTGAAAAAAAGCCCTCCCGCCAAGTCGCCAAGCTTGCCCCGCCCCTTCCGCCGCAGGGTTTCAAGGTTCAGTACGGCCGCAGCCCGCTCGGCCGTCAAGTGTCGACGTACCACCTCTCCGGCGTGGACAGACGAGGGATCCTCAATGCTCTGAGCCAGTTCGATCCCCGCCACCGCATCCTGAGACACCAGCCACCGGGCCACACCAACATCCATGAGACAACTCTGTCACACCTGGGGCCGTGAACCTGAGGCCTCGCATGGTCGTAGGAAAACCTTCACACCAAAGACCGTTGTGCAGAGGAAAATCTCCGCGTTGGGACAGTGCCTTCCTCGCGACTCTTGGGCTGATGATGAATGCCCGTGAGTTGTGTCGAGTTCACCTTGGATGCGGTGTTCCGTGCCAGAATTTCCAGATTGTGGCAGCATGAACTCATGGAAATCCGTATGAATGCCTCGCGGTTCGAGGCAGTTGACAATGATCAGGTCGTCGGGTGGTTGGACTTCGAACCCGAGGGGGACTCGACGGCCATGACGCACACTATCGTTCCGGAGCAGTTCGGGGGTCGGGGGATCGGCGGGCTGCTGGTCATCCATGCTCTGAAGTACGCCCGCGACAATGGATGGACCGTACTGCCGTACTGTTCCTTCATCCAGTCGTACATCGCCTCACACCGGGAATACGTGGCATTGGTTCCTGCCGACAGGCGTGCACAGTTCTCGCTCCCTGTCGACTGATTAGGCACTTTCCGCGTACTGTCAAAAACTGAACCACCGCGAGACCTGACCTGTTCTGCCCTAGCCCGGGGGCACCGATTGCTGGCGCAGTAGCCATGAATCGGTGAATTCGGGATTACGATGTACCCATGCCAAAGCAGCTCTACATGGAAGATATTGAGGTCGGGGACCGGTGGTATTCCGGGCAGGAGGCCGAGATCACGGCCGAGGACATCATCGCTTTTGCCCATCAGTACGATCCGCAGCCGGGGCATGTCAGTCACGAAACGGCCCTGGACACGCCCTTCGAGGGGCTGGCGGCATCCGGCTGGCAAACGGCCGCTGTCACGATGAGGCTGATGGTCGAGTTGGCGTTCTACGCGGTGATGGGGCTCAGCATCAACATGTCGTGGCCCACCCCGACCCGGCCAGGCGACCGTCTACACGTCGACGCTCACGTCATCAGTAAAAGGCAGTCGCGCAGCAAGCCCGATCGCGGGATCGTCGAAGTGGAACTCGATTCGCTGAACCAGGACGGCGAAGTACGCATGCACGCACAAACCTCAATTCTTGTTTTCTATCGCAATCCCACCACCACCGCAGTGACCGCCTGAAGGGTGGCGCGACAACGATGCCCGTCCTCTGGTTGTCGGCTGGTGGACGGGCAGGCCGTGGGTAGCATGGAGCCCATGCTCGGATACTTCGGACCACAAGGTACGTTTGCCCATCAGGCTCTGCTCAGCCTCAAGATCGACGATGAGGCGCAGCCGTTTGCTTCGGTAGGAGCGACCCTCGACGCGGTCAGGAGCGGAGCAGTACGGGCGGGCCTGGTACCCATCGAAAACTCCGTGGAGGGCGGGGTCTCGGCCACCATCGACAACCTCTCGCAAGGCGAGCGCCTCCAGATCAGGGCCGAAGTCCAGCTCTACGTCAACTTCGGTTTATATGTGCGCCCAGGCACCGAATTGGCCGATGTCCGCCGCATCATCACCCACTCCCATGCCGCAGCCCAGGTCCGCGGATGGATCACAGACAATCTTCCTTTGGCCACAGTGACCGAACGGGGCTCCACCGCCGGAGCCGCCGCTGAGGTCGCCCGCCCCGACTCTGAATTCGACGGCGCAGTCTGCGCTCCCGTGGCCGGAGACTTGTACGGACTCCAGTCCGCCGCCAATGACATCGCCGACAACCCCGACGCCATGACCCGGTTCGTCCTGGTGTCGCTTCCTTTCTCCCCAGGCGAACCCACCGGACACGACAAGACCAGTGTGGTCGTCCACCTACGCTCCGACCACCCCGGCACCCTGATGGAAATGCTCCAACAGTTCGCCTTACGCGGCGTCAACCTCTGCCGCATCGAATCCCGCCCCGAAAAAGACAAAATGGGCAACTACAACTTCTCCATCGATGCCATCGGCCACATCCGCGAACGCCGCATGCAGGAAGCCCTGACCGGTCTCCACCGCACAAGCCGCGAAGTGACCTTCCTCGGCTCCTACCCCCGGGCCGACGGAGTCTGCCAAACCATCGACCCCGACACCCAAGACCCCGCCTTCACCGAAGCCAACGCCTGGCTGGCCACCATTTTGGGGTGAAGGAACTGCCACATACATGGGTGTCCTTCGCGTTTTAGTTCCCATGCGTGTTCGTAAGCTCGGCAAGGTCTTTTAGGCAGGGGAGCGAGTCGACAAAAGAGATTTCTAATTCGTCTCTAAACCTTGTAGTAATGAAGTCTTTCCGGCCTGCATTGACGTGGGTAGCCGAAGGATCGCCGTCGCAGTTGCGTTCTTCTCCGCATGGTTCGTCTTTTCCATGCCGAGAACTAGCTCTCTGCATGTGCTCACCTGTGGTCTCGTCCCTGTTGTGTTCATCAACTCACATCTCAATTTGAGTTCTCCCGACCTGCTTGTTCCCTGCTAGGGCCCATGGATGGTCCCACACCCCCAACATCAGGCTGAACAGTCAGTGATGTGATCACAGGAAGATTGACGTGTATAAAAGATAGTACTAATATATAATTATATGAATTTAGATTATCTTGTCATAGATAATAAGGATAAATAACTAATAGCAATGCAGACATTTGCTTGAAGGTCGTAACAGGAGGTAACTCGCAGTGACAATTAAGGCAGGAGAAGGCATTGACATTATCCTTGGTCCGAGTGAGGGAAGGTTCTTCTCCAACGGGTTCCGCAAAGTCGAACACGAGTTCACCCCAACGCACGTGGCGTTTGAAAACGGCCTGCCACGCGTCACATTCGCCGTACGAATGACGTATCCTTCCGACTGGTCAATCAAGCCTGGAAAAGAATTGAATCCCCATCTGTCAACGGTGGACGCCTTCGTGATCTCGGTCCAATTGGCCGAATTGCTTCTCATCTGTCACCATGTTGACCTTAAGCGAACGTGGATTGCTCAGGCCATATTCACAGTGGGCAGTGAGCCCCAGCCTGTGGACAGGCCCATCGAGTCACAGGCATACCTTGTTGCCCCGCCCTCTGAAACTCCGGCCGGAGTTGGATGGACAGTCTCCTGCGCGGTTGGGTCCATCCGGGTTCAAATGCGGCTTGTGAGCGCGACACTTCCAGCCAAGACCGTTCGGACCGGTGATTTTGTTGTTGACGATGAGCTTGGTGACGGGGAGACTCGCTTTTACGCCCACGGGTATCGGACTCGCACTCATCATATTGACAATATTACATTTGGTGATGATACGTCGATGACAGCACGAGTGTCAGTTACAGGTGGAGGGTCGAGCATGATTGGCCTCGAATCTGGATTCGGCCCCACAGTGTCGATGTTGGATTGCATACTCGCACAGGCTCAAATGAGCCAAGTATTATTGTTTTCCCTCGATGGATTGACTCGCGATCAGGCCAACACGATGTGGATGCGTCGGATTGACTTGGAGGCGTCTACGCCATTTCGTCCCAATCTTGGTCCGTTCTGGGCCCAAGTTCACATTGCAGCTACTCAGATCCTTAACCTCCATGGGCACCCGTGGATGACAGCGACTTTTGAAGGATCCTTTGCCGGAATCTCTTCGTCATACAAAGTTGCATGCCAACTGCCTGAAAACTGAAAGGAACTGTGAATGCGAATTGCAATTTCAGGAACCTACTCGACTGGCAAGACGTTAACCAGCTTGATCTTGTCTCACGCGACCGGAATTCCGCGAACTCATGCGAAGACAATGCGGCAAATCCTGCCGACTACTTTTCCCGGCAAGCGTCTGGAGGACTGTCAAGGGTTGGAGTTGCTTCAACTTGGAATCATTAGGTACACCGAAAGACATACCCATGAAAGTCGTCTAACGGACGGCTTCATCTCAGACGGTTCATCTCTACATGAATGGGTGTATGGCAAGATTCGTGTGCATATGGGGATTCATCCCAAGGCCTCATCGTTATTCCGTGATGACTTAACAGGTGAAGATGCCTATCTTGAACAGGTGATCGACGCATTGGGGGCAGTTGTCCAGCGCCATGCTCGGTCAGGTTACGACCTCTTTCTACACTTGCCCATTGAGTTTCCTTTGGTTGCAGATGGTCATAGACCCGTGTCAGAACGGTTCAGGGAACTGTCAGATCAATTGCTCATGAGGACGTTGGCTGACACGAATATACCAACTCAAATTGTTGGTGGCGGCGTTGAAGAACGTGTAGAGAAAGTGCTCGGAATACTCGGTGTGGCACCGGTCATTTCGATTGATGATGCAATCAGGATGGCGAGAACAGAACTTGACCTGATCAACTCTGAACCGAGTGAAACTAATCAGTGAAAGGATGATTCATGAATGATATGAACATGACCATGTCAAGTCTGTTCACGCCATTCTCGTGTGGTTCGATGGAATTACAGAATCGGTTTGTGATGGCCCCCATGACAAGATCCATGTCGCCAGAGGGAATCCCATCACCTAAGACTGGCGAGTATTACAGACGTCGTGCTGATGGTGGAGTGGGCCTGATCATCACTGAGGCAATAGCAGTCGATGAACCATCGGCTACAGCGTCGCATTTAGTGCCCCGGTACGGAGTGGATGGCGCAGGCGAAGCCTGGCGGAAAGTAGTCGACGAAGTGCACGCTAGCGGCACTGCGATCGTTTCACAGATCTGGCATGTGGGAATGGATCGTGACCAAGCACTGTCCCCTGCTCCAAGATCCCGGAACCTTAGCCCTTCTGGCGTCTGGCCCGGACGCGACTCCAGTGAACCCATGACGTTCGCTGAAATTGACCAGGTCATAGGCGCGTTTGCCAGAGCGGCTCAGGAAAGTGAGAAACTCGGTTTCGATGGGATTGAACTCCACGCTGCGCATGGTTACCTTGTGGACCAGTTTCTTTGGAAAGTGACCAACCTCCGCCAGGATCGCTTCGGTGGGGATGTTGCAAGTAGGTCTCAGTTTGCTGCCGATATCATCGCCGCATGTCGAGAGTCAGTCAGCGATTCTTTCCCGATATTCGTAAGAATCTCCCAGTGGAAAACTGTTGATTTTACGGCAAGATTGTTCGACTCTCCGAGGGAAATCGACGAAGGTCTCGCGCCGCTGGTCGCTGCGGGAGCAAGCTTGATTCACTGCTCAACCAGGCGTTTTTGGGAACCCGAATTCGACAGTTCGGAACTGACATTCGCAGGGTGGGTGAGAAAGGTCACAGGATTACCGACAATGACAGTGGGCTCAGTCGGCCTTCAAGGCCCATCATTCCTTGATACTTTGGTCAAAGGAGAGGGGGCTGAAGTTGCGGACCTGTCCGCTTTGGAGATTCTTTTCGCTCAAGAGCAATTCGACTTGGTTGCTGTTGGGCGTGCTCTCATCTCGGATCCTGATTTGATTACAAAGGTTAGGTTGGGACGTTTGGACGAGCGCGTCAGATTCGACGTGAGCGACTTGGCCACTCTGAAATGATCTGGAAGGACAAATTTCTATGATGAGAACGACTGCCGTCGTGTTCGCTGCCTGCTTGGGGTACTCGATGGTCATACTGGACACGACGGTTCTCAACGTAGCGTTACCTGGTATCGCGACAGCGACTGGGGCGTCGAGCACTCAGCAGCAGTGGATCATTGACAGCTACGTACTGACGATGACTGCTCTTCTCATGGCAGGGGGCGGACTAATTGATCGATTTGGGGCCTCTCGGGTCTTCCGGAGCGGGATTGTGGTGTTCACAGTGGCGTCTGTGGCAGGAGCGGCCTGTACGACAGCGGTTCCATTAATCGCGGCGCGAGCGGTCCAAGGCGTGGGTGGAGCATTCCTGATTCCGGCAGCGTTGGCTGTTGTAGCCCAAGAGTTTCCCGACCAGGCGCAGCGGGGAAAAATCATCGCTGTCGTGGCAACAATCACAGCCAGTCCGCAAGCGTTTGGCCCAACATTGGGTGGGTTTCTCGTGGATACTCTTGGATGGCGGTCGGTCTTCCTCCTCAACCTGCCTATCGGAGTGTTGGCCATGATCTTCGCTCGTCGTATCCAACATTCCGTAGCCCGCTCGAGGCCATTGGACTATCCCGGCATCGTTTTGCTCATTGTGTCGTTGGGTGGGCTGACCTATGGGCTGATCCAGTTCACCCAGGGAGGCTGGCCCTTGTCTAACCTTCTTGCAGCCGTCGCGGTGGCTGGAGTGGCGGCTGTGGTGTTCGTGGTAATAGAAAAGCGGGTCCGTCAACCGTTGTTACCCAGTGAAGTGAGACGGTCCCCTACTGTCATGCTCTACGCACTTGCTGGACTGACGATTTTTATTGTCTTTTACGGAGCGTTGTTCGCAGCGAATCTGTATTTCCAGAAGGTCTTGGGGTTCGGGGCCTTCACTACCGGCCTTCTGTTGATTGCCGGTGGTTTCCCTGTCTTCGCTCTTCCCATTATCGTTTCCAAGGTCGGCCACAAACTGCATCCCTGGGCTCTCACTCTGGCTGGGGCTGTTGTCTGCACACTGGGCACATTGTTCGGAGTCTTTGCTACCACCGGGCATTCCACCGAGTGGGTGGTCGCATGCTTACTGGTCGTAGGTGTCGGCTTTGGTATCTTGACGGCTCCCCATTTAACCTTGGCCATGTCAGTGTCACCTCGTGGAGCCACAGGCGTCGTGTCAGCTTTGGCCAACTCTGGACGCCAATCTGGTTACCTGATCGGCGTGGCCCTTGTCGGGACTGCAGGGATCGACTTAGCCGGTTACCACAGGGCCATTATGGTCGCCGCAGCAGCCGGGCTGGTCACCCTGGTCGTCTTGATCATCGCCCGGCCTCGGGCCGTGGTCCCGGTCCAAACCTGAGGGAGCCGTCGACCGACGCGGGATCGTGTTGAGCGGTATAATCGCCTCCTGGATTGTTCAAGATTGAATTATCAGTGACCGAAGGAGGCTGGATGGTTGGATCCTTGGCCACACGGATGGAAAACGATCCGTTCTGGCAGATCAGACGCCTAATGCGCGAGGTTTTGGTGAGCATCAACGAGGAGTTGACGACATTTGCTGCTAGTTTTGGATTGACTCAAGCTCAAGCGATCGCATTGTGCGAGTTGGACCCTGCCATAACCATGCGCGACTTGTCTGACCTTCTTTGTACCCGCCCAACCAATATCACAACACTTATTGATAAACTTGAGAATCTGGGACTTGTTGAACGACGAGGTGACCCAGGCGACAGGCGAATCACACGCCTCTACCTGACTGAGGCTGGGAAAACCATGCGCGAAACATTGCTCACTAATCTCCCCTCCCCGTCGATACTCACTGCTTTGACCAATGAACAGCGAGATGAGTTACTGACACTCCTTAGAGTTGCGGTCTCGGTACAGGATTGATCATGGTAGAACTGCCTGGTTGACCACGGGGAAACCGTCGGGGATAGGCGGATTTTATACCGGTTATTTGCTCGTCCAATGGCTGGCACACGGCGTGTGTGGTGGGGGCCAACAGCGGGTAGAGTCGGTACTGACAGTGTTTGTCGGTGGACGGAAAGGAAACAGCAATGCGGATGTTAATCATGGGTCCTCCAGGTTCTGGCAAAGGAACACAAGGAAAGAAAGTGGCTGCCGATTTCGGGATTCCCGTTGTCTCCACGGGTGCCATTTTCAGGGCGAATGTCGCCAATCAAACAGAGTTGGGGCAGGTTGTGAGCAAGATCATGGAAGCCGGGGAATTGGTCCCGGATTCGGTGACCGTTCAGCTTGTGGCCGATCGTTTGGCGCAGCCCGACACTGCGCCGGGATTTTTGTTGGACGGGTTTCCCCGTACGGTGGCTCAGGCGGAGTCGCTGGACCAGATTCTCGACACGTTGGATGTCAGTCTCGACGCCGTCGTCAGGCTGATCGTCGACTCGGAAGTCCTGGTCCAGCGCATGTTGAAGAGGGCAGAGATCGAGGGGCGCGCGGACGACAACGAAGAGACGATCCGGCGTCGGTTCGAGGTCTATTTGGCAGAAACAAAACCACTATTGTCCCTCTATGAGGAGCAGGGGATTCTCGTCGAAGTTGACGGCATGGGCACAGTCGAGGAGGTGCACGACCGGATTCTGGCGGCGTTGAAGAAGTGAAGAGAAAGTGGCGCGGCGGGGCCGAGATCCTCTCCGACGATGAACTAAAAAGCATGCGGAAGGCCGGTCTCGTCGTGGCCCGGGCTCTGGCGGAGATGACACAAGCCGTACGCCCGGGAATGACCACCCGGGAAGTCGATGCCATCGCCGTCGATGTCCTGGCCCGCGAGCACGCCACCTCGAACTTTTTCAAGTACGAACCTGGGTACGGCATTCCACCATATCCCGCTGTCAGTTGCCTCTCCGTCAACAACGAAGTCGTCCACGGGATTCCCTCGGATCGCGTACTGCTCGAAGGAGATCTGTTGTCGATCGATTTCGGGGCCATCGTCGACGGCTATCACGGTGACGCTGCCCGCTCGGTCGGTGTCGGGACCCTCGAACCGGTTGTGGCACGGCTGAACACCGTGACCCGTGAATCCTTGTGGGCCGGGATCGGCGCCGCCCGGCTGGGGGGCACGATCGGGGACATCTCGTCGGCCATCGAACGCTGGGTCAGACGCAGCGGAAAGTATGGGGTGGTGCGCGACTACACCGGTCATGGGATCGGTCACAGCATGCACCAGCTTCCCGACATTCCCAATTATGGTCTGCCCAAGCGAGGTCCTCGCGTCGACCTGGGCATGTGCCTGGCCATCGAACCGATGGTGACCCTGGGCGGGTACGCCACCGAGACCCTGGACAACCAGTGGACGGTCGTCACTTCCGACGGTTCGGTGGGCGCCCACTGGGAGAACACGATCACGGTCACCCGCCACGGCCTGTGGGTTCTGACAGAACTCGACGGCGGTGAGGCAGAGCTGAATCGTCTCGGCCTTCCCTTCGGGCCGCTAGCCGATTGAGTTACCCGCGTCGTGGGATCCTGCCTGACTCGGGGTGGATGGCACGGTGATAAACTGAGCGCGGCAATCGAATAGTTTTTGCTATGAAATTAAAAAACCAGAACCAACAGAAAGGTTTCTAAATGTCGTTGATTGGAAAGGAAGTCGCTGACTTCTCCGTACAGGCATACCACAAGAACGATTTCATCACCGTGACCCAGGCTGACCTGCTCGGCAAGTGGTCTGTCTTCGTGTT
>Ga0123354_10015697_pt1 | contig 11845 bp, 8 predicted proteins | sample TergutLab28metaG_2_FD_97872 | JGI IMG/M metagenome (GOLD analysis project Ga0123354, IMG submission 97872) | Labiotermes labralis P4 segment gut microbial communities from Petit-Saut dam, French Guiana - Lab288 P4 | ecosystem: Host-associated > Arthropoda: Insects > Digestive system > Gut ... | reverse complement strand
AGGCTGAGTGGACCCCGTTCCAGACCCACTACTACTCAGAAAATCTGGTAGCGCCGGGGATCGAACCCGGGACCTCTGTAGCTGTAGCCAGAAACTCTGACCACTAGACCACAGAGGCGGTCACATAAGATTCACTAGCCAAAAATATTTTGTAAAAGTGTTTATAGGCTTAATCGTTAAAAAGAGTCGAGAAACTCCAGTTTCGCCGAGACATGAAATTTGGTAGCCTTTTGCAGACGCGTCCATCTTCTGACATTCAAAGTTCCAAACGTCTTGTTCATTTCACTTTCTGGAAATTATTCTGAGAGAATGCACTAAAATTTGGAACACTGTAACATTTCCTACAGTGATAGGTTTTATGTTGCGAAATTAGTTCCTCATTCTCGTGACTTGGCAGAAATCTTAGAACTGAGCCCGCATCTATCAGAAGAAAAGTATGGAACACTGTTGACAAGAAAATTTTACAAGAGAGAAATGAAATACTCGGAGAGAATCCTGACCCAGTGTCAGTGTATGCACCACAAATCCGACATGGATTTCCCCGGAAGATTTTGATGAGAGAGAGAGAGAGAGAGCGGATGTCTTTGTTTGGTTAGTCGCTCTCCAAACTTCCCAGTTGATGAACACCGTGCAGTGCACAATCTCCTGCTTATTCACTCGTAGCTACCGTTTCTATGCGAAGGCCGTTTCTTCCATCCACAAACATGAGGGCGCATCTTGGCCTGGGAAATAGGGGCTCAAAATATTTTCATTTTTTATTGAAAAGCCGACATAAAATGTAACAGTACACAGTGGGTTATGTAGGTCAGAAGGGTGTGCTCCCCACAATATAGTTTATTTATCTCGGTCTTCTTTGTAGAATTACATATAAATTGCAGGGAAAAGAGCAAGAATTTAAAATAGTTTTCATATTTCCATTATAAAAAAAATTATTTCTACTACTGGTTGCCAAATAAATTACGGAATACACAATTACAGGCTGTCGTCTGTTGGTAAGACATAGAGAAGGAGGACGAAAGCAAGTTCTTGTACACTTTTAATAGTCCGAGAAGCACAAGAATTAGAAAGAAGGAAGAAGATGAAGAATAAAAAGAAAAGAGAAAGAAAGGAACGGAGAAAAATAAGTAGGCCCAATTGACTTTAGGAAAATGCAGTTTTGAATAAATTTTTTTAAAGTGGAAGAGTTTGTTGCGAATATTTTTCTCAAATATTGAGCCTGGTATGCTGAAAGTTTCAGAAATTTACACGTTGCAAGAAGGCAGACTCTTGAGGTGTTCCACAGAACTTTCGGAAATGTAACAAACTATCTACTGTCGCTGAATGCATGGGGAAAAATTTCTAAAACGATAAAAATTTATGTTATCTAACAATTCCCAAATCTTTAGAAGGACCTATATTTCATTGTCGTTTATACAAGGGCCCAACACATTTCCTTAAACATCTAGATGATTCAATTTTCACCCTCTAACTTTCTTTATATATGATCCATTTTAATATTATGAACGACAAAAGCACATCTTACGGAACTTTAGTCACAGAGACACATGGGTCTTAAGCAGGATACATAAAACATATATTGAAATCATCAGAGAGGTAAAACGTTCATCTGCCCGAAGGTTTTATGTTTTGCTGCAACCATGCTTCTCGCCATAGCTCTACATGCCTGATGTATGTGTTGCTACGAGCAGTAGACGTTCCTAATTTACGATACGTTTCGTGTACAATTTGTCTAAGCTGGGAGAACTTCGAATTACACTGAAGTGCCTTCTTACATCCAATTACCTACCCCTTCTGCCTAATTCTCTCAAGCTGCGATCATCCCTTGCGTCGCTCTGTTCGAACTGGACGCATACAAAATTATTCAGCACTAACTTGATCACCCATCAATGTACTCGGCCTCTCTTTGGGCCTTGCGCTTGAGCTATTTAACAAATGCATCGGTAGAAATGTTCTTTATCAAATTTTCCTACTACATGTTTCTCTAATTTACGAAATTTGGCTGTCCCACTATGTCGATGAACTACCACAAACATTAATTAAAGTTATTTCGACCTCTGTACAAAATAGAAGGACAGTAACAAATATGGAGTCAAGGACAGGCCTAATGCAGCCTAGTGTCCTTCTGCACGGACGCTAACTTTATCTCAGTTGCAATTGTCGTATTGAGATAGTGTCCAATTCAACTCTAGTTAAACTTTGTTACTGTTGGCAGCCGTGAACTATGGTTGGGACGGTGTCTGTGTTACTACAAGCATATACAAGCTTATGTATTTTACACTTCTCTAACAAAAACTTGTAAGCATTTGGGATCCCACAATGCAATGAAACATAAACAACTCTTGGATCTGTCTTCTTGGATGGCTTGAGAATGACCTTATAAGGTCGAAATACGTCGCCCTGACAAAATATACTATTTTTGTGTATAAATAAAGTGTTGTGTTATCGACTGACGTGCTGTATTTATATGTTATAACACTTGGGGATGGAAAACATCAAACACAAACGTTGTTATTTAGATTCGTATTTTTATGAAGAATGACATTGAAATTTCAGAGTTCTTTTCACGCGTGGGTAAATCAGGACGACTTCCACGTAATCAAAACACAGGGGTATTTTTCAGCTTATGCTTTATTGTGTTGGTTCATGGAAAAAAAAAAACCCCCCGACCACATCTGTTGCACCGATAACCATCCTCGTTTTGCCGGCGGCCGTAAGTTAGCCTCTTCTCACGATATATTAAATGAGTTCTAAACGCCATGTTGGCGTTGATCGGCGCGGGCGATGGGGTGGGGGGGGGGGTTGTGCAGGCGAATATGCCAGCAGATAGTGTTACTTTTATTGTTAGTGACGGGGGAACCTGAGGCCTACATATTGACAGTTTTGAAACGTGTTCGTGGCTAGGGCAGAATGTTGTGCAACCTGCAACATTATTTCATCATCCGGATTTAATATCATATGCCTGAATGAATGTAGATTAAAAAATACTGTGCTCAGTGACAATAATTTTTCTGTTATATAATGTTTTGAGTAAGTAGATTCCATGACAGGATTTTCCGTGAAGGAGGTATGCTGATTATTGTTGCAGATACAGCTCAAACGGCACTGGTAATTATTCTGAGATTATAAGTAAGTGCACTGAAATCGCTGGTAAATATACCTTACTCATAGGCAGTCACTTTTATCCCCTGATTTTAAAGCTAACATCATAAATAACTGCATCACAAAATATGTTAGACACCTTAAATTCTCCTGATTATTTAGGACTACATGTGGATGTCAGTGTAAAAGTTCTCATTACCAATTTAAAAGAAATATTACATTGCTCATCTACAGACTCTTGGACTACTTCAGCGGAGTAAGGCAATATATGGCTTGAAGTTAGTTCTGCTGTGTAAGGTACAGTAATGTTGTCCCTCAACAGGACATGAAGTAATGTGGGTTCGTGTAGGTATAGGTCCACCTATTCTTAACCTCGGCAATAAATGAAGGTGACAGGCCAGCTTCGCGAAAGTTTTGCCGTCAATGAAAGAGCCCTTGCTACACACGGAGTAAGATACTGAGTAAGCCCCGAGACCCCATTAGTACGTTCTGAAGAACGGAGAAACACTTGACACTTTCGGGCTGCTACTCGTCGATCGTCCATAACTAGTCACCGTACTCACTGAGCTACCCCAGCTCCTCCTATCTTTGATCATTTCTTACGTACTTTTACCGAATTCTGTGGTATTCAGCCTGACGTTCTTCATGCTGTTTCCTCTCATGCCTATCGGACCTTACAAGTAATAATTTGACATTCCTTGTGAAATATATTCCGCAGGTAATGTAGGACATTGCTTTAGACCTGGGCTACTCATGAATGTTCTTACCGTCATGACGGAAATTCAGTACCGCTAAAGCTGTAACTTTTGTGTGCATAAGGAATTGTACATTCATTACTCGCTGTTCAGGCACATTAAAATTTTAAGGAAAACGAAAAATATTTGTATAGCATTGTAAAACTATTGTAATACTAATTTGTACGTCAGCACAACAGTTTTTATTAGACAAGGTAATATGTAGGCTACATGTTTCGACTATTGAACAGTCATCTTCAGGCCTATTCTTTACAGGTTAAGTCACAGGATGCTGTGCACACATTGAGATCCCAGAGTCTTTATATCAGTGAAATATTTAAGCCATATAATTTGCCTAGTCAAATTATATGGCTTAAATCCCAACGCGTGCACAGCATCCAGTGACTTAACCTGTAAAGAATAGGCCTGAAGATGACTATTTATTAGTCGAAACATGTAGCCTACATATTACCTTGTGTAATACAAACAGTTGTGCTGACGTACAATTTAGTATTACAGTACGTATCCAAGCATTTCGTGATGTCTTCATTCAAAATGTAAAATTAGATTGACTCTTTTCCAACAAAACTTATTTGACTGTAAAGAATTAAAATAATAATGAAGCCTCATGTAAATTATGATTCAAATCTATTGTAAAATTCCTCTGTGTCTCTATGTAAATTTTGCTACTACATGCATGTGGGTGGTCAGATTTATGATGTGGTTGCTTTGAGTTTCACACAGATGTTCCTTTGCTGCCGTTAGAGATTATCCTCATTTAATTGCCTTAGCAACATTAGACTAAACTTACACAAACAGATGTCAATCCTTGTATAATTTCCTGCATTCTCCGTTTATTTATCTCCAGTTCTCCTGACCTTGGTGTATCACATTCCTTAGCTTTCTGAAATTAACTTACTCCGGACACCAAATTTTGATCAGCGAAATGACTGTGGATTTCTCGTGAAGGACTTAGTACCATTGAGGTAAGTTCATTAGGTATTTCACAATAAAACAATGGTAAGGTAATTTATAAGCTAGGAGTATTGTATGAAAAAAATAAAATCTGATTAAAAGCCATGAAATACTGCTGCTAAAATCGAATTCATCATAGCGGTACTGATGATAAATCTTTCCTTCTGGGACATGACGAAGTTGTGCATAGGTACAGACGTTTCGAAATAGGTGTCGCTTCAAATTTCAGAGTTGTCCAACATTCTGCCAGTCTGCAGATGGAAAAGAAATCTAACACGAACTTAAAATACTTTATGGCAGCAAATTTACCCACGGGGTGCACCACGGGTAAATATGCTGCCATAACACCGACTACGTCCATATCAATGGATACGATAGAACCATTACTGTAATTTTAGCCAAGCACTGTACAAAAGCTTCCTGATGATGGATGCCTTGTGATCCGAAACATGTTGGAGCAATTTTAAATATTTTTAAATATTTTATAATAATTCTAATTGTATCTACGAATTATATATTTGTGCATCTGTTGGATAATAAAGTGTTTTAATCGTCATTGTTGCACGGTACCTACATGAAGACTAATACGAAATGTTGGTAACTGTAAACAGACTGAAAGTTCATCATATTGTAAAGCACCATAATATCGTGCACTGTCGCCAGTTTTTTAATGTTAGAAGTCATCAGAAATAACTGTCATTCAGTTTTAATGAAAATCCAACCACATGCAACAGTATGCAGATATTTATTTACTGCAAAGTCACTCTACATGTTTCGGGTGTCACAGCTCCCATCATCAGGTGTACTAAAAACTGTAACCGCAGCCTCCGGTACAGGTCATAATACTGGTACAGCTACTGCCCTCCAACGTGGCCCGATCGGGCCACGTTGGAGGGCAGTAGCTGTACCGGAGGCTGCGGTTACAGTTTTTAGTACACCTGATGATGGTTGCTGTGACACCCGAAACATGTAGAGTGACTTTGCAGTAAATAAATATCTGCATATTGTTGCATCTGGTTGGATTTTTGTTAACATTGAATTACGAAGCACGGAACCATGAGCTTAAAATGTCATTCAGTGCTTGATGATGCTGTACTTTTGCCGTCACCGATCGTCTGCAGCACAGGATCCTCCAGCCTACTCTTGGTGCATGATGTTCAGTAAATGTGACCAAACGACACTGACTGAACATGCGAGTGGATACTTTATCAAGATTGCGAAAGTTTATAGCTTGCCGAACAACAAGTGTCGTAAAAAGGAAGAAAAGTTGCAGACGTGTGAATGGGTTGTTGAACTGGGGATCCGATACGGAGAAAAACTGTACTTTTTTTTATTAAAAGAATCCTCTGCATTATTTACACAATGTTCCAGCATTTAGAAGTTGCAACATATTTTGGGGAATATAAGTGTGGTGTAGAGACACTCATCTCTTGCTGTAAGATTTTCACGGCCAGATATATTAGATGAATGATGCAGAATAACGCGATTTGTAAACAGCACAAACCAAACGCGTAGTCAGCTTTCCTATCAGTTTGGACTGCTAGGTCAGTGGGAGTACTAATAATAGTTACAATATCTACGAACTGTAGTGAAATACGTTAGAACTCCACTTATCCGATTGCTGGTTATCTGCATCAGCTTGGTAAATTTATAGACAATTCCATACAACTAACTTGTCTTGAAATTACCGGTCATCGGGTCAAGTACAGTACAGTGTTATGGCTTCTAGAACTTCAAATTAGACGTTGTCGAAAGGTTTAGACGCAGGTACATACTATAAATAGTAACAGCCAAACTTCAGACTTACAATGTGGCCTATTTTCAAGGAAAAATCAAATTATCCGTATTTTCTGTTTATCTGGATAGCTTGCAGTCCCACATAATCCGGATAAGCGAAGTTCTACTGTACTAATACTTTCAGTAAGTACGGGAGTCTGTAAGTGCAGCCACGTAAGGGCACGTAAATGCAAAATGAATCGTAAAACAGCATAATGGGATGTCGTGGACAGGTTTTAGTTGAATGGGTATGGGAATAAGTGGAGCGAAGTGGCGATGGATCTTAAGTTTCCATAAAATGCGGAAGTTTTTTGGTAAGGTGAGGAGCTCTCAGCTTCTCAAGACGGACTGTATTCATGGAGTGAGTTAGTTGCAACCAAGTCGTTACAACAGGAACAGGATACGAAACTGAGAAGTGAAATATGCATGACGGCACTTTACGGGCGGAGGTTAGCAATCCTGTTTTGTGTTTAAAAGGTTCTGGGTTTGTATCTCAATCAGAAGCACTGACGGTGTTCCTGATTTTATTCAGAGTAATGACAAGAACACAACCGATATATAGGTCTTACAGATATTTACGGATGCCTTCCCATTGCGCTAATTAATGTCAGCGCTTATGGATTCAGCCTGACACAACTTAAATTTCACTCAGTCAATTAATACATTTACATGTAAACTGCACCTACCACCATCCTGTGCCGTTGTCACGAAATCTAGGAACCTTAAATTCCTGGAACCCTCAGGGCCAATCCAGGCCTGTAACGGGACTGATTTTTTACATGTAAACTGCACCTTCCGGGTCTATCCCCGGGGGTAAAGTGCGGCCGGGTTGTGCTGCTCACCACTCACCCCCTTCTAGTTCCGCGGCCATGGAAGAGTAGAGCTATACCTCTACCCAACCTCTGGGCCACACCGGGCCTGTAACGGGGTCACTTTACGTTACATAAGGCAAATGCGCAACTAGTAAACAGGCTCCTTTTTTTAAACACCCTCATGTGTGATAATATGCACAATGTTTCATGTAAGGTAAAACTCTTACGATAAATAAAATCTCAAAGTTGTGCAATAAGAGATATTATTGCGTTTGTTGTTGTCTCTTCATTGTGTTGTTGTCTCTTCATTGTGTTGTTGTCTCTTCATTGTGTTGTTGTTTCTTCATTGTGTTGTTGTCTCCTCATTGTGTTCGGTGTACGATGTTGTGGAAACACAGGGCTGAAGATTTTCACAGCGATATTGCTGAGGATAAAATTCTGTTCATATTTCACGCCCTATCGTCTGGTCGATTGTTTTAGACTTTCTGGTAACAGCTGGACTGTACAGACGAAGACCGTCGGCACCTATTTACCTGTCGAAGGAGAGCAACATACCAGAAAACTCCATTATCCACAGTTTTTGCTTAATGGATAAGCTTTCCAGTTGGAGTATAGTACAAAAGAGCGAACACGAAGATTTTTTTCTAGTTCAATTTTCAAAGACACAAAACAGTGCAAACGGAGTACCGCTAAAGTTGTTGTACATGTGCACTTACAGTCACCCGTTTCGAATTCCGGAGAGGTTACCTCCGGGCTGACAGTGAGTTGCTTCAGTTTTTGATGTAAATTTAGGGGTACTGGGTTCAACGTCCAATGGATCCCGACCGCACCCTTCCAAATCCTTACCTGCTTCACCCGGCATAAAGAAATTTCTGTTTCATTCGATGCCATAAATACACTTATAAATTAACAATTACGTCAGAATCAATAAGCAGAATGTTCAGGTTTATAATATTACTGTCCCATTTAAGTAGAAAAAAGAAACGAAACAAATATTTGATTGTTTATACTCTTACTTAAAAATCTTTCTCTAAAGTAGAGTCAGTAGCCTAGACTTCGCATATGGACGCTATATATCACAGCCTCATGAAAGTTTCAGCAAGCAAGGGATTTAAATTCACGCGAGACCAAGGTGCAGCTCATCCCTAACGTCCCTGGTTTATTTGCATCGGTGTACGGCCGCTTACAAATTACTTATTTCTTTACGTAAAACGGGACATAATTCTACGCTGTATTTTGCTTTTAAAATGCTGGCATAAGACTCGATGATTTTGTAAATCTTAAAAACATATTAAAAATTCCTAGCGAATTTTTAAGATGGAGCCTAATTAATTACCAATAAAGAAGCAGTGAACATATATTTTATAAAGTACTTAGAAACAAACTGGAAGGAATCCACAGTATCGATTGACGTAAATATCAGAAATGCATTTCTACAGTTAAAAATGTGTACGAAACTGTGGTTGAGCTGTCTGCATTCAGATGCAAAACAAACACTGAAGGCACTTTGTAATTTTCACAAGTGTCAAATACGGGGAAGTAACCACCAAATATTCTTTTTACCTTATGTCTATTTCGTTATAGTCAATTTTAGAGATAATCCCGGACGAGTCAAAACATATACAAAATATTTTCTTTTCTTCTTTCTCTAGATTATCCATTTCTTGTTGCTATTACCTTCCTTGTCTAGCCCACTGTCATTCATCCTCCCTTATCCTGGCAAATGTCTTTTGTTCTTCTTTCGGCATGATACGAATTTTTTACCTTCTGCATGATAAGAATTTTATCACATGTGCACTCCGACCGCCTTACTGCTAATGAAAGAGATTTGTGTAATTATTGTGTAACTTCTCTAGAGTGAGAAATTTTAAATTATGAACATTTTGAATTAGTCTGCTAAATCTGATTTTAAACTCAGAATTACATGCGATAGACTTTCATGTCTCGACTCCAATTCCGTGGATCGCCTTGTATTTTATATGGCATGACATTTCTCATAATTATTCCGAAATTCCCCTCAAGATTTCAAGCTTCTATCCGTACTTGCTAAAGAGTAATGTCTGTCACACACAGATATCTTGTTAATCGTGCATGTTTGCAGGGATTTATCTGATTTTCATAATATCAGAAACAGTTACACAATGACAAGTAGGAATATCTAATGAACGAACAATTGAAATTAACTAAAATTTATCCTATATTATATATTTTGAAAATATTTGCATGCATTGCCTTTTTTTAAGGTTGTTTGAAAAAAATTGCGAAAAGCGACTGTCAGCTTCGTCATGTCTGTCCGCATGTAGCACAACTCGGCACCCAGTAATGGGATATGTATTTAATTTGGTATTTGACTAATTTTAGAAAATCGGTCGAGAAAATTCTAGTTCCATTAAAATCGGACAAGAATAACGGATATTTTTTATGGGGACCGGAGGACCGCGGTAGTACAGTGGTTAAGGTGCTGTGCTACAAATCGGAAGGTCGCTGGTTCTATCCCAGATGGTGTCACTGGAATTTTTCATTGGCATATTCCTTCCGATCGCACTATGGATCTGGGGTCGAATCAACCCCAAATGAGTACCAGGAGTATTTCCTGGGGGTAAAGACGGCCGGTGCGTAATGCTGACAACCTTACCACCATCATGGGCTATTGTCACGTTATCTGGGAACCTTAACTTTCTGGAACCCTCTGGGCACCTCGGGCCTGTAATGGGACTGCTTTTTATTTTTTTATGGAGACCAACAAACACATATGATCATATCTCGCTCAGTTTGTCCAAAAATGAAATATATTTCGGCAGCAGGTGTAGAGAATATCAAAACATATTTTACATTCCATGAAGTTTTTTTTTTTTAAATTATGCCGTTTATGATAAAATGTGGGAAAATATTCTGGAACCAAGAAGGCCACACATAACCATATGCCGCATGCTCATTACATGCTGGATACGTAAGGCTACAGACACACACTCAGAATATGTAACATTTTAGCTTTTCCATTACAGCAACGGTTACACGAAAGCGCCCCAATGTTGCGCTCTACGTGCAGTACAATGGCTGGTTTGTTTGGAATATCGCAATAAATTAACAAGAAAATGTAAGGGTGCTTTGGCAGTGAAATATCAATTAAGATTAATTAAATATCAGCGAAAATGACTCGGAAAGAACCAATAAACCAATAAATATTCACATTTTTATGGTGCAACAGAACCTAGTGCGTCAGAGCCTCATCATTATGGAGACTTCACGATCAAGCTCAGACACACCAAACATGGTAGGAATCCTTCTGCCTATCGATCAGCCAGTTTCAAAGACCCTTATCTGACAACACACAACACTCACAACACACAGACATCAATACCCCTGACGGGATTCGAACCTGTAATTCTAAGAGGGGACCGACCGCAGACCCTTAGACCGCGCGGGCACTGGGATCGACAATGACTTAAATTATAAAACAGAGCTTCAGACTTTCTCATTGTGCCTGTAAATTTAGTAATCCTACTAGAAGAATTTGTTGTTTCGTCATATAAAGTAACGTTCTGTCTCATATTGTCGTCAGCTTCAAAGATTTTAGAGAGGGAAAAAGGATTAAGCTTCACACTTCCCGTAGCAATGGAACTTCACAAGCAAAACTAATGCCGTACAGAAAGCACATACAAGGAGGTCTGTTATCTTTCTTGCCTGCTATGTGTAAACAAAACTTCTGCATCAATTCCCTCAGTAAATTTTAATCTTATATATTTGACAATAGGAAGCACATTACTTTAGGGAATAATACGCAGTCCTCTATATTAACATCCATACGTCTCAGTGCACGGCAAAGTACAGCCGCAAGCAAGTTTAGAGGAGTTCAAATCGGCTTCAATATTGATTTCATAAAAGCGACAAAGGAGAAATGTAAAGAAATATCACAGCATGTTGAAGCATGCATATTTTCTGTTTACAACACAACAACCAGACAGGAACTGATGCTGTAGTAGACACGTACGTATGTGAAAGATAAACAGCTGGGTAAAGTTAAAGCTTCTATCTGCGCGTCATGAAGGCATGTGGGGAAAATGTACCTACAGTGTCATCATTTTTAACGTCTGCTCTGGATGTTGTGAATGATCTGCTTCAAGCACCGGCAGCTTTACAACCGAGGAGGGACGCGTTGGAACTCAGGTTTGGGGGTGGATGATTTGGGGAAGAGATCATTCTCTTTCCCCTGTGAGGAACATAACCCCTGTTCCTCAGCTGTACAAGCTGTGTTCTAGCCACTATACCAAAGAGTTAACCCGTCTCACCTATAAAACTGGCGGCCAAATGAATACAAACTTTTCTTTTTTTGACGTTTTGCTGACCGTGCATCTCAGTATATTTATCTCAGTATTTAACCAACTTGATGCACAAAATTTGTTTCACAGTAAGTTTTATTTCATGCCTCTACATGTTTCGAGCACATGT
>Ga0123354_10015696_pt1 | contig 11845 bp, 6 predicted proteins | sample TergutLab28metaG_2_FD_97872 | JGI IMG/M metagenome (GOLD analysis project Ga0123354, IMG submission 97872) | Labiotermes labralis P4 segment gut microbial communities from Petit-Saut dam, French Guiana - Lab288 P4 | ecosystem: Host-associated > Arthropoda: Insects > Digestive system > Gut ... | reverse complement strand
TTAACCTTTTGGCGCCGGAATTATTTTTTTAATTTTAGCACACCCTGTATATAAAATGTGAATAATACAGGAACCAAATATGTTAGAATTATGAAACAAACTGCATTTTGAAGAGAAAAAAACATAGAGTATATACCATGTTTAAAATATTTGGTACCTATATTTGTTGAATAAATATATAAAATAAAACTTTAGAGGTTAGCGGTGTGGTATGTCAACTATAGTTGACATTAGGCGTCAAAAGGTTAGTGATTGTATACTCACTCACACACACACTCACTCTTTGCCACCACACATAAGAATGTAAATTATGATCATCTCTTCTGGCTGTGGACATTTTAAGACTTGGTAGATCACTTGTATTTGGAGGCTGGCTGTCCACTGTGGGCTTCTGAGTTCCTCTGAATGTAGTTAATTGGTGGAATTGGTCCCAGTTAATTAAGTACATAATTCCTGAATTTTACCGCAGTAATGTGGATAAGTGAACAAACACTGTCTGAGGGATCTTTATACCTGCAGCCCCAAATTGTTTCACTTTGTCAGCAAATGTGTGATATCTGTGCTGAATTACAGTTTTTTGAAATTAGCAGCCTGTGATAAAGTAAAACTGAAAGAAAGGAGTAATATATGGTTCACAAAAACAACTAGTTGCTATGTTTTAACAGTCATTCTTTTCTTTGGTTCTTGAACTCTTTTCACTTCAAAGTTTCAAGTATTCTCAAATCTTTTGCTGTTTTTAGCGTGGTAAAACACTCTCCATATGGAATACATCAGGTCAAGGAATTAATAATGACATTAATCTGATTTAATGTGGTAATATGGGTTATATTTTCAGGTTCTGTCTGTGAAATAAGAAGCAGATAATAGGAGCTTATCAGTCTGAAGATGAAGTGCCTACCAGCTGTTCTGCTGGACTTAATATTGTGAGTGCAACAGGATACATGGGAGAGAAGATCTCACAATTTTGCCAGATGTAACAATGTAAGTGGAACAATTTGTGTGGGAAAGGAATGAATATTTATAGTCCAGTAATAGGAATTCTTTGTCTCCTGTTGTTGCTTGCAGAGTTGGCAGCTATACTGTAATTTGTGGGTAGTGTTTTGTTATCCAGGATTACAGGATATTAAATGACTTGGTTTCTAAGGGCTGCACATATTTTTGACATACAGCATGACTGCACATGCATCGCTTCATTAATGCAACACATGGCCAGTAATAGGTAATAGTGTTTTCTAAAAATTTTCCTTTTCTGTGGGTTATACATTAGTGTGACAGTAGACTTGTTGATTATACACGATCAGATTTTCCACTCTCAGTAGGCTGTGGTACTTCCCAATGTGCCATTATGCTCAAGGAAGTTATAACTTTCACCATTTATGAGGTCTGTACTCTGCAGGGATATTACGCTTTGTATAGCGGTAATTCCTTACAGACTGCAGGTGCAAATTTAATTGAAAGCCAGTGGAGTTGTATGAGGCCTCTTGCTGTCCTGTTTATGTACCCCAGTATGTTAAGATCTCCATCAATTTATGCTTAAATAATGTTTTTTTTTTATGAGACAGACGTGCTTTGTCTTACTGATCATTTTGAACTTTTTGTATATTTCTTAATTAGTTAATCACTGAGTATTTGGTTCGTTACACTCTTACATATCCTAGTATACGCTGTATGTAAATTTGATGTTGATTTAATTTCTTACTGGGTAGAATGTGTTTCTTATTACGTTATGTATCAACAGCATGCAGCCCGGTTGATTTACAATGGCACAAAACCCAGCCATACAGAGAAGGATACTGGATTTGCTATGAAACCTGACAGTACTGTTCAACACTATCCTGCAGAAGAAACACCTCTGATTTCATCAGGCATTAATGGTATGTGCCAGTTTATATACAAATGGGGACAGGTGAATGCAGTACTGCAGTCTGCTGGCAATTGTCATTGCAATTCCAGAGCTGCACATAGTGCTTTGAATCACTGGGACAAACAGTTTGGACAGTCATATAACAGCAGTCTTGTATCTGCTGCCTTACAGCAGTGGATCATGTTTAGTTCTGACAACAACAGTAGCAGCAGTACGCCTGAATCTCCGACTGTGACGAAATCCGTAGGCAGACCGAAACAGAGTGTGGAGAGTGTGAAGTACCACCAGTGTCTGTTGTGTGGAAAATCTGTTCAGAGACTCAGTCTGCACATGCGAATGCACACTGGGGATCGGCCATATCAGTGTTCTCAGTGCGGTCAGCGGTTCACACAACTGGGGAGTCTCAAAAAACACCAAACCCTTCATTCAGAGGAGAAGCCATTTAGTTGCAATGTGTGTGGTAAGTGTTTTAGGTGCAAATCAGATCTTTCATTACATTCCAAGCTTCACAATGGTAGAAGTTTCGATTGTTCGTATTGCAGCAAATCATTTGTAACTCAAAAAGCCATTGACAATCATGTGAGAATACATACAGGTGAGAAACCTTATTTATGTCACGTGTGCGGTATGAATTTTAGTCAGGAGGGGAATCTCTCAATGCACGTGAAGGTCCACACTGGGGAGAAGCCATTTCAGTGTTCAATTTGTGTCAGGTTCTTTGCTACAAGAACTCACTTGGCAAAGCACACAAGGACTCATACAGGTGAGAAACCGTATACATGTGCGACATGTCACAAGTCGTTTAGTGATCGGGGCTATTTTATGAGGCATCTTGCAGTCCACACTGGAGAGAAATCTCACATTTGTAGTGTATGCAGTAAGGCATTCACACAAAGAATTAGCTTGAAAAGGCATTCTAGGATACATACTGGCGAGAAACCATTTGAGTGTATTATATGTAAGGAAGCATTTCCCCTGAAACGTGATCTCAAGAGACATGGTGAAAAAGTTCATAATATGAATAAAGTAATAGTTCCATTAACACAACAGTTTGCACATTCTCAACATTTTAGAGGTGACTTGAAGAATGAACATTCCATTTGTCATTATCAGTGTTAATTGTTTTAGGAGGGCATTCACCTGCATGCAGCAAAGGACATGTTGCTGTTCATATAGAGACTGCTTTCATTAAGGTTCCATCAGTTTAATACACACCAACTAAACTGAATACAAATTATAAATGTGCACTAATTATTGGTATGTTATGACACTGTATGTGTCATCAATGATATTACTGCTTGAGTGCAACCACTGTTAGATTGTTCTAGCAATTTTTGACACATTTTTAAAGAAATTTAAGAATTTATAATTTTTGTCCCATGATTGTCTGCTGAAGCATGCTGCCTGAACTCTTTTACAAGCTTTGTTTATTGAAGGAGGTTCATAAATATAATGAAATGTGAAATACTGATTCAGGATTGCTTGTGCAGTACATTTTTCTGATGCATTTAGTCTGCTGTAAGATGGCTAACAGGAGTGGTTGTGTTTCATTTGTCCTTGATATTTGCATATATTACGTTGTCTGTACTGGAGACCTGAGCCTGCTATACTTGCAATAGCTGACCTGTAAATGATGATGGCAAGTACATGTTTGAATAGAATAATAAAGAACATTGGATGTATGGATGTGATTTGTAGATATTAAAGTGTGCATTATGTGTAGATAATATTTCTTGTGCTAAAGAACTTAATGAAACATACCATAATAAATAGGAAGTATACTCTACATACATAATATACTTGAAAATATTAGCTTTATAAATTTATCCATTGTGACAAAGCAAGTGCTTTGTACAAAAGGTTTTTCATAGGATGATGGCTCAACTCATACTGCTGCAAACCTTCAGAAACCCATGCAAGGCTTCTCATAATTTCAGTTTTCAGAATTCCTTGAAAGGCAGTGACTCCTGAAGTCATGATAATCCTAGTCAAAGCCTTGTACATTAATGCAAGGGGTTTCATGTCCAAACCAAGCAGTCTTGAACTGACACCTGAGTGAAGAGCTTTCTTATGCTTGGAATCATTAACACCATGACACAAGCTTATGTCTAGGAATCCCTCAGAAGCCAGTGAAGTACATTACATCTTTGTTGACCCACTGATAATTGCATGGTAGATGTCTTAATTTGATGTAATTTGTAGGGAGTGTATGGAAAACATGCAAGACTTTCCATGTCATTGCAGTCCCTACGAACCCCTGGATAAATCTAGGTATTGTGGCCATTGATAAGAATTCTCTTTGTATGAACACAAGTATCATCAGGCAATACAATATGCCAAGTACTTAACTGAATAATTGAGCTCAGCCCATGGTGATATTCAACACTGAGATTTACTTGTGAATATGCAGCTTTTGTGTAGTTGGTATTATTGTGACTATGGGATCATAGTCTTCTGGGATGTGATGTCATGTTGTCTGGTAAATGTGCCCTGATGTTCCAGAGTAACCTACTGCAGCAATGAACCAGGTAAATTAATTTACCCAGAAAGTGGAAGGGAAATGTTTCCCTGTAATGTCAGTATACAGCTACTACACTACGCAGCGTCACATCCCAGAAGACATTAATAATCACTTGCGGACATATTTGAATGGCTGTTCGACCAAGCACGGTAAATGGTCAGAGCAGGACAGGTGTGGGGGATGGTTAGGTCATGTGACACAGGGTTTAGGTACAACCAAAATGAGTGACGGGGAGCATCTCTGCTGCTAGATATCAGTGTGACATGTTCTTCATTGTATACTGTCATATACATGTTTTGTCATTTTGTGAATTTGTACATCTCACTTCCAACACTACTATATGCTTAAGGCCAAGGGCAGTTTAGGCTGTACCTTTTCCGAATCTAATTGTGTTATGAGCATAGAATGCATGAAGTGAGAAAATTGGTTGGGACGGAAGTATGTTCTATGCAAAGGAAAACCTTTAGTTCAGTTTATTATTCATCAATTTCAGTCAAACATCTGACATGAGGTGTGTGTGTCAATTTCAGCTCCAGTTTTCCACTAAATGTAAATGCAAACTAAGCATAAGTTTCTTAATTATACATAGACACAAATACATTATAATACTGACAAATGAACAATTCACTACTGCCGCATAGCGATGCAATCATTATGGCGCCCCACTCTTATGGCGACTGAACTACCGATACCAATCACCACCAAGATTAAACTTCAGTGGATCCCTGGTAAGGAGGTATTGTGGTGCCCCAAGGGGCTTTGACGTCATTACTGCACTGAATGGTTTTCAGCAGCACATAGATGGCAGAGAAAGGCACTTTTTCTTGTAATTTGGATAACATGGGATTCACATGAAAATTGGGTGACGCGCGCGCAGGAACAAGGTTTCTATGCATGGTATTAATCTGGGATTACAAACACACTTGGTTGAAAAAGGGCGGTCAAGGGATGTAGTAGAGGCATTCTCCTGTAATATTACTTTTCAGATCTGATGTTTATTGGACCGTGCATCTTTGTGATAACTGAAGAATAAAAATCCAACTAGATGCCACTTATTATTTTATTGTACTTCTTATAGGCTCAACATGTTTTGTGCATTACTATGCCCATCATCAGGAGCTCGTGACTATGATGTTGATTACCACATTGGTCGTTTCGTTCTTGGTTTCCTGTATGTTTGAGGTTAGGTGCCTTTAGGCTGGAGTAGTGTCCGGGCTGCCTGCAGCCCAGACACTACTCCAGCCAAGAATGGAATGATAAATGTGGTAATCAACATCATAGTTGTGAGCTCCTGATGATGGGCATAGTAATGCCTGAAACATGTTGAGCCTATAAGAAGTACAATAAAATAATAAGTGGCATCTAGTTGGTTTTTTATTCTTCAGTTACTGTGCAGATCTTTTAAGACAATTCCAGTACATTATTGATAGAAGGTAAGAGGATGTTATCGTTACTGAAAATGTGTGAAGGCTATATTGAATAATAATGTTTTGTTTATTGAAATGTGGTGGTGATTAGTGTGTGAAGATAACTTACACTAATAACTATGTGCGTGATATCTATTTTATTTTATAATATCGGTATTAGAAGGCAGAGGGTGTTAAGACAGTGACAGAAATTGTGAACTCAAATTCTTCATGTTCCTAACAATCCTCAGCGCTAAGTATGACTTATAGCTTATTGATATTAATGCTGTGACAGAACTGTATTTCAGTGTTCATGAAACATTATCTTGTGAGCTGAAGATATATCACATAATAGGAACTTACATGACCCATGTATGTTGAGCATGCTACAGTGTTTTTCACGTTGTGTATTTTTATGTTTTGTCTTAACTGGACGAATTTATTCACGTCCAGTGTTTATTGTTTGTCCTGTGTTGGGTCAGAATAAATCACTATTTGATCGTGTTGTAATTAACAAGGCAGTGACCTCGGGTAGTGACGTCAGAATTTTATCGTAAATTTATTCAGGGGTTCAAGACATGCTTCATTTCATTTTGCTTATAGCAGCAAAAAATTGCAGAAGAAAAAGTATACTGTCATCAGTCATGACCTTTGCGGATATTTGAATATTGTTGTAACATATGTTACTTCCCTGTTGCCTGCAAAATTGAAAATTCCTGCTACTCTTACCAAAATGTATTACTATTATTTTATCCACACAGACAATACATTATGTCTTCTTTTTTTATATAGTTTAAAATATCATACATAACCTGCAGATCACAGAGATGTGCACTGGACACAATATGTACAGGGAAAGATCGATCTTTTTTGAGAACTATGCCACTGTACTGCAAAACATCCCAGAAGAACAAAGATATCATTTACATGCAGAATATTGGAATCACTTATGATTCATTTTAATGCACTTGCACTTAATACTCTATGTCCTTATCCATAATAATTTTGGAAACAATGCCCAAAAACCATATTTTATATCCTCGTGTAATGCTGAAGATCGCTACCTAGGAATAAGACACTAGTGATCCTAGGGCTCACATTCTTGTGCAGTGTTGACTATACTTACATCGAAACTCTAGCACGTTCGATTTAAAATTTTATAGAGTGAGAGGTGTGATCCTGGAATGGCTTAAATCTATATGAATAACAGGAAACAAAAAGTTGACTTGGAATTTATAAAAAACACGCTTTTACTCTTCGGGTCGGGAAACTGTTCAGTGTGGTGTTCGCAGGGCTCTGTTCTAGGACTCTTGCTGTATAATATATACATTAATGATTTTCCAAAAATAATTAATAAACTCTCCCACACCTTACTGTTTGCTGATGATACCAGTATTCTTGTCATATCTACTGATTACATTGAACTAAGTCAAAAAATTAAACTCCATCCTGCATAATACTTCTAAATCATATCAAACAAATCAGTTGGTATTAATGTGAATAAAACATATATATATATGTATTCAGATTTACATCTTCTACAGCTCTGATGTATCTGTTAAATGTAATACTTGTTGATCACACTCTTACCATTCCTGAAACAACCAAATTCTTAGGCTTGATTTGGACAGTTACCTATCATGGAAGTCTCACAAATGTACTATTAAAGAAGATGAGCGCTCTGTGTTCTATTATGAGAAAATTATCCTACGTGCTAAATATAGTAACATTAACAACCGTTCACTTTGCACACCTTAAACTGTGGTATAATATTTTGGGGCTTATCAACAACCATGTGGTATATATTTTTTATACAGACAGCAATAATAAGAAGCATTCTGGGACTAGGTCCTAGGAGCGCTTGTAGAGGTGAGTTGAAGAAATTAGACATATTAACAGTACCAAGTTTGTATATGCACTTTGAGACTAACTCCCCTGTACATAGTACAGACCAAAGAAAAATAACTACATTAAACATCAGTGAATTTTTCTTCAATTCAAATAGGTTATACCTATTTCTGGATAAAGATATTTAATAAATTACCACTCAACATATCAAGCTTCATATAGTTTCAATTACTTCTAAGTCTACATTAAGGAAATTCCTTGTAAAGAACGCTTTCTGCTCCATAGATGAGTTTTTATCTATTAATTTTGATGTTAATTAGCACTATATTTAACTGTCTTTTATTTTTAACTAAATTTATTAATTATACTTCCACTTCATATACTGCCACGGGTTGTATATTGTAAAATCTTGTGTTACTTTGTCTTACATTGGACTCTTGTTTGTGTTAATAGTTTGTGCCTAGTATTGTTAAACTAAATACTTGTTAATGTCTGTTTCTAGGACGAGACTATATATTACAGTCCATTCTTGTTTATAACCAATTTCATATTCAAGCTGTCACTGAACAGATGATGGATCCATGAAATGTGAATGTATGTATGTACGTACCTGTGTTCTTTGGGTAGGATGATACAAATCCGAAATATATTTGTAGGTACCAACATTACATTCATACTTCAGAATGATTACACCCTGCATATTTGTTGTGTTACTCTTTTCTTGAGAGATGGAATTCACAGTGCACTAAACATAATAATGATAATAAATTAAGAGTTGGTGGAATATTCCATGACTTGGAGAAAGCCTTTGTTTGCTTGAATCACGATATATTATTGTCGAAGCTTAAATTTTATTGAGTTATAGGTAAAGCCTATACACTGATAAAATCCTATTTAAAGGATAGATATCAGAGGGTGCTGATAGATAATAGACATTACAATAGTATTTTCTCTAACTGGGCAAAAGTTAAACATGATGTCCCTCAAGGTTCAGTACTTGGTCCTTTGTTTTTCCTTCTTTATATAAATGACCTACAAAAATTATAACATATATCTCAACCAGGTCTATTTGCTGATGATTCCAGTATACATGTCTGAAAATCTAGTCCCACAGAGTTTGTAAACGACATTTACGAAGTATTTGTAAATATAAATGACTGGATCAAAAATAATTTACTGTTATTAAACTTTGGCAGAACATATTATTTACACTAGGACTAAAAATAGTCACAAAATTAACACCAATATAAAAAATGGAAATAAACTACTAAAACTCACATCACCGAATTTCTTGGATTAATCATTGATAACATTTCATCATGGAAAACTAATGACCAATTACCTTCGAAATTATGTAAGGCATTTTGTGCAATCAGGGTTGTCAAATCTTTCATGTCACAATAAACATTGAGGATGATTTGTTTCTCTTATGTTCATTATATTATGACATGGTATAATTTTGAGGTGAGGGAGCTCATCCTGTAGTAGTAATATTTTTAAGATTCAAATAAAGAAAAATTGGAATCATTACAAATTCTTGAAGCAGGTATTCTTTTCAAGGATTATTTAAGAAAATTAATGTTCTTCCATTACAAACACAATTTATATTTTCCCTTTTATTGTTTGTGATTGAAAGCAGGTAACAATATAAAGCCAATTTTGAGATTCATGGCATTAACACCGGACATGGTACTGATTTACATCCTCCATCAAGATTAACAATGTTCCAAAAATGAGCTTTCTATTTTGGAATAAAGGTTTTTAATCATTTACCATCTATCATTGAAAATTTGTATCATGAAAAGAAACAATTTAGACATGCTTTAAAAAGGTTTCTTCTTATGAACTCGTTTTATCAAGTATTGTAAATTAGATATTTGCTGTTTATAAGAATGCGTGTGCACAGTATAGTGACGTATTTTTTATCCAGGTTTCTTTGAGTTTGTTAGGAACCATGGAATGTAATGGAGATTAAGTGATCCGTGGTCAAGTCCACGGGTAAAAGATGTGCTATAGTCTTTGCCAACATCTGTCTGTGGCATAGGTTGAAGTAGCAGGAAGTTGCACATTTCGAATGTCGAATGACGGTATCGTCATGTTTAGGGAATTGAAAACCTTTCAGTTGGATACGCCGTGTATTTATAATTATAGTAATGGTTTAGGAAGAATCAGAACTTCATATTTGCGGGTAAGATTGATGTTTCTCTTGTTACGGTAATATTTGTTAACGTGAAGTGTCTACGATAGTAGATTGTGTGTGGTATGGTATTCAGCTCGTTGAAGCGAATGTAACGAACCTTGTATGTTGAGAAAGAGAACTTTATTCGTTAATGTCTAGCATAGGGTATAAGTCCACGTGTAATGATTCTTTTGATAAAGCTTGATTATTAGGTTGTAGTTTATGTCAGGGTCATGTTTTCTCCCATCTTCTAGTACCGTTCTGGTGTTAGCATCATGGTGGGTATGTGGTTTTAGGGAATTTGCAGCGTATACACGGATGATATTGCAAGGTATAGTGTGGATTTGACCCCTTTTTTCCTAGCTGCGCAGTGACATTCCAGGTAGGTTTGTTACTCCACACAGCGCCATTGTGATCACGGTAAGTTATTCTTTGGTTTATTTAGCTGATGCAAACCCATACTTTATGCTGCACTTTCACGTTTTTTTTTGCGGCGCATTCATTATGCCGTTTTTGAGCAACCAGTAACAGATATATGTTATGTACTGCAGTTAACTGAGAAATGGTCCACAAAAATCAAACTTATGCTTCTTTTAACCAAAGGATCAAATGAAATTTGTCACAATACAGATACGTTTCTTTGGATGCGAGTGGTACCACCAGGTTGTTTGCAGTGTATATATAACATCCCATCATTCTGCCATGGAACAGAGGGCTTCAACAAGAATCTTCCATCTCACTGTATTCTTGGCATCAGTTTCAATCTCCATGCGGGTCTTCTTAGCTCTCTTCGCCACGTCTCCCCCTGCCCTGTTTACCTTGGGGGTTCCACTCTAGGGCTTGCCTGGCTATATTGTCAGACATTTTTTTGCAGTGTATGGCCCAGCCATCCCCACTTGCATTTCCTGATCTGCAAATCTATTCTAGGTTGCTTCATGCACTTCCACACCTCTTCATTCATTATCTGGTTTGGCCAAAAAATTGTCAGTATTTTCCTGAGACATTTATTAATAAAGACTTGCAGCTTTGCTGTTATACATTTTGAGTTTATCCAAGTCTCACAGCCGTTGAGTAGGACTGCTTTCACGTTTGTATTGAAGATGCAAAGTTTGGTTTGCGCTGAATATGCTGTTGAGTGCCAGATCTTGTTTAATGTGCTGAATGCTATCTGGGCCTTTCATATGCGGGCCATGATATCAGCCTCTGTACCACCTGTGTTATCGATGATGCTTCCTAGATATGCAAATTGTGTCACTCAATAGCTTCACTGTTTGTGCAGAGAGTCTCATTATTGTTTAGGGTAATCACATCTCCTTAGACTTATTTACGTTAATCTTTAAGCCCACTTTGGCGGCTTCATTTTCTTATCTCTTGGGCATTAGGCTGTTTGCATTCCTCGTGTAGAGTGGGCTTGTTTGGAGTGTATTCACTATATTTATTTGTAGTGGCCAATTTTTATCATATACAATTTATTCTGTTTTGAAAGGTTCTGCTCTGATCTAAATTATTCTATAAAAAGTGTATTTCTGTTTACAATACTTCCTCCTGCAACTTTTGTACACCTTGCACTGTTGTTCCTGCTTGGTTTTCCCACCTGCATTTTAATTTGTAGAGAAATGTTCCGAAATTTTTCAATTCCTTAATCTTGGTACAACTGATTATTTTATTGTGTGAGAGCTCTTCATTCATGTGTATCGATTTAATGTTCCAAAATATTTCCTGCCATCTTTGTGTCCCATTAAGTTTGAGCAGTATATGTATTTAATTCATTTCATTACACAGGTGGCATCTTTTTTTTTTTTCTCACTTATTAGTTTCCTAATTCCTGATTGAAACCTCACTAACCCATTTCTCTTGTCCATGTTACAACAGCATTGATAAACTTCTACCCCAGTGTAATTTTTTTATACAGGGTGGGGCAAAATAACCTCCCTAAATTTTAAGGTGAATAACAAAAAAACTATTCGAGATACAAAAATTTTATTTTTGGATTCTGAAACTACAACATGGGAAGTTTTAAATCACAT
>Ga0123354_10015694_pt1 | contig 11846 bp, 6 predicted proteins | sample TergutLab28metaG_2_FD_97872 | JGI IMG/M metagenome (GOLD analysis project Ga0123354, IMG submission 97872) | Labiotermes labralis P4 segment gut microbial communities from Petit-Saut dam, French Guiana - Lab288 P4 | ecosystem: Host-associated > Arthropoda: Insects > Digestive system > Gut ... | reverse complement strand
AGAAAAAAACGGAGAGTATATACCATGTTTAAAATATTCAGTACCTATATTTTTTTAATAAATATATAAAATGCAACTTTAGAGGTTAGCGGTGCGGTACGACCACTATAGTTGACATTAGGCATCAAAAGGTTAATACAGCATCTGGTATAGTGTTCTCTGTAAGTGACCGTCCGGTGTGCACACCGGACGGTCACTTACAGACAGTACGATACCAGATGCTGTATTAATACAATTTGACCTCCCGATGATGAGCAGAGAGTTGTTCGAAACATGTACAGGATTATAACAATAAACGTATTATATAACGTTATTGTGCATCAAGTTGGTCATTTACCGAGAGTCATAGCAGGATGCACGGTCAGCAAAACATAAAATTCTGCTCCATAAATTTTGTTCTTTCGTTCCATCGTTGGTCCTCTGCAAAAGACACGACTGCGATAGGAGCACGAAGAAACTGCGTAATGTGCACAGCGAGCAGAAGGATTGAGACCTGAATGTTACGTAATGCATACAAGAGTTTCTTTGCATCGATCAAGGAATAAGTTGCAAAACGCACGTTGCCGCAACACAAACGTAACTTAGCTCGTACTCTCATTTCAACTAATGTGTTCTATGCATGTCGTATATACACAACGATGACGGATGGAGCCCCTCACTCAGGCGCACAGTAACAAAAACATGCAGGCAACATATTTTGGGCGGGGTATGTTGAAACATGATGCAGACGTACGTATAAGGAAAGTGCAGCCCAGGAATAAACACCTGTGGCTAAAGAGAGAAATATATGATTAGGAGGGGAGAGTGAAGCAGAAATAAGTGCAGATCAACAGTTAAAGTAATGGGGATAGAAATGTGAGAAACGTAAAATAAATGTAGGGATAATAAATAACAGGGTTTCAGTTGTAATTTTAAGGCTCACAGAGATATATGGAACAACCAGAGAGTCGAACTCAGATTTACCCAAGTACAAATCGTAATAAAAAAAATCGATAAATCACTCACTCTGTAGCGAAACATTTTTGTTATTTTTGTTTATTAGGAAGTGAAGTTTGGGTACTGAAGAAAAGAGAGGAACGACGTTTAGAAAGAGCACAGATGAAATTTTTGAGACACTTACTTGGAATAACAAAACTAGATAAAGAAAAGAATAAATGTATTGGGGACAAAACTGGAGCACAGAACATAGTAAAGGAAATAAAATAGTACCAGGAAAAGTGGCTGCAACACGTGCAGAGGATGGACACAAATGGAACACCAAAACAGGCCTTACATATCTACCAAAAGGACGAAGGAACATAGGACGACCGAGGAAGAGATGGTGGGGCCAACTTCATCTTGAGGATTAAGGAACAGGAAACACGCCTAACCCTTCATGAACTTATGATGATGATTGTTTATTAGGTTTGGTCACATCAGTTACGGGGGGTTCATAGCCATACGTTATAATTTTAAACTGTCAACATATGTTCAAGAACGGTTGGTGACAGATAGGAGGGGTTGTGTACAGAGGGAGATTTAAATGAGGAAACGGTTAGTAGCAGATAACGGACAAAAGCAGTCCGGTAAGAGAGCACTGTAGTAAGAGTAGAGTGTGAGTGAGGGAGTGCAAGTGAAGTGACTGTGGTATTTTACTAGAATAAGATTTGCTTGTTTAACTGGATAACAGCACCCCTTTCATATCAAGTATAAATAAATAAATAAATAAATAAGTGAAAAGAAAATAAATAAAACTGTATGCGATTCGGTGAACCACACCCGTCTTCCGAAAGATGTTTTCCAACCATCCTGAGCACGTCGGGACAAACAAGGTACAGAGGGTGATCGTAAAGAACTTCTTCACTGAAATTCACACAGAGCTACCAACGAAGTGACCACGTGTTTCCCGCCGCACAAAATGTCAGCCACGCCGCTTACCTGTGCGACCAGACGGTACAACACCCACTTTGTGACCTGCCCAGTAAATGAATGGAGTACTCACCGACGACGTTGAGTAGGACGTAGAAGACCAGCGGTGGATGAGAAGACACTTGACATTCGTAGTTCCCTTCATCACGTTCGTTAGCGAACTGTATGTGGAGACGCCAGTCATTTGGATGCTGATAGTTGAGCGAATAGCGAGAGTCACTGGAGTAGGTGTGCAGGCCGAATGTGATCAGGTGAAGCTCATTATCTTTGCGTCGAACCCAAGACACCTACAAAAATACGAGGCTTATTCAGAAAGTAAGTACCGTTTCGCTGTAAAAAAAAAATCGAGTAAGGTTTCGTAAAAAATTTTATTGTTATCAGATTCTACATTCTTCAAACTATTTTTCCACATATTCGCCGCCATTATTGAGGCACTTATCGTAGCGAGGCACAAGTTTTTGTATACCCTCCTCGTAGAATGCGGCCGCCTGCGATGTTAGCCACTACTGACAGTGTCATAGAGTGGAGTCCTTGAAATCTGAGGAAGGTGCAGGGACAGGTCAGAAATTGTGAAACGTCTGTCGTCACGCACTCTTTCGTTGACCTTACGCACCAAATCATCATTCACCAAAGATGGACGCCCACTTTGCGCCTCATCGTGCACGTTCTCTCGTTCTTCATTGAACATCCGAACCCATTTCCTAACCATGCCATCATTCATCGCACTGTCACCATACACTTGACAGATCTGGTGATGAATCTCACTTGGTAGCACATTCCTAGCGTTTAAAAAACGAATTACAGACTGTATTTCAATGTTGGCGGCCCCTTCAATTGTCTTAAACATGTTTAACGCACAGCAACAAACATAAACATACCACGAATTTCACGAAATGGCGTCTGTGGCTTCTCAATTGATAGAGGGAGTCACTGCACATGCGCAAAATGACAGTCTCGAGGATGCGCAAGAGATATGCGCAGACGGTACTTACTTTCCGAATAACCTACGTACGTATCATCATCAAGTCACCTTACATTCCTCATTATCATACAATGATTATGAATCTACTAACATACGAACAGTTAAAATCACCACGACATTGACAATTCTAATTCCTAAACATGATTTACATAGAAAACTTACACAATAATCCACCCTTATACATCATACCCCTTGAGGGACCCTACGAAATCACAATTTCACGGAATATGTGTGCTTTGAAACAAAAAATGTTTGAAGATAAGTTTATAGAAATGATGGCACTGCAACATACTGATGTAGGTCAATGTCGAGACTGCAATACCGACCGAAACATAGGTACCCCTTAATGATATTTATTATTGTCACTTTATGCTTCTCTGCGCGACTAATAAGCCCAGCAATGATTACTACACGACAGAGTAATGCCAAATTTTAGGGCTGAGATATATGCATATATACCTCAATATATAAAACCATTATTTTTCCTGGCATATATTTTGGTTACTTTCCGATGCTACGATAGATTTCTGTGAGTCGAAGTCCGTGGGATAAGCGAAAAGCAAGCCGACAGGAAATACAGAACAGAGAAAATAATGCGTTTATTTGTGAGTCAGAAGTACATCTTCTGTGATGCCGTCTTCAGCGATCACAGTTTTATTTCCTGCTGTGTGTGTGCCAGGACATGTACACCTGCGAATAAGGAACGGCGTGAAGAAAATACAAATAATTAATCAGTGCAATATTTAACACAATTGTGTTCCTAGTTGTTTAACGAATTGCGTAGTAGAATATGTTTTTCTACTGCAAAATTATGTTTTTTCGATTAAGATTAAAATGTTTTGATACTCTGTATTTACCAGTCCATTTCTGACGAGTAATCACACGACAAAATAAGAATATATATATAAATATATATATATATATATAGGGCGTTTCATAATGTCCTCCGTGATTACAGAATTTATAACAAGAAAACACAGGACCTATCTTAATGGAATTGCTCACAGCCACAGGAAAATTAAAAAAAAAAAAAGTTTTTTGACAATTGGAGTTTCCTTCATATAATTTTTTTGTGTTAATTCAGGATATATTTTAGCATACCCCTGACACTTGTTAAGACATTTCTTTCGGGTTCCATAAAATGTGAGGACTTTAGTGACTAAGGAAGAAACGTTTAGCTTCCCAAGAAAGACTCTGTTCTCTGGAGTCATTTAATTAATAATTTGTTCAGTTAAAAGCCGTGTGCCCCTAGGAATGTAGCCGATCAGCCGACTCATGCCATCTACCCTTTTTCAGTCAAGAATCTTGGCCACTCGTACGTTTTTCTAATGTCAATTCCACCGATATATTTAGTACTTAAAACGGGGTTTGACAAACATATTAACAAATGAGGTAACTGAAAAATTATAGGGAATTTTTTTGTTGTTGTTTCTATATCTGAGGCAGTTGAACCTTATGGTGGGAAGGAAATGTGACCCTTGTGCGTGCGAAAAAGATACATTGTTTGAACACAGATGGAGATGTATGAGGGTAATCGTTTCAGAAGAAATCAGCCGTTTATTTTAAAAACGATTTGAAACTGCAAGCTTGTAGACTACGAGGGGACGGTTCAATTTTTTTTGAGGGGGGTGGGGAGGGAGACAGAGAAAATGAGATTATAAAGCGATGTGGGTTGCTAGCCAGGGAGAACATTCGTTATTCTGTCTGTGCTTGTTTGTACCAAAATATGTGTATCCATATACACATATATGAGGGATATAGAGTTAAAAGATTCATAAAGATCGATGTATTATATCAAGTGCAGCCAATAAATTTAAGCGATTGTATAAACCACAGTGAATTTACAAAAAAGAAGACAAAAGAAGGTAAAGAGAGAGTTGATTTTTTTAGTTTGTTGCTTCTTGATAAATCAGTACCCAGAGATAACCCTGTCACACATAGGCACGTATATTCCCATTAGAGGAGATCAGGTTCGCTGACCAGAGGCTAGCCGGTAATAGACTGAAAGGATAAATATCTGTTGGGCATTTCCTCCATAGTCTGTTCATGCTGCTACACGGTCAGACTTCAGTGTAAAAGGTAAAGCAGTCCCGTTACAGGCCTGGAGTGGCCCAGAGGGTTCAAGGAAGTTAAGGTTCCCAGATTTCATGACAACGGCACAGGATGGTGGTAAGGTTGTCAGCCTTACGCAGACTTCAGTTTACTCTATTCAAAATACATGAAGTTCAGAGGATGAAATGCGATTTCACCAAATCTGTGTGTTTCTCCGCCAGGATCAAGTAACTGAACACTCGTCAGTAATATTTTGGCCACTACGCTGTGAAATTTCAAAGTTCTCCGTATAAACAAGCTTTATCGAAAAGCTATTACCTTTAGTAGCATTTAAAATCGGCTCAAAGCATTGTTTCTCAGAACTCACATAATTAGAGTTTCTTAGCTCTCTTTTTCTAAATCACAGACCTAGTAGGAGCGGTCGTGTGTAGGAAAAAAACTAATGCGCGTTTTCCAAAATGCCAATATCAACTACAGCCATGTACGAACCAACCATTGTGAGTTTTTATTTTACCCCCACAAACTCACATATCCGGAAAAAAAATGCAATTCGTTCAAACGCGCTGCACGTTGTGTGTGTGTGAAAGAGAGAGTGAGATGTAACCAAATAAGAAGGAACAAGCACCATCTGCACCTTTGTGAAGAGTTCCCTCGTGACAGATATTTTCCGTTTTCATATCGTGCACCCAGAAGACACCTACCCACACCTATTTTAAACACACGATATTCTATACGTGTGTTGTTGGTAAAGTTTATATTAGAGAAAGGACTAATATCCAGGACATTTACCCGTTCTAAAACAAGAAATTCTCATATTGACACAACGCAAGAGAATCCGTTACATGCATATATAAACAGCCGTCTGCACAGGCTGTATTCCGCGTATAAACAGGTATGTGTCCCAAGAGGCACTACGTAAGACATACATAAATAGGCTACTTTAGAAGCTCTATTATAGACCTATACATAATGGCGACAAAAATGGTTTTTCCTTAAAGCACACAACGAGACATCTCAAAAGGTTGTATTATGTGAACATAAAGGAAGGCGCTTCAAGGGGCAGTGTTATAGACAGGCATAAAAAAAACTCATAAAGGGCTGTTATACATAGAAATGGGTCTCGAAAAGTTACACTGTAGGCAAGACAGATATGTTTCAAGTGGCCCAATTGTAGGCGCGCGTAGACAGGGAACTGAGTAGGTGCAATTGTACACACATAAACACACAAACACATATATATACATACATACACTTAATACACATATACGTACATATATACACACACATACATGCATACACATACATACATACATACGTACGTACATACATACATACATACATACACATACAAACACATCTAGAGCACGAGACGGTCTGAAGAGACCAAACTAATCTCTGACTTGGTTCATTCGCTATTCCTAAAGTAAACGTACGCCAAATTAATCTCATGGTGCATTTACTTGTGTGCGATACGATTATTATCGATTAGCAACGCTCGCATTGACCCAGACGTCACTCAGTCACTCAATTATAGCAGTTATATTTACGCCTTACACCATAGTACATTTTATTTGTCTTTTTCCTAGAGAAATCCAGACTATTTTCATCCAAGTTCTGCCATTTGGTTGCGATGTTGTACTGTATGTCTGAAGTTGAACTCTTTTTTTCAGCCTTAGCGCCTACCTCACAGGGAACCCCTTGTCGTTTATAATATATGCTCCACTCTCAATTATTCCTTCAGCCTCAGCGCGTAACTCACAGGAAAACAAGGAGTGACTCACTGAATCTATCAGTCACTCGAACTTTGCGTGTTATGTTTAGGGAGTTACACATGCGTCAAATTTGACAAGTAGCTTGAAACATGTCGTCGTGACAGCTTTTTTCACAATTCTGCCACTTTCCTGAAGATAACACCAATTTTCGCAAAATTTTCCATTTCACCAGCCGGAATTAGCATGTCACTAACCTCATACTGAGTAACTTCTTAAGTTCATAAGGAACAGTTTTATAAAGTCAAAAATCTATTATTTACTTGTTATATAAATGGAGATTCCAAGCTCAAATATATCTTATGGAATGTAAAGCTAATAGGTTTGATAAAGAATAAAAGGACTTTAATACATTCCTGCAGAAATGAATGACATCAGATTTATGCACGAGTATTGGGACACGACGGGACGAACGTGCGATTCTTTGCAATTCACCACGTTCTTATTATTTAAAATAATTTTTTATACACTCAGTAATGTTTTTCAAAACGTCTCAGTTATATAACTGTTACGGTAAATAACCATCTTTTATTTCTTTCTATTTACTTCATTTATTTCGAACTGTTTTTAAAACAGAAGTAAACAGCACGATCTCAGCTGGGTAGAAACAAACAGGCGTTCGACTGAACCAACAAGAAGTCACTCTGCAACACACCGACTACCTTATTATCATTTATTCCACCAACTTAATTCGTTCTACTGGGTTTTTATTTCGAGTAGCGAATACGGTTAATGAGTTCAGACAAGTGGAATGAAGAGTGCTGCTTTATTAGGTACGGGTCTTCGCCATTTTGCCATGTTCAACATTGCAGCTCATTCTGTTTCGTTTTCTTACATACTTTCTCGCTTCCTCCTCTACCTTATTCACTTGTACTGTAATATTTTTCATCTCTTCTTCTCTCGACCTTCTCTTACATTTTGAAGTGACAGAGAAACTTCAGATTTTATGACAGTTAAAACAGCCAAGACAGAGACGTGAAAGAGTAAAAACATTCCGAAATGTGAGGATCGCATGAAGACACTGGAACAGAACTAGAAAGGAGAGGAGATCGGGGCGGAAAGTTGGGACGAAGGCAAGAAGTAAGACTCGGTCTGCAACAGAGAAGATAAACAGGGTTTACGAAGGGAAGGGAGGAAAATTTGGACTTGTTCCATAAGTATGGGTAGGCAAAGATGAGAAGCTATCCTTAACATCCATACAAGTGAAGACGCAGCATGACAGTAGTAGAGCCCTTAATGCTGAGAGAACAGAACATGGTTGTGTGTCAAAGAATCCTACACTTCTGTTCGGGTAATCAATTTCGAATTTTGGCCGGGTCAACGACTACGTGGACAGAAAATTTCTGCGACTTTACTCGCCCACTGTAGACAGCACTGTGATATTAACTCGATCAGCCCACGAACGGTTTCTTCTGAACACTTTATAGTAAGATCTTAAGTTCCCCTACGACAACCTGGAGATGGCCAGTACAGGCCGAAACATGTATTTTTCCATTATATGGTTATAAAATACACCTCATGTGACACAGTTGTGTTTGACTACATACAATTTCCCAAGCGTCATACACCAGTTACTAAGAAAATTACGAAAGGAAGACACTTTTCTAAAAAAAGAGCTATCATTTGACATTACGGAACTTTCGCCTTTGTTCTTTAGACAAGTAAGAATTAATGGAAAATTTGGGCGCTAATATGTTCATAGTATATGACATCTTACTAAATGATTGGTGGGTAGTCACTGAATGTTGCGTGTGAACATGAATGTTCAAACACCAGTTTAATGATATTAGCGATACTTTCCCTTCCATTACTGCACAGACACAGGAGTGTTCAAACACCAGCCACTGGCTTAAATATAAATTCCAAATTGAATCTAAAAGCATGGACAGATAGAAAGACAGACCGACCGATAGGCAGGCTGGCTGGCTGGCAGGCTGGTACATAAAGACAGCTAGTGAGAAGGATGGATAAATTGACGGATGTATACGTTGTTACGTAGGTGAAACACAGATAAACAACAGCTAAACAGACAGACTGACAGACAGATGAATAGACACAGAAACGGGTTGGAAGGACACCATAATTTGTGAGAGGGTCGAATCTTTGCGAAAATACATCTACAGGAATTTATTTGTTGTGCATTAGCTGTTCGTCACAAGAGTCTACGAGAGTGCATTTTACACTGAACTTGGCTTTGGTAGATTACAAAGGTCATGTAGCCCTTATATGGACGGAGGTATTAAAAATAAGTTAAAAAGCACATTAACACGGCGAACTGCATTCCAGCTTCGATGCATACTATAGGCGAACATTAGATTGGGTTCAAAATCCAGACGACCATTTAGTATGTAAAAAGGAAACACTGAATTTTTTGTTTGACTATAATGGGAGAGCAGATATTCTGTTACGCTGTTATCTACACCGTACTTAGGAAAGAGCTCTCTTACCTTCACGGATTTCCCTTGTATATTTATGGCATTCGTTGCTAGAAGGAGACCACTTGGATGTTTCGCTTACATGATCCGAAATTTTGCGATGCCATATGGTCTACTGACCTTCGACCAAGCTGCTGATTTCTTCAGCTTTACTCCATGCAATTTTTGTTTTGCTCCCACAGAAAATTCGATTGAATTTAGGCAACGAGAATGTCCTTAAGAAGTATGGGTCAACCAAATATTATACCCTTTCCGCTGCCAAACCAGTAACCAAATTCATATGTACGGTGGCTGTATTTTATGTTTTGTTGACCTGAATCCCTGTATAATCTTATAAATAAAGCCAACTTGGTGCACAAGTTTCCTTAGTATGTTTACTTCTTTTCTCTACATGTTTCGGGCGAATCTGTGCCCATCATCTGGTGTGCAAACCGGACAGTCACCCACAAAGAGTGACAAATAGCGAGGGTCGCATAGATACAGTTGTTTTTCCTGTTAATGGGCACATGGTCGCCCGAAACATGTACAGGAAAGAAATAAACATACTAAGAAAAATTGTGTATCAAATTGGCTTTATTTACAAGATAATACGGTGGCTGTTTTTGGCTAGTTAGTGTCACCACAATAAACGGCATTTCTCTCACTTTTATCAGTTGTTCTGAAATATCTTTGATGCAGCTGGGTTTCATGAATTCTTAGAATATATTCTAAAAATGTAATGTAATACCTTACAGGTGTGTCGGCCGCAGTAAGGTGTGGGGTAATGTGGACATGGAACTTTCTGTGACTAAGCAATGGGTGGTCCAGCTGATTGCCCACGATAGAAGGTAAGTTGCGCAGTCGGTAGCACAAGACGTCGCTCAGGGAATATTAGCACGAGACATTGCAACAAATAAACCAGCGAATCTGTATATCACTGTTGTCAATAATGTCAACACTATGTCCCTCACTGCCACTCACTGTTTATTAAGAAAATGGGTATTCCAATATCAACGGTGAATGGACACAACAGTACACAGTAACCAAGTAGGTGACACGGCACGCCGGAAATAACAGTAAAAGATGAAGGAAGCGTGTTCAAATCTCGCGTAAGCGATTTTTTTTTTTTTTGCACGTTTCCTTGTGAATTGCACTCGGTCCTTTGTGGCAGTAAGTGTGAATTTCAAGAAATTATTTGTTACTAATAAGTTTGAACTTGGCAGGCAGAACACACCGGACTACAGCCGACTCACAAGATTTCCGAAGAGCGACTCCTGGCGCCCTCGCGCGCTCTGGCTTCTTCCGCTGTCCAAAACAAAGTCCCCAATAATTTTGAATTTTTCTTAGTTGTTAATCCATTACTTGCACAGTTCCCGTTGACCCTGTATACGTAATGAGTATCCTTTCGAATTGGGTTACAAAGTCACTAATTACTAGGCTAGGTCAAAAAGACACCTCTACTTTTCTGTTACGAGCCAGCAAAGGCATCGTGGCGTCGTCCGCTTTGCTGGACGATTTATTGCTACAATGAGCTGTCAAGTTTAGAATTTTGGGTCTGAAAAGATCTACATTTCTTGTTAGCCGTGATAGCTGATAAATGACATTGATGTCCTTTGCCTGGTACAGCTCTACGCTCCCTCATGTGGTCTCCCTTACCTATCCTGTAGCATCCAACTTACTTTCGAATTGTATAATTACAATTTCTCCCCTAATATTCCTACATAATTAATCTATTTGTCGGAGAATCATAACGTCTGCCTGGATTCGACCGTTACAACACATTTGTCAGAAATGTCATCCTGGAACACGAGACAATAGGCAGTGGAAAAATAATTATTCTTCCACTGCATATTGCCTACTCTCTGATTATAATCAGACAGTAGACACACAGCGTGTTTCAGGCATCAACTGCTGGTAGGAACACAGCCAAGTGTACTTGCCATGGGTGTGGTGTGTACTCTTATACACATACAAATTTTCGTCAGAGAGGATGGAATCTTTTCTGCTTGTGACATACAAACAACATAAAAAGTCATGACATTTCCTTCCAGTTACCAAGTGTTGTGTCCTTCCTGCAACATTGTCGACCGGTACTGTTGGATATTAAACGTCTCTTGCTAAGGCCCAGAAATAATGTATGGGCCACAAAGCCACTTGAGCGGTGCAGTAAAACAAAAATTTCTTCTACTTCCAAGAATCGAACCCAAATTACACTACTACCCAGTCCTCAACTTCACCTCCATATTAGGTGAGCTACAATCTGTCCCATAGCATGGCGTATGTGCGGAATTTTCTTCAACTTTCGGGCTGATGGTAATTACTGGTTACTCCTAATGTACTATTTCAGACACGCAAGTGAAATTTGGTTCGGAGAGAATTCGTAAAAATATCTACACATTACATTATCCATGAAGAAAGTCTGTAAGACTATTACAAATGTAAATACTGTCCCAACGTTTGACATTACATAACGCTAATTTAAAATGTAACAGTATATGTATTTAAATACAGTGTTCTTGTAGTAGTAGTAGTAGTAGTAGTAGTAGTAGTAGTAGTAGTAGTAGTAGTAGTAGTAGTAGTAGTGGTAGTAGTAGTGGTAGTAGTAGTAGTAGCAGTAGTAGTAATAGTACTAGTGGTGGTGGTAGTAGTAGCAGTAGTGGTGGAGGTTGTGGTCGTGGCGGTAGTAGTAGTAGTAGTAGTAGTAGTAGTAGTAGTGGTAGT